>Ga0209538_1001058_pt1 | contig 14804 bp, 8 predicted proteins | sample BarGraNGADG00211_2_FD_184492 | JGI IMG/M metagenome (GOLD analysis project Ga0209538, IMG submission 184492) | Arctic peat soil microbial communities from Barrow, Alaska - Barrow Graham LP Ref core NGADG0004-211 (SPAdes) (version 2) | ecosystem: Environmental > Terrestrial > Soil > Wetlands >... | reverse complement strand
GTTCCGTTATTTGAACCGCTTGTTGGAGATACGCTTAACCATGATGCATCGTCACTTGCTGTCCAGCTTAAATTAGAACTTACGTTTATTTGTCCGTTGCTACCCGAAGTTGCTCCCAGAGTTAAACTTGATGGAGATACCGTTAGGGTTGGAGTTGGGGTTGCACCATCTTGAGTAACAGAGACTGTCCTAGTTATCCCACTGCCTGTTATTGTTACTGTTCCGTTTCTTGAACTTGTTGATGTATTTGCACTAGTTGCGGTCACTGTTATAGTTCCGTTATTTGAACCGCTAGTTGGAGATATGCTTAACCAAGAAGCATTGTCGCTTGCTGTCCAGCTTACATTTGAACTTACACTAATTGACCCGTTACTGCCCGATGATGCTCCCAGTGTTAAACTTGCGGGAGATACCGCCAGTGTTGGTGAAGTGGCAGGAGTTGTAACACAAATATCAAAATTACCTGAGTATGTACTTCCGATATCATAACTGAATACTCTGATTAAATAAGTGGTATTTGCTGTAGGTGTAAAAACCAAGCTTTCTGCAACTCCTTTTCCTCCTGAAGTTCCACAACCAACTTGAGTTGGATTGGAACAACTCCCCTGGTATAACCCCACAGTAACATCAAAATTACTTATATTGGAAGTTGGAGTAACTTTAATAGTAATTGGAGCTGTGGTCGAAGGAGTAATTGAAAACCAAACATCATCATCGTATCTTCCAGCCTGATATGGAGTAGCGCATGTAGATGAACCATAAAATGGAATATCTGGGCTTGGGGGCGTCGCATTTACTGTAGAGCAATTTGTATTAATGCAACTACCACTTGTATTTATTGATAATGGCTTTGGAGAGCATGGATTATCATTGTCACAAATTGGGGGAGTAGTATTTATTGAGGTATTTGCTATACAAACTCCTGTATAATAATGGTTAATCATATCAACATAATCCCACCCTTCAGGACCTCTCTGTATAATACCTCGTTGACACATTCCTACTCCATGCCCATATATATAACCCGATACATTAGATGTTGATATTATCACATTACAACATTTACTCTCCCCCGTATTTTGGCAATTAACATGTCCAGAGCAAGTTACGCTTTTCAAATATGGAACAATACTGCCACTTCTGTTACAATTAGTATTTGGAGACCAAGTTCCTTCATTAGCATTCTGGGTATAATCACCATTACATCTTGCAGAATATTTTGCATCAATTACATTCCCATTATATAAAATGATTTGTTGACTAGTTAAGTTACTTGAATTTACAGAGCTTGAATTTGGATTATCATTATATGCTTGGCCAATATTTACAGCTAATCCACTTAAATGTCGACTCATAGAAAAGGTCCTTGCGGCTACGGCCTGAGCTTTTTTAGTTTCAATATTGCTGGTAAATGCGGAAATTTCGCCTTGTACAACACCAGCTATATATTCATCAAACCCAATATAACCTGTATATCCAGATCCTGTGGAAGAACCATTATAGCCATTATACAAATTACTTACGTAAACGTTTATAGGTATAGATGAATAAGTACATGAAGACGAGGATGATGAAGACTGATGAAATGATTCTTCTAGGATTTGATTCGATTTTTTTTTTAATTCTTCACTTTGTTTCTCAGAATCCATCATTTTATCATAGTCTTTTTTGAAAATCTCATCTTTCAAAACTTTTTCAATTTCATCCTGTTGAATAGCATTTGGGTTTAGAGGTGTCATTTGTAAAATTATTTCAACATTTTCTCCATTAGAGATTGTAACAATGTTTTTATACAATGTTTCTTTGTTTTCAGATTCAATCCTTAAATTGAAATAATCAGTCTCTTTTCTTAAAGATAATTCTATTTGAAACTTACCTAATTTATCAGTTCTTAGTTCAGAAATTAAAATAGAATTTTCGACTGGATTAAGTATAGGCTCCCCATTCGGACCATAGTCGACGTCTCTTTGATAGATAAATACTTTTACATTTTCAATTGGTTGATTTGAAATCAAATCAATTACTTCCCCATTCAAGTTTCCCGCTAATATGAGTCCATTTTGTTGGGAAAATGCAAAACAGTATATACAAAATGATAATAAAAAAAAAAATAATTTTTTCATAGTAGTAAATTTATTTATTTTCGCCTACTCTCTCGCTTTTCGGCTTCCGCTCCCTACTCTGTTTCGGATTTTCGGGGTTATTCCGTTTTTATATATGATAGCCTCACTTGGAGTGAGACTATCATTAGAAATTCAATTAACCGGCAGTTGTTGGGTCGGTTGTACCTGCATCTTTTTTCTTATTGTTTTCTGCGCGTGTATCGGTAGCTCTTACGGTACTGAGTGAAGAAACTATCAGTTCGTTTAGCGTGTTGATAAGTGCTGTCAGGTCATCGCTCGATGCAGCAATTTGTTGCAGTCCGATAAACTGAAGCATGGCACGAAGGGCTACTATCAGTTCGGGTCGGGTTTCCATCACCGTAGGTTCATTGGTAGCCGCGGCTACATCCACAAATTGTTTGGCAGTAGCTTCAAAATCGAGCTCAGCTGCCTCTAATTCGTCCAATAATTCACCGGCACCAATAAAAGCCACTTCGGCAGGATATTTAGCCCGTATTTCGGACACGATATTGTTCAACACACCCGTTTTGGCTTTGTACCCCAAAAGTTGTGCACTCCAACCGTGTTTACGGATTACGCTTAACAACGATTCAGCCGCCGCGCTCCATCCTTCTTTGCGTCGGGCAGATGCCGATTCGCCATGGGTTCGGAATGCAATAAAAGCATCGTTTCGCACCCCATCTTTGGCAGCTTGCAGTTTGGTAACCGGATTTTTCGATTCACGTTCCTGCGCACTTTGAAATGCATCGCATTTTGCACTTGCATTGTTAAGATAAGGAACAATAGATGGAAGTTGTAATTTCTTTTCATCAGCGGCGGCAAGGACTCTTCTGGCAAAAGTCAACAGTTCACCACCCGGAAACAACGAATAATTCACGCTTGCAATCATACATTTTTTGTTTAAAGGTTAATACTTGATTTATTTCTATCCAACTTAATTACTTGATAGTATGTGTTTTATTACTATTAACGGTTTCTTTTAGTATCCAACATGCGGTTTATTTTCTATCTCTACCGATCCGGATCAATATTTTTTCGTCATTTTCTTATCTGTATGGACCCGGATCAATATTTTTCCGTCATTTTCTTATCTGTACCAATCCGGATCAATATTTTTTCGTCATTTTCTTATCTGTACTGATACAGACTAATATTTTTTCGTCATTTTCTTATCTGCACGGCCGCAGATTGAAATTCTATCGTTTAATTCTCTCCCAACTTTTCCAACGTTCTAAACCTGCCTGCCGCAGGTGGGCTTTGGAAAAGTTAGTTAGTTGAATTAAATACAAAAATGCCTTTGAAGGAAACTCACGTTTCTCTCAAAGGCAGTATACCAACATCAGGCAAAAACAAAAAACTGTTTTTGTGTTACTATTTTGATTTTTAATTGTGGATAAAAAGTATTCTCTCTCTCTAACAAATCAACCGATTCAACCAACAGGCTGTTGGTAAAACCACGGTAAGGCGTATTATTTCGAAGCGTCAAAGTCATATACATCCAATTATAGCAAAGGGATTAAAAACTTAAAGACAGGCGGCACTTAGGGAGTATTCAACTAATAAAACATAAATACGATTTAAAAGTGCACAAATATAAACAATCTTTTTTTATTAATGCATAATAATAATGAAATAAATATAATTTATTTGGCAAATAATATTAATAGTTTATGAAAGGCTTTGTTAATGGAAGTTTGTAAAAAAAAATATTGTTGTCGGGTAATGAAATATAGATTTTAAAAGGGTTTCAGCCGGAAAATATTTTTCAAATTGAATTCCACTATAGTAATCTTCTTTCATAAGACAAGTTTCACCATCTTTGCATTTATTTTTTCAAAATTGTCAATAACTTCTCATTTATTTTTTTAGCTCCTATCAAAAATTACTGTATCTTTAGCAGCACAAAAACAATCTGCACTCCTGGATTGTAAATCGCCAGAAAACAAGTACTTAATATGAGTTCCTTCGTTCATCTTCACGTTCACTCGCACTATTCGGTACTGGATGGAATGTCGTCTATTTCCGGTTTGGTGGACAAAGCATCTAAAAACGGGATGAATGCCGTTGCACTTACCGACCATGGCAGCATGTTTGGCATAAAGGAATTTTTCAATTATACAAAAAAGAAAAACGGGAAAGTAAAAGAGCAGCTTTCCGCGCTGGAAGTGCAATTTTCTGCAGGAGGAATTTCGGAAGAAGAAAAAGCGGAGATTCTTAAACAAATTGAAGTTGCAAAACACAAACTATTCAAACCGATTATTGGCTGCGAGGCTTATGTGGCACGGCGTGGAAGGCTTTCGAAAGAAAATCAGGATGACCGCAGCGGTTACCACTTGATTTTGCTTGCTAAAAATAAAAAAGGGTATCAGAATTTGTGCAAATTGGTATCTACTTCGTGGATTGATGGGATGTATTACCGTCCGCGCATCGACCACGAAATTCTGGAAAAATACAGCGAAGGACTGATTGTTTCAACAGCTTGTTTGGGTGGCGAAATTCACAAGAAAGTAGAAAGTGGTAATCTGGCCGAAGCTGAGGAAGCAATAATGTGGTACAAACGCGTGTTTGGCGACGATTTTTATATCGAGCTGCAACGTCACAAAACCGACAAACCGAACGCCGATTATTCGACCTACGAAAAACAAATGCTTCAGAACGAAGAACTGATAAAACTGGCACGCAAAACCAATACTAAACTCGTGGCTACAAACGATGTTCACTTCGTGGAAGAAGAACATGGCGAAGCTCACGAACGCTTGATATGCCTAAGTACCGGCAAGGATATGGACGATCCGAACCGAATGCGGTATACCAAACAGGAATGGCTCAAAACGCCCGAGCAAATGCTTCAAATTTTTGCCGATATACCCGATGCACTCGAAAACACCTTGGAAATTGCCGAAAAAGTTGAATTTTACGACATCGATTCCACGGCTATGATGCCCATGTTCCCAATTCCGGAAGATTTTGGAACGGAAGAAAAATACCGTAGTACGTTTACCAACGAAATGCTGTTAGCAGAATTTGGTGAAACAGGAATTAAAGACGTAGGTGGCTACGAAAGAGCAGTTCGCGTAAAACTGGAATCCGATTACTTAGGTAAACTCACACTCGAAGGAGCAAAACATCGTTATGGCGAGAATATCGATGCCGAAACCATGGAACGCATCGATTTTGAGTTGCACGTGATGAAAACCATGGGTTTTCCGGGTTATTTCTTGATTGTGCAGGATTTTATCAACGCTGCACGTGACATGAAAGTTTCGGTTGGTCCGGGACGTGGATCGGCTGCCGGTTCGGTGGTAGCGTATTGTTTACGAATTACTGATATTGACCCGTTAAAATACGATTTACTGTTCGAACGTTTTCTCAATCCTGAGCGTATTTCCATGCCCGATATTGATATTGATTTTGATGATGATGGACGTGGACAAGTATTGCGTTGGGTAACCGAAAAATACGGCAAAGAACGTGTGGCACATATTATTACTTACGGCACTATGGCTACCAAATCGTCCATAAAAGATGTGGCACGAGTTCAAAGATTGCCGCTTGCTGAAGCTGAACGATTGACAAAGCTCATTCCGGATAAATTCCCTCCGGGAGCTGACGGAATAGTACCGGAAATTACAATTGCCAATTGCATAAAATACATTCCTGAGTTGCAAACTGCACGTAATTCCTCCGATCAAAACCTCTCCAGTACGCTGCGCTATGCTGAAATGTTGGAGGGAACCGTTCGACAAACAGGAGTTCATGCCTGCGGTGTGATTATCGGAGCCGACGATTTGACCAATTTAGTTCCGCTCAGTACGGCTGTTGACAAAGAAACCAACGAGGAAATGTTGGTTACGCAATACGAGGGAAAGGTAATTGAAGAAATAGGGTTGATTAAAATGGACTTTTTGGGGCTGAAAACCTTGTCCATTATAAAAGAAGCATTGTCCAATATCAAAAAAACGAAAGGAATCGATTTAGATATTGATGTTATTCCCATTGATGATAAAAAAACCTATCAACTTTTTAGCAAAGGATTGACAGTTGGTACATTCCAGTTTGAATCTGCCGGAATGCAAAAACATTTAATAAATCTCAAACCAACTCAGTTTGAGGATTTAATTGCGATGAATGCCTTGTACCGTCCGGGTCCGATACAATATATTCCCCAATTTATCAACCGCAAGCACGGTCGAGAAAAAATTGAATATCCATTTCCGGAAATGGAAAAAATCCTAAAAGAAACCCACGGAATTACCGTATATCAAGAACAGGTGATGATTTTAAGTCGTACACTGGCAGGCTTTACACGCGGTCAGTCTGATGAGCTGCGCAAGGCTATGGGGAAGAAACTCAAAGACAAAATGGCGCCGTTGAAAATAAAATTCATTGAAGGCTGTGAGAAAAACGGATTTGGACCAAACGAAAAATTAGAACAAATCTGGAGCGACTGGGAAAAATTTGCCGAATACGCTTTTAATAAATCACACGCCACCTGTTATTCATGGATTGCCTACCAAACGGCTTACCTGAAAGCGCATTATCCGGCAGAGTTTATGGCTGCCAACTTAACGCGCAATAAAGATGACATTGTCGAAGTGGGTAAATTCATGGACGAATGTAAAAACCTCGGCATGAAAGTACTCGGACCGGATGTGAACGAAAGCGATTTGACATTTACTGTTAATGCCGATGGAAATATCCGCTTCGGACTGGGTGGTGTAAAAGGTGTTGGCGAAGGTGCAGTTGAAGCCATTGTGGAAGAACGTAAAGCCAATGGAAAATACAAAAGTATGTTCGATTTGGTGGAACGCGTAAACCTAACTGCCTGCAACAAACGAGCTATGGAAAGTTTGGCTTTGTCAGGCGCTTTTGATAGCTTCAAAGATGTGCGTCGCGAGCAACTTTTTATCGAAAACAGCAAAGGTGAACAGATTTTGGAAACCATTCTACGATATGGCAACAAATATCAGACCGACATGTCCATGAGTAAAAACACTCTTTTTGGAGGATTGGATGCGGTCGATATTGCCAAGCCCGAAATTTTGTATGCATCCGAATGGTCGCCATTGGAACGACTGAATAAAGAACGCGATTTGATTGGAATGTATCTTTCGGCTCATCCCCTTGACGAATATGAATTTGAGATCAATCATATTTGCAACACAACAACCGTTGATTTGAAAGATTTGAATTTGCTTCAGGGTAAAGTACTGAAAATAGGAGGGATGGTTACTAATTTCCGTAATGGAACTTCGAAAGCCGGAAATCCTTACGGCATTTTTACGCTCGAAGATTACGTGGGTGCGTATGAATTTGCTTTATTTGGGAAAAATTATGTGGAATTTGGGAAATACATGATTAAGGATTTGTATTTATATATTCATGCGGTCGTGCAGGAAAAGGGAGCAGATTATAAATATAATAAACCGAAAGATCCAAACATACCAAATGAACTGGAACTGAAAATTCAGAAAATTGAAGTTTTCTCGGATGTTAAAGATAAACTAATCAGTACCTTGACTCTTACAATTCCGTTACAACAACTCACCGAAGATTTTGCAGTTGAATTATCTGATATAGTAATGAAAAATAAAGGGAATGTAAATCTTTATATTCACGTTGTTGATGAATTTTCACCAAACAAAGTCGTTTTGTTTTCCCGACAACACCGTATTCATATCAATACAAAAGTTTATCATGTTTTGAAACGCGCTCAAAAAGACGGAATTATTGATTTTCAGGTTCATTAATTTTGAATGAAATAGAAATTTTCTATAGGTATATTTTATTTTAAAAAAAACTATTTCAGCTTATAGCTGTTTTACAGTCACAAGTTAGACAAACTCATAACCGGAATTTATTTGATTTTTTTTCAGATTATCAGACAATTATGAATTTAAATTATTAATTATAAATATTATGGCTTTAGAATTAAATGATGGAAACATCAAAGAAATTATTAATGGCGGAAAACCCGTTGTAATTGATTTTTGGGCAGAATGGTGCGGTCCATGCCGCATGGTTGGTCCCGTTGTAGAAGAATTGGCAAAAGAATACGATGGCAAAGTCGTTATCGGTAAAATGAATGTGGATGAAAACGATGTAACACCCAATGAATATGGCATTCGCAACATTCCTACCATTTTATTTTTCAAAAATGGTCAATTGGTTGACAAACAAATTGGTGCAATACAAAAATCAGTTTTGGCTGCCAAAGTTGAAGCATTGTTGTAAAAAATTCACTAAAAAATCAATTTTCCGAAATAGCAATGACAGGATATTTCATAAACCCAAATTAGGGTTTATGAAATAATTCCTAAACTCATGGAGGTTTTTTTTCAAATCTCACTCAATTCCAACCACCGCATGGTTTTTTCCTCAATTAAATCGCCGAGTTCGGCATGACGTTGGGAGGTTTTGATTATTTCTTCGCTGGTGAGTTTACCCGATGCCAGTTGGTTTTCAATATCGGTTTTTTCAGTTTCAAGTTCAGAAATCTCTTTTTCCAGCGCTTCGAATTCCTGCTTCTCTTTAAAACTTAGCTTTCTCTTAACCGGTGACTGTTGACTGTTAACTGTTGACTGATAATTGTTGTCCTGATTCTTTGCCTTTGTCTTTGCCTCTTTGCTTTTTTCTTCTCGTTCCTGTTCTTCCATCAACTCATTCCACTCGCGGTAATCAGTATAATTGCCGGGAAAGTCTTTCAGTTCGGCATCACCTTTGAAAACCATGAGGTGATCCACCACTTTATCCATAAAATAGCGGTCGTGACTTACCACAATCACGCAACCTTTGAACGATTGCAGGTATTCTTCCAGAATGTTCAGGGTCACAATGTCGAGATCGTTGGTCGGCTCATCGAGTACCAGAAAGTTTGGATTGCGCATCAACACGGTGCAGAGATGCAATCGCCGTTTTTCGCCACCGCTCAGTTTGTACACGTAATTGTATTGAGTTTCGGGTGTAAAAAGAAAATGCAACAGAAATTGCGAAGCCGTCATTTTTTTGCCATTGCCCAAGTTTACTTCTTCGGCAATGTCCTGCACCACGTCAATCACTTTCATTTGTTCATCAAACGCCAGTCCGTCCTGACTGTAATAGCCAAACACCACTGTTTCACCAATATCAAAACTTCCGCTGTCGGGTTTCACTTCGCCGAGCAACATTTTCAGAAAAGTAGATTTTCCTGTTCCATTTTTACCAATAATTCCCATCTTTTCGTAGCGGGCAAAATTATAGTAAAAATTGTCCAGAATCTTCAGGTCGCCGTAAGCTTTGGTAATATATTTTGCTTCAAAAATCTTCGAACCAAGGTAGCTGGCTTTCACGTCCAGTTGCACTTTATCGTTGTTGCGGCGTTGTTTGGCACGTTCTTCAATCTCGTAAAAGCTTTCCTGCCGCGATTTGGCTTTGTGGGCACGTGCCTGCGGCTGTCGGCGCATCCATTCCAGTTCTTTCTTATACAAATTGACTGTTCGTTCACTTTCAGAGTTCCAGTTTTCGATGCGTTCCTGCCTTTTTTCGAGGTAATAAGAATAATTGCCTGAATATTGAAACAATCCCTGATGGTCGATTTCCATAATATTTGTACAAACTCGGTCGAGAAAATACCGGTCGTGCGTTACCATTAGCAGTGCCATGGTGGAGCGTTTCAGGAAATCTTCGAGCCATTCCACCATTTCAAGGTCTAAGTGGTTGGTCGGTTCATCCAGAATCAATAAATCCGGTTCGGCAATCAGCACATTGGCCAGTGCCACGCGCTTCAACTGTCCGCCCGAAAGTTCGCCAATAAGTTGTTCGAAATTCGTGATTTCCAGTTTCCCAAGTATCTGCTTGATGCGCGTTTCGTAGTCCCACGCTTTGTGCAAATCCATTTGAGAAATGATTTCATCCAGTCCTGTATGGTTTTCCGACATCATGCAATGTTCATAGGCGGCAATGGTTCGAACTGCTTCATTATCCGAACGCAGACAAGCATCAATCACCGACAATTCTTTTGGGAAATCAGGGTCCTGATTCAGGTAACCAATCCGTAAATCTCGCCGGAATGAAATGGTTCCGCTCTGATAATCTTCATTTCCGGCAATAATATTGAGTAAAGTGGTTTTTCCTGTTCCGTTTTTAGCAATGAGTGCAACGCGTTGGTTGTCGGCAATGCCGAACGATATATTTTCGAAAAGCAGATTGTCGCCAAACGATTTGGTGAGGTTTTCTACTTGAAGGTAACTGATCATAATTAGCCGGAAGTTTGTAGTCGGTAGTTCGTAAATTGAGTTTGCAAAGATACGGATTTTAAGGCAGGAAGCAATTTGAATAAATTATAGATAATATCAAATCTTTGTAACTGTTGTTTCAGGTTTTGCTGAAAGTTATTGATCTGCATTTATACGAAATCCAAATCATACCGATATAAGTTCTATTTACTGATAATCAACTTTTGTTGATAGCTTTCATCGTTATTATAAATTTTCAGGAGATACATTCCATTTGGTGTATTTTGAATATTAATTTTGCCTGATGAATTCTTTGAAGAAAATACAAGTAGACCTTTAGTATTAATTAGTTCCACTCGGGAATAAGATTTACCTTCAATATTAATAATGTCCCTGACGATATTAGGAAACACTTTATAAGCTGCATTCGGGTCGGCTGATAGTTCATTTACATCGGTAGGACTTTCGAGTGTCAACACCAATGCATTATTGAATACATCTATTATATGCTGATTGCTGTTTTGTGCCGTAACCAGGTCGCTCCACGACATAAAGTAAGCCCAGGGTGCATCATAGGTCAGGCAATCATCCGGATTGGGAATGGGTCCGTTCTCACTCATGGCAATCAGTTTGGTTCCGCCGATGAGTTGATACAAACGGTCGAAAGCACTTTTTTGCGGATCGTAATTATACGCACCGGGATAAGAATCGTTCCCGACTATATCCACGGCTGCATTTCCGGGATACCAGTCTGTTTCGGGAGTCGACCAAACCCAGATCAAATTATTCAGACCGTGGTAATTTGTCATACGGTCGTATAGTATCTGGTACAGTTGTTTACAGGCAACCGGACCTTTGGCGCCCCACCAGAACCAGGTACCACCTGCTTCGTGCAGCGGCCGCCACAATACCGGCACATCCGCTGTTTGCAAACGTTTCAATTGAAAAGCAATAGCATCAATATCCTGTAAAATTTTTGTATTTTCGGTCGTACCGCTCGTCACTGCTTTGGTTACATCAAAGGTAGTGCTGTTGGTATAAAAAGTATTGGTTCCTATCGTTCCACCCGTCGGTGAATGCCAGTGCCACTGAAAATTGACGATACCTTTCTTGCCGCTTTGATTGTACCAGTCGATGGCTTTCTGGGTCTGTCCGTTATCTTCAGCTCCAAATTTAAAACCGCGAATGCTGTTGTCCCATAAGTAGGAATAACCCTGTGTATAATGCTGAAAATCGAAGGCGCGCAGCATGGGTGTTTTTCCGGCTATGGGTTTTATTTTGTCGTACCAATCATCTGTTTGTCCGGAAATAATCTTCACATTAAAATTTGAAACCAAAAAGGCATAAAGTGCTTTGGTGGCGGTAGTAGCATTCGGGTTTATCAGGTTTGGCGTTATATTATAGCTATTTTTTGTTGTTGCATAAAGCGAGAATTTATCAATCTGTATCCAGCCCCAGTTACTTTGAATGGTAAAAGTATTGGTTCCGGCATTGAGGAGATATTTTCCGGCATCAACTTCAGTAAAAACAGTAGTGGCCGGAAATACAACTTTCGAAGGACCATTGCCGTTGACAAACAAATCCTGCTCTTTATTTTCGGAATAATAACGGATCATCAATTTATAAAAACCCTTATTGGCAACCGTCATACTTACCGTAATCTTATCGGACGAATTCTGGAAGTTGGTTACATAGCCTGTTCCCGAATAACCGGCGATAGAAGAAGCTATGGTTACGCCTCCGGAACGTACACCATTTTCCGCTTCGGCAGTGGCATCAGGCGTTTGGGCATGAATTAAACAGAATATCAGACTAAACAAAAGCATTAATTTGGTTCTCATAAATTGAATTTGTAACCGGGCTTTGTTTGATTAAAAAAATATTTGTGTGTAATAACTGATATTGAGAAAAAGAAAGAAATTATTTAAAATCACTGTTACTTACAAAGGCTATCTTTTTACTATCGGGCGACCACGATGGTACATTGATGGTTCCCTGACCGCCATACAAATAAGCGATGACTTTTGTTTCGCCGCCACCGACAGGCATCATGCGCAGGTAAACTTGTTTGTAAAAAGGATGATCATCCGGTTTCACATCGTTTTTGAAAGTAATGAAAACAATCCATTTCCCATCGGGAGAAATATGCGGAAACCAATTATTCAGGGTGTCGAAAGTCACTTGTTCCTGATCGTTTCCATCGGGTTTCATCCGCCAGATTTGCATGTTGCCGGTACGGGACGAATTGAAATAAATATATTTACCATCGGGAGTATATTCCGAACCATCGTCCAACGCCTTGGCATTTGTCAGTTGAATTTCCTCACCGCCTTTTACCGGTATCTTGTAAATGTTGAATTGATTGTTGCGGCCACCGGTATAAATCATAAATTTCTTATCGGGCGACCAACCATGAAAATAGGACGGACTTTTAGTTGTAACACGTATCGGTTTTCCTCCTTGTGCAGGTAAATAATAGACTCCGGACTGATTATTATCTTCGGCACTGTGATGGCTGATTCCTATCAGTTTTCCATCGAAAGATAACACATGATCGTTGTTATTGTTATTTGCAAAACTGGTTTTCAACACCGTAGGATTTCCTGTTGTCAGATCGAAATTATAAAGCAAACCTTTGCTGTTGTAGATTAATGTTTTACCATCGGGTGTCCAGTTGGGAGCCTGAATAGAATACGGCACCTGATAAATAATTTTGCGCATACCCGTTGCTACATCCATCGTTTCGAGATGACTGCCTAAATAGTCGGTATAGGGAATTAAGTTCGGACCGGCAGGAACTACTAAACGAACATTACTGAAAATGGCTTTCTCCGAAACTTTGGGATTATGTGAGCAGATAAATAAACCGATGTATACTTCATCGCTCATGGTTGAATCGGAAACTTCTTCCGACACAAAAGTTTCGCCCCAATGTGCTACCGACATAATATAAGTACTGCCTTTTCGCTCGAGTTGGACAATATCCAGGCCTGAAATGGTCATCTTTTTTTCTTCCATGTCACCACCGGCAGTACGGCGGAACTGCAATGAAGTCAGTCCATCACCATGAATCATGGCACTGACATGAGGTGCATTCGGTTCGAGCGATTGACGAACCATCCAACCAATTTTACGGTGGGCTTCAACTCCTTTTCCAATAAATTCGACCTGAGCTGTAAGAATAAAATCTCCTTTTATCTTTTTCCAGACATACTGAAATTCATCGCTTCCAAACCAGATATTGGTTCCTGAACCTTCGATTATGTAGGTTTGTTTATCCGCATTATATTTGACCGAACCGGGGATTTCTACTTTGCCGATATCGGAATGACCATCAAAAATACCGAACTGTTTATCCGGCGATTGTGCCTGTACAGGATTTGATTGTAACATAGTGAGTATGATGAATGATATATAAATGAATTGAAATGTTTTGTTTGTCATAAGGGTATTTTTAGATTTTTAGATTAGAATGATTTTTCAAAAAAAGTAATTGCAGACTTATTATAATATGCATAAAATCATAATTTATAAACAGACTGTTTTACCTTTCTTTTCGTGCAGCCCAAAGTACAGCTCCGATAAGATGTTTTCTAAACATTTCGTTATCGTACATTTCCGGAATATGACCCAGTGCCGTTTGAAAACTTCGTCCGCGATCCATTTCCTGACACCAGATCAAAGGATGATCGCCCATAACGATATTTACCGATTTAAACCATAAGTTTTCATCAATATTATAGGATTTTTCATCGATAGAAACCAGTATTTTTAAATTTTTGTTCTTCCTTGGGTTTCTGTCAAAGCTATAAAATTCATCTTTCCATGTCAGCGTGTCGACTCCAAAACATGTAGTAGCCGGATGAAGCTTGTTTTCAATAATAAGTTTTCCTTCATGAACCGGTGGGTGACCGAGAAAGTGAGCCCCAACCAACTTTTCGTACCAGGGCCATTTATATTCAGTATCTGTGGCCGTATGCACACCAACAAAACCGCCACCACCTTCGACATACTTTTCGAGAGACATTTTCTCAGTATTATCGAGCAAATTATTTCCGGTTGTAAGCAAAAACACCACTACATTGTATTTTTTCAATTCCTTATCTGTAAAGAAAGTAGAATCTTCGGTAAAAGTAATCTGCCATTTCTGTTCATGTGCCATTTCATAAAATGCTTTTATCGCATTGGGCTTGGCAACATGATAAAAACCTACCGTTTTGGTAAAAACCAACAAATTCATCGAGGTTTTTGTGGCAGTCAGCATTCCGAAACTAAATAAAACAGAAATAATAATCAATAAATATTTTTTCATTATACTGGTTTTTAAAATTTCACTATCTTAATTTATAAAGATCTATTTAGTACATGACAAAAATTATATAGCGATATAATTATTTGATATTCAATAAAATAGTTGTCTTTTTATTTGGTAAAGACCTTGAAATTTCGTATCTTTATAGCTAACTAC
>Ga0209538_1001053_pt1 | contig 14832 bp, 16 predicted proteins | sample BarGraNGADG00211_2_FD_184492 | JGI IMG/M metagenome (GOLD analysis project Ga0209538, IMG submission 184492) | Arctic peat soil microbial communities from Barrow, Alaska - Barrow Graham LP Ref core NGADG0004-211 (SPAdes) (version 2) | ecosystem: Environmental > Terrestrial > Soil > Wetlands >... | reverse complement strand
GGCCGGAGCTGCCAAAGCCGTTGGCCTGGCGTTCGGTCTGATCATTAATGATTTCTTCTTTTATCTCTGGGCTGATAAAGGGCTGAATAATAATCTGGGCGATTTTTTGTCCGGGCGTGATATTGAAAATCTCTTCACTGAGATTCTTAACGACAATCATAACTTCGCCGCGATAGCCGGAGTCAATAACCCCGCCCATGGTTTTGATACCCGCCGCCGCCAAGCTGCTTTTGTCCCAAATCAGGCCGACATAGCCCTCAGGAATGGTCATTTTCAAGCCGCTGGCCACTAAAGCTTGGCTATAGGGCGCGATCGAGTAATAATCGGCCGAGAATAAGTCATAGCCTGCGTCGCCGGCGTGGGCAATTTGCGGCAGTTTGGCGTTGGGTCGGACTTTAGACACGGCCAAGCGGTTCAAATTAGAGACCGGCGCCGTATTTACGGCCGGCGCTTCGCTGATTATTTTAAGTTCTTTATGATTAATGTCGATTATTTCACCAATCGGTTTAAAGCCAAAATTACTGGGCGTCAGAGTCTCGTTCGCCGGTTCCACGGTCAGCTTGCCTTCTAGCATTTTTTTTACTTCAGTCCATAATTGTCCGTGGATTTCCTCAATCGTCAGGTTGGCGTTTATTTTTTGCCAGCCATATTCTTCGCGCAGCTTTAAGTGCGCCCAGCGGACTTTATTCATCAAGTCGTCGTCATTTTCGTGCTTATGTCCATTTTCCACGGCTTGTTTAAAACGCTCCCCGTCAAACAGGAAAACCAGATCCTCTTTGATTAGATGGGAATTAATTTCTTTCAAGAAATTTTCATCCACGCCAGCGCCCAAGCCCCAAGCCAAACCGGTGCCGGTATAATCTTCGGTGATGATATTCAAGCCGCTTTTCAGTTTGGCGATGAGCTGGTCTTGAAATTGCGTACGGTTCAGAGCGTAGATTATCTGTGCCTCGCGCGCCGAAAGCTGGAAGGAATTTTTTTCGCGGAGGTAGTTATTTAAAATAATGCCCGAGGGGGCCAAGTCATAAATCGGATATTTCAAATATTCGGCTTGGTAGCCGTTATCTTTCAATTTATCCACTAATAATTTGGCCTGGGTGCTTTTGCCCAAGTTATTGATGCCGTATAAGACGATTAGTTTGCCGGGATAATTATTCATAATTTTTTTTCCAAAGCTTCCATTATTTGATCAATCTTCTGATATAGCTCCGCCACCGAGCCGTTGTTGTCGATTTTATATTGGGCGGTGGCCATGACGGTCGGTATTTCCAGCTCCGCTTCATTTTTTTCTTCGGTCAAGAAAGTTTCATAAGTCTTAGTGGCGTCGCCGGCATTTTCTTTACGGCTTTGGACTCGGGCAAACCGTGATTTTTGATCGGCGTCAACGCTAATCAGATAAAAACCCTGTAATTTATTCAGATAGGTAATATCGGTCAGGCGCCGCACGCCGTCCAGAACCACCAGTTCGTGCGGATCATTGACCGCGTCAGCGGTGATCACTTTGGCTAGAATATCTTCGCCGAAAGTTTGGCGTAGCATCAGGGAGGTTTTCTGGTTGTTCTCCCTGGTTATTTCCAAATTGAGCCGTTTTAAAATATCGCGCAGGATTTCGGAAAAACGATGGTCGCTGGAGCCATAGTTCATCATCAGATATTTTTTAATTTCTCCTTTGCCGCTGGCAATCGGACCGACCAGGCCTAAGATTATTTTGGACATAAATTATTTGCTTACAATGTCATGGCTGCCGCGGCGGACATCCCAATCATCTAAGCTTAAATCGGATTGTAATTTTAAATTAGGAAATTTAGCCGTGACTGCCGCGTGCATCTGGTGCGCCGCTTTCCTTAAAGTCGGATGAACGGCTCGGCCGCTTCTGAGTTCGATGACGTAAAGGGCGGCGGGCAGGGGATAGGTAACGCGGCAGGCGACCTTAAAGCCGATGGCGGTATAATATTGTTTGATTTCCGGCGTGGCGTTTAATTGGGCGATGGCTGCGGTCTGATCCGCAATCAGTTTTTCCGCTTCGGGCCGCGTCTCTTCCGGTAATTGCTCTAAATACCAAGGCTCGAAACCGAAGCTGGTGGTCAAGAGCGGCATCCGGCAGACACCGGCGCGATGGCGTTGAATGTCGCGGAAAGAGCCGAAGTCCAGCAGGAAATCAAAAGTAATCGTGCCTAGATCGCCGAGCAGATTAGGCAAGCCGGTTTTCAGCGGGCGCTGGTCAATGGCGTCTTGATACTGGGCTAGCTCAATCGGATCAACGGTGGTGCGCATCGCAAAGCCTTTGGCCTCAGCGGGCAGGTAATAGCTGTATTTCTTGACCATGGTCTCGCGATATTTTTCTTGGGCTTCATCCAGGAGATGAGAAAAACTATGGGCGTATTTTTCTTTTAACTTATTTAAAATCGTGTCGGCGGTTTCGCGCACTTCTGCTAAAGGATGATGGCGCAAAAGCGCCAAGTGATCCCAGGCCTGGCGGAGGTTGGAATGCCAGCTGAGCTGAGTTGTGATGCCGGCCGGCAGGAAACCGCGCAAAGAATCAAAACCGCGCGCCTTGATCGCTTTCAGATACATGTTCTCTTCTTCGCTGGCTTGGCGGGGGTATTTTTTCATCAGATGGGCTTGGATTTTTTCCTGATTGGCGGTATAGAAATTCAGCCAGCGCTCTAAAATCGCTTTTGATTCAGGCGTGGCTAAAGGATCGATAATTGCCTGTTTGGACATATCGATATAGCGCGTGGAAGTTTCTTGGCCGCTGTATAATTGCCAGTCCTGAATCGCCTTGTCGCCTAAGATGCTGATGTTTTCAATAAACATGGTCGTACTGCCGCAGTCGGCGATGGACGCATGGCCGTAACCGACATAAAAAGTTTCCATGAACTTGCCGGAACCGGTCTGTTTTACTTTTTCCACATGCTCGGTCACACTTTTCGGACTGCGCGAATACAGCGCTTGCATCATAGCGGTATCCTCCGGATTAAATTCGTCGTAGATAAAAATATTGGCCATAGAATTTAGTTAGCGATTTTCTTTTTGATTATTGATCTTCGTATTTAGTGATTTCCGGGCTGAGTAAAACATATTCCACGCCCGCTTCTTTTAAAATTTCTTTGCTGCGGCCGTCGGTATGATAATCCTGAGCACAAACGACGCGCTTCAGGCCGGAGTTGATAATCATTTTAGCACAGGTATAGCAGGGAGACATCTTGACGTACAGAGTTGAACCTTCCAGCGCGATACCCATGCGCGCCGCTTCGCAGATGGCATTCTGTTCGGAGTGCGCCGTTCGGATGCAGTGGCGGCTGGTCGAGCCATCTTCGTGCGTGACCGTATGCATTTCATGGCCGACTTCGTCGCAGTGCGGCAGGCCGACCGGCGAACCGACATACCCGGTGGCGACGATGCGGCGGTTGCGCGTTATGACGCAGCCGTTCCGGCCGCGGTCGCAAGAACCGCGCGAGCCGACCAGCTCGGCGATCTTCATGAAATATTCATCCCAGGAAGGCCGCTGATAAGCGGTTTTGACTTCATTTTTTTGCTCAGTCATAAATTTATTTCCCGTTGCCGGGCTATTTTTTAGAAGCTTTAAAGCACTTACATTTTAGTATATTATTACAAGAAAATAAATCTTGACAGTATCGGTTTTATGTACCCCTTGGCTTTTAAAAAATAAAGAAAGAAGCTAAACTATAAAGAGTTATTTTTGACCGAAAAAAGGCTGCGTTTAGAATGATAAAATATTTTTTCATGATTAGTCAATATATTAAAAATTTAGCTAAAAATAAAGAAATATATCTAAGAATTAAGGTTTTACCCGGAGCCGGTAAAACGGAATTTAGAGAAGAAATGGCTGACGGCACCCTGAAAATAGCGATTGCCGCCCCGCCTGAAAAAGGCAAAGCGAACCAAGCGCTCATAAAATTCTTGGCTCGGGAGTTGTCAGCGGATAAAAACAGCGTCCGGATCTTAAGCGGCGCCGGCGAAAGATTAAAACTGGTGAAGGTTTCTCTTAACGGTAAAAAATAGTTTTTGACTATGGATTTATCAATTATCATCGTTTCTTGGAATGTTAAGGAAAAGTTAAAAGAGAATTTGCAGGCCCTTTATAATTCCCAGGGTGATTTTCAATTTGAAGTCTTGGTCGTTGATAATAATTCCGGCGACGGAAGTGCGGCCATGGTGAAGACGGACTTTCCGCAAGTGCAATTAATGGCTAAGGCCGAAAATTTAGGCTTTGCCGTCGCCAATAATCAGGCCCTTAAGCAAGCGCGCGGCGAATTCATCTTACTGCTTAACCCGGATATGCTTTTGAAACCGAACACTTTAGCTGACACCTTAAACTGGGCGAAAAATAATCCCCAGGCGACGGTCACCGGCATTAAATTACTTGACGGAGAAGGAAAAATAATTAAACAGGTCCGGCGCTGGCCGACCCTGCTGGATCAACTGGCGATTATTTGGAAATTGCCGCATCTTTTTCCCGCTGTCGTGAATAAATATTTGGTTTCGGATTTTAATTATGAGACGGCCGCGCGCGTTGACTCTATTCGCGGCGCCTATTTCCTGATCAATCGGGCGGCGTATAAAAAAATCAGCGGCCAGGAGCAGCCGCTTTTGGATGAGCGCTATTTTGTGTGGTTCGAAGAAGTCGATTTTTGTCGCCAGGTGTATAAGTCGGGCGGCGAAGTCTGGTATACGCCGGAGGCGTCCGCCGTGGATTATGTGGGGCAGAGTTTTCGCCAGTTAAAGCTGGGACAGAGCCAGAAATACTTTCGCGCCTCGATGCTGAAATATTTTCAGAAGTGGGGCAAGAAATGGGAGTACGTAGTTTTAAGTCTGGCTTGGGATATGGTGGAGATTTTTATTTAAAAGGCTGGTCTTCCTTTCTATGTCTAAAAAAGTCGGCATCATTTTAATAAATTATAAGGACTACGCGCAGCAATATTTGTCCGCTTGCCGCGATTCTTTGCGCGCGCAAGATTATGCGGCCGAACTGATACAGGTTTATATTATTGATAATGCCGCCACCACGGAGTCAAGCGATTTTTTAAAAAATAATTATCCGGAAGCGATTATTCTACCGCGCGCGGACGGCAATTATGCGGCCGCCGGCAACCTGGGATTTAAACAGGCGCTGGCGGACGGTGTTGACTATGTTGTTTCGGTTAATATGGACACCGTAGCGGATCCCCATTGGCTCGGCGAATTGGTCAAGGCCCTGGATAACAATCCGGCGGCCGGACTGGCGCAAGCCAAGATTCTCCTTTATCCGAAAAACGAAGCGGAAAAGATCAGTCCGAAAATAAATAGTTTGGGCAACTCCTTCCACTTTTTAGGCTTCGGCTTTGCCAGCGGCTATGACGAACCGGACCGCGAAATTTCCGGTTATCCGGAGATCAAGGGTTACGCCAGCGGCTGTTCCTTTATTATTCGCCGCGCCGTGCTGGAAAAAATCGGCGGCTATAATGAAGAATATTACATGTATCATGATGATATTGAATTGAGTCTGAAAGTGAAATTAGCCGGCTATAAGATAATTTTGGCGCCGCGAGCGCTTATCTATCATAAATATGAATTTTCCCGGAGCGTCAAGATGGTCTATTATATGGAACGAAATCGTTATCTGACCATTTTTACTTTCTATCCGGTTTATCTGTTAATTCTGGTTGCTTTGCCCGGGGTGATTATGGATCTGGGGATGCTGGCTTACTCGATGTTTGGCGGCTGGTTTAAAACGGAAATGAAGATTTATAGCTATTTTTTTCGGCCGAGCACCTACGCTAAGATACACCAAGAAAGGAAAAAAATCAGCCAGCTGAGAAAGGTGCCGCTGCGCCTCTTGGCGCGCGGTTTTGTCGGGAAGATTGAATTTCAGGAAATTGCCAATCCGCTCTTGAAATATTTAGTCAATCCGGTGTTTAATTTCTATTGGCGGATTGTTAGGCGCCTAATCTAATATGGATTTATCAATTGTCATCGTCAACTATAAGAGCCGCGCTAAGCTGGATAATTGCCTGCTTTCTTTAAGCCAGGCGGATCTGGGCGGCCAGTCATACGAAATTATCGTTGTGGACAATAATTCCGGCGATGATTTGCGAGATTTGTCCGAACGCGCGCCTTTTTTCAAATTAATAAACAGCGCCCAGAATCAAGGCATGGGCGGTGGCAATAATTTAGGCTTTGACCAGGCGAGCGGCGAGTATATTTTAGTCTTGAATCCCGACACGATTATAAAAAATAAGGCGATGCCGACTTTACTGGATTATTTGCGTTCTCATTCGGATGTCGGCTTGATTGGCCCGAAGCTTTTGTATCCCGACGGCACGCTGCAATATTCTTGCGCTCATTTTCCCAGTTTTTTTATGCCGATACTCCGCCGCACCTTCCTGGGAGATTATTTCAAAAAGAGCAGAGACGGTTTTATGATGACCGATTTTAATCATAATGAAATTAAAGAAGTTGATTGGCTCATGGGGTCTTGCCTGATGTTTAAAAAAATTATAAAATTAGCAGACGGAACGACTTTTCAACCTCGTTTTGACGAACGCTATTTCATGTATTTCGAAGACATCGATCTCGGCCGCCAAATGAGGCAGTGCGGTTTGAAAGTTGTCTATAACTCGGAAGCGGTGGTCATTCATGATCATCAGCGCGAGAGCGCCAAGCATCCTTGGTATTTGGCGATATTTTTAGACAAACTGAGCTGGGTGCATATTGCCTCTTGGTTGAAATATTTTGCGAAATGGGGATTAAATTAACGGCTTATGGAAAAAAATAATAAATTAAGATAATATGCAAAAGATTAGAAAAGCGATTTTTCCCGTGGCTGGCTTCGGCACGCGTTTCCTGCCAGCGACTAAAGCTCAGCCCAAGGAGATGCTGCCGGTTCTGGATAAGCCGACCATTCAGTATTTAGTGGAAGGCGCCGTGGCGGCCGGCATCGAAGAAATTATTTTTGTGACGGGGCGCGGCAAGCGGGCGATTGAGGATCATTTTGATCATTCTTTTGAGTTGGAAAAAAATCTGGTGGAAAAAAATAAGTTGGATTTATTGGCGAAAGTGCGGGCAATTGAAAATCTGGCGAAATTTACTTATGTCCGGCAGCCGATTCCTTTGGGCGACGGGCACGCCGTCAATTGCGCGGCGCATCTGATCGGCGAAGACGAAGCGGTTTTGGTCTGGTTCGGCGATACTTTATACGACGACTGTGCGGCGGCGGCCAGACAAGTAATAGCGGTTTATGAAAAATACGGCGATTCGGTCATCGGCTTGTCGGAAGTGGAAAAGAAATTTTTGGATAAATTCGGCGTTATTGACGGAATTGACTTGGGTGATGGTGTGTATGAAATAAAAAAATTCGTGGAGAAGCCGCCAATTGATAAAGCTCCTTCCAACTTGGTTCAAGTCGGCTTGAATGTCATTTCGCCGGCCATCATGAAGATTTTAAAGACGATGAAGTCCGGTAAGTCAGGAGAAATCCGCCTGGCCGACGCTTATGAAGAGCTGCTCAGTCAGGGCCAGCCGCTCTACGGCAAAAAGATCGATGGCGAATGGCTGGATACCGGCAATAAATTTAATTTTATCAAAGCGACCTTGAAGTTCGGTTTGAAGGATGTAGAAATCAAAAAAGACTTACAGAAACTGATTAATGAACTGAGCCAATAACTGGAAATAAAGAACACCCCCGAATGATGCGGGAGCGTTTTTTTGTATCTTAATCTGTATTTTTGGTCAGATATTTTTTAGAACAGTTTTAATATCTCCGGTAAACATTGTCCATTCTTTAATTTCACGGAAACCGATTTTTTTGTACCAACTGAGGGGGTGTTCGGTCCTATTAAAAGTAAAAGCGTCAAAAGTTTTTGCTCCGTATTTTTCTATCGCGGTCTGGAGAACAGTTTTTAACAAGCTCGAACCTATTTTTTGTTTTTGGAAATTAGGATCAACAAATATTTCTCCGTCAAACAAGTGAATCCCGTCCCACCAAGGTTTTATTCCGCTAAAAAAAGCGCCGACTATTTTTCCGTCGAATTCTGCCAAAAAAGCGAGGTCCGGCTGTTTGTCCAGCCAAGCGTTTAAATAATCAGTTGCGGTCTCCTCGGTCCAATGTTCGCCAATATCAAAAATTCGATAAACTTCGGCAAATAGGCGGGCTAAACTGCCGATATCCTGCTTTTTGACTGGGCGAATATTTAGCATATGATTCAAATATTAAGAAAATTTTTAATCCTACTGTAAATTCAATTTATAAATACCCTCGTTATGTCCGATACTGGCGTTAAAGTAGAGAATATTGTTTTTCGCGTCCAGGGTCGCGCCGTTTATTTTATCGGCCGTGAACATGACGGTGGTTAAACCGGTTTTTAAATCCAAGACGTTAAGATTCGAGTTTTCGGAAAAAGCCAGATATTCTCGATTAGGGTTTAACATTAAGCCGGTAATCGCTTCACTGACGCGCGTCAAAAGGGTGGACTCGTTTTTACTTAAATCATAATAATATATTTCCCAATTGTTATTGTAAAAAAGCTGGTTATCGTTGGACCAAACCCAGCTCAGGATATGCTTAATCGTTTCGGGGCTGTCAGCAATATTAGACGGATTAATTAAATACAGAGTTTTATTTTGCTCGTCGTATAAACTTAAACGCGGCCGGTGGTCATAAACAAAACGATACGTGCCGACGCTGGGCAGGACGATTTGTCCGGTGGCTTGGCCGGTTTTTAAATTGTAATCGCGGAGCATTATTTTATTCTGTTCACTCATCACGACAAACAAATGGTCGCCCCGCGGTTCATACGCCAAGTAATGACCGTCGGGCAGCAGGACGGTCGTTGTCCGGCCATCCGCCTCCAAACGGCTTAAAGAATTATTCGTTTGATAATATAAACGTCCGGTCGCTTCTTCATAAAACCAATTTGTGGCCGCCTGGCCGATAATTGATTGATAATTAGCATCGCTCTTCTCGTTTTGCGGATCGTATAGTCCGCCGGCCGCGCTTAAGCGATCGCTCGACATCAACCAAAGTCCATTTGTGGCAACGGTTGGTAAAAGTCTGACCTGCTCAGCGCTCAGATCAATAATTTTTCTTTCGGTGGGGAGATAGAGATATTGCTGGCTCGGACTTAAAAGCAGTTGGCGGCTGGTGGAAGTGGCGATAAAGATCGGCAGATCGTTGCGAAACAGATTAATATTTTCCGCGAAAGCGGTCTGGCCGGGATTAATGGTAATTTTTTTTTGCCAGGGCCAATAGCCGGTTTTTTCCAAACGCAAATCATAATCGCCCGGCAGAATATTTTTTATTTTAGCCGGCGTGGCCGCATACTTTTTTGACCAGATATTCAGGGACGTTTCGCTTTGCGGCTCGTCGTTCAGATAAACCGTGGCTCCGGTCGGCTCCGTATCCACGACCAGCATGCCGGTCTTCACCAAAAGAGCGTTGAGCCGCAGAGGCCAGCGCAAATTAAACTTATAGCCGGTGGCGTATAGAGAAACGCCGACCGTCAGGACGATAAAGATGATGATGAAAATGTAAAATATGAAGTCACGGGCTTTTTTGGACATAAAATTAATCAACCCGCGAGATTAAAGCGCCCAGTTTTTTCAAGCGTTCGTCCAGTTTTTCATAGCCGCGGTCAATCTGGTAGATATTGTCTATTTCCGTTGTCCCTTTGGCAATCAGGCCGGCGATGACCAAGGCGATGCCGGCGCGAATGTCGGGGCTGATCAATTTTTTGCCGTAAAGGCAAGTGGGGCCGGTCGTGACCACGCGGTGCGGATCGCACATGACGATGTTAGCGCCCATTTGCGACAGCATGTCGGTCCAAAGCAGGCGGCGGTTATAAATTGTTTCTTGAATCAGAGCCGTACCCGAGGCTTGCGTCATTAATATGATATAGGGCGATTGGAGATCGGTCGGGAAGCCGGGGTATTCATGGGTTTTAATGTCGTAAGCTTTTATGTCGCCGGCTTTTTTAACGAACAGCCAATCGGCACCGCGCTCATAGTTAAGGCCGATCTTATCAAAAACGCTTAGCAAACTCAAAATATGTTCCGGCTGGCAATTAGTGATTTTTAATTCGGATTTCGTGGCCGCGGCCATAATGGCGAAGGAGCCGGTTTCAATCCGATCGGGAATCACCTCGTATATTCCGGCGCTTAATTTACTGACCCCCTCAATCATAATCGTCGGCGTGCCGGCGCCGGAAATTTTAGCGCCTTGTTTATTTAAATATTCAGCCAAGGCTTCAATCTCCGGCTCCATGGCGCAATTGCGCAGCACGGTTTGGCCGGGGATTAAACAGGCGGTCATCATTAAGCTTTCGGTGACGGTCACGCTGACCAAAGGAAAGAAAAAGTCCGCGGCCCGCAGTTTTTTAGCCTTAACATGATAATATTTGCCCGACTCTTCTTCTACTGTCGCGCCAAAAGCTTTAAAGCCTTCCAAGAAAAGATCAATCGGCCGGCTGCCGGCGCCGATGACGCAGCCTCCGGGATGCGGAAATTTTACTTCACCGAAGCGAGCCAGCACGGGACCGACAAACATCACGGAAGTGCGGAATTTGTCGGCCAGTTTAGGCAAGAGTTCAATCTTATTGATGTTTTTAGTGTTGATTGTGGCGCTGGAGCCGGTCCATTTTATTTCCGCGCCCAGATCAGTTAATAAATCAAAAGATTTACCGATATCTTCAATTTGCGGCAGATTATGGATAGTAATGGTCTCTTCCGATAAGATGGCGGCCGGAATGATTTTTAAGGCCGCGTTTTTCGCGCCTTTAACCGCGATTTCGCCGCTCAACTTTTGTCCGCCGGTAATGATAAATTTTGACATATTTTAATAAATAGGGCTAAAAGCTTATATCTCCAGCCTAACTATAACCTATTTGTTGACATTTTTCAAATATTTGCTATCATGTATAAATGTTAAACAAAAATTGTTAAATTTCTAAATTTTATGGCAAAAATCGCAGTCATTCGCACCGGCGGCAAACAGTATAAGGTCCAAGAAGGGGACACGATCAAGGTGGAAAAGCTGGAAGCGGAGAACAATAAAAAAATCAAATTAGACACGCTTTTAATCGCTGATGAGGGCAGTTTGGAGTTGGGTGCACCGTCCTTAGGCGAGAAGGTGGAGGCGGAGGTCTTAAATACAGCCAAAGGAAAAAAAGTAACGGTTGTAAAATATAAGAACAAAACGCGCTACAAGAAAACGGTCGGTCATCGCCAGATGTTCACCGCTCTCAAGATCGTCAAAATTGCCTAAACGAAAAAATAGAAAATCTTTATAAAAAGTCCGTTCCTGATTAGGGCGGACTTTTTTAGGGCTGAACTGGCGGCGGTTGAAATAGCGTCTTTGACTCCCGGTATTTCCTTCTCATTTTTAGGAATAACAGCGAGGGGCGCTTTTTCAACACGCAGTGAAATTTTTTCAAGGTGCGGGGCAGCCTGAGCAGATGGCGGCGGTTTAACCGGCAGCGGGACAGATAAAAAATAATTATCTTCATCGTCCGGTCCGTCTTCCGATGGAAAAGTCCGATGATCCACCCGATAATTAAAGCCAACAGCGTCAGCGAAGTCAGAATCAAGATTAACATTATCAACGGAGATTTGGTTTAAAGAATATTGCGATTTTTTAAAGCGCTGCTTAAGGTCAGCTCGTCGGCATATTCCAAGTCGGATCCGGCCGGCAAACCTTTGGCGAGGCGGGTTATTTTTAAGTGGTCTTTTAAGATTTTATTCAGATATAAAGCGGTGGTTTCGCCTTCCAGCGTAAAATTCAGAGCCAGAATTATTTCCTGTATCTTTTCTGCTTGAATGCGTTTGGCTAGCAGGCTGATGTTTAAGTCGTCAGGTTTGATGTCGTTAATTGTGTTAATCAAACCGCCGAGAATGAAATAACGGCCGTCAAACTGCTTAGTGCCTTCAATGGCCAAAAAATCTTGGGTGTTTTCGACGACACAGAGAACATCGCGGCGGCGATTAGGGTCGGCGCAAATCGAGCAGGGATTATTTTCGGCAATGGCTCGGCACTCCCGGCAAATAGTGGTCTTTTCCTGCAATTCGCCGAGAGTTACGGCTAAACTTTTTAATTTTTCCGCTGGCTGCTTGAGAAGATAAAAAACGTAGCGCTCGGCCGTTTTCGGACCGACGCTGGGAAACTCGGATAATTTTTCGATTAAGTTTTGAATGGCGCGAGGGTATTTCATTTAGTTCATCCCGGGGAAGCCGCCCATGTCCTGCATTTTTTTGGCCATGATGCGCTGGGTGCGCTTTAAGGCGTCGTTGAAGCAATGTTTCAAGGCCTCTTCTTGGGCATTTTTAGATAAATTTTCGTTGATGGTCAAAGTCATGACTTCCATGTTGCCGTTTAAGACGACTTTAACGCCGTTTCTCTCCTCGGTAATGGTTTCCTGGGCCAGGGCGTTTTGCATGGTTTTCGCTTGGCTGCGCAAATCTTTGAATTGTTTTAATTTGCTGAACATAAAATGTTATTTCTCCCGTTCCACGGGTTATTTATTAATTATTAAAATTCTATCGGCTCGGACGGCTCGTTTGATTTTTTGGCATAACTGCGGAAACTGACCGTATTCTCATCAAAGAATAAATCGACCTTTCCGGTCGGACCGTTGCGGTGTTTGGCAATGTGGATTTCCGCCTTGTATCTCTCATCCTGAGGCAAGTCGTTGGGGTTATAGCCGCGGTCGGCCGCTTTGCGGTAAATGAACATCACCACATCGGCGTCCTGCTCGATGGAACCGGAATCGCGCAGATGCGAGAGTTTCGGAATGGCCGGGTGCGTGAGTTCCACGGCGCGGGAAAGCTGGGCTAAAGCGAGAATTGGGATGTTCAGTTCGCGGGCAATTGATTTCAAGCCGCGGCTGATTTCAGCGATTTCTTGGACGCGGTTATCGCCGTATTTTCCCCGGCCCTCCATTAATTGCAAGTAGTCGATGACAATCAGACCCAAGCCTTTTTCCATTTGCAAGCGGCGGGCCTTGGCGCGGATTTCCATAATTGATAAGGTGCTGGAGTCATCGATGTAAATCGGGGCTTCGGCCAGTTTGCCCATGGCTTCGCCGATTTTTGCGAAGTCATTGTCCTCTTCTTTATCAGACAAATTACCGGTGCGCATTTTCCATAAGCTGACATTGGCCTGGGCGCAAAGCAGGCGATCCACTAATTGTTCTTTGCTCATTTCCAGAGAAAAAATGCCGACGCCTTCCTTGCTCTTGATGGCCGCTTGGCGGGCGATGTCCAGCGCCAAAGAAGTTTTCCCGACCGAGGGGCGGGCGGCGAGAATAATCAAATCGGATTTTTGCAAGCCGGCCAGATGGCTGTCCAAATCAGGAAAGCCGGTGGATAGTCCGCGCAGCTTGCCGCTGTATTTATGAAGTTCGTCAATGCGGTCAAAAGCGGCCGTGAGCAGATTATCAATCGGCAAGAAAGCGTTCTTTAAGTATTTACGGGAAACACCGAACACTTTTTTTTCAGTCTCGTCCAGAATTTCGTCAATCTCCCGTTCTTCGTCAAAACTCATGCTGGTGATTTCCGCCGCCGCTTGTTGCAAGCGTCGCAAGGTCGCTTTACGCTGGATAATGTTGGCATATTGGGCGACGTGGCCGGAGGTGGCCACGGCGTTAGTCAGTCGGGCCAGATAAGTCCGGCCGCCGATGGCCGCCATTTGTTTCTTTTCTTCTAAGCGATTGGAGAGAGTAATGATATCGATCGGTTCTTGATGGCCGTATAATTCTTTAATCGTTTCATAAATAATTTTGTGGCCGTCTTTATAAAAATCGCCCGGCATGATATTGTCGGCCACTTTAATAATCGCGTCCTTATCAATCAAAAGGGAGCCGAGTAAAGATTCCTCGGCTTCTAGACTGTGGGGTGGCACCTTTTCTATTAGATTTTTTTCGGCGACCAGCATGGAATTAAAGATTAGAGGTTTGGACCGGTTAAGAACCGATCCCTCTAGTTTATTGTTATTTAATTTTAGAATATAAGTAGGGATTTTTCAAGGCGGGATTATTCACCTATTATTAACTTATTATTAAGGTATTGACAAATACTTATTAATTTGTTATGATAATCTATTGAATTCGTAAATTAACAAGCACCAAATAAAAGGAAAATAAGATGGATAAAAAACAGTTTTTTAAGGATATCAATGAAACTCTCCTGGAGGAGATTTTCTTGGTTCAGCCCGATGATATTATCGACCCGGACACTAAAGTTGAACCCGGAGAAGAGATTCTGGGCAAAATGACGCAACTGGAAAAATGCGTCTATACGGTCATGGTCCAAAAAAGCCGACTGGCCAAGGGACTGATGAGTGATTTCAAGGAAAGAATAAAGGGTCGCTTAACGATAGAAGAACCTTCACCGGAGGAAATGCCGGAAATTATCAGACAAGTTTTCGGCTCACTGCATGAGCATACGGAAGAACTCTTTAGTTTGACCACCGCCCACCAGCTTTTCAAAAGACTGCTCTTCACAACGATTGAGAGCCGTCTCAAGATCAGCGCCCTGCAAGGCACCGGAGTTCGCGAAGGCTTCGTCGTTGTGGCCATGGATGAAGAACGCCACGATAAACGCGACGACCAGGTCAACGATCCCAAATGCGCAAGTTGCGAATTCAAAGCAATTTGCGACAGTTTGAAAGAACACAAACCGGGATTCTGCCTGAACTAAAAACCCGGAGATTATAGCTTATTTGCCAAAAGCCCCGATTCTGAGGAATCAGGGCTTTTTTTCATGGAGCCGACTGTCGGGTTCGGACCGACGACCTGCTGTTTACAAGACAGCTGCTCTACCAGCTGAGCTAAGTCGGCGTCT
>Ga0209538_1001052_pt1 | contig 14836 bp, 12 predicted proteins | sample BarGraNGADG00211_2_FD_184492 | JGI IMG/M metagenome (GOLD analysis project Ga0209538, IMG submission 184492) | Arctic peat soil microbial communities from Barrow, Alaska - Barrow Graham LP Ref core NGADG0004-211 (SPAdes) (version 2) | ecosystem: Environmental > Terrestrial > Soil > Wetlands >... | reverse complement strand
GAGGGGTTCTCCGGCGCCGAGGCCCGCCACGCCGTCGCCGACGCCGAGGCGACCCGCACCGAGGGCGAGGCCGGCCGCCGGGCCGACCGGGCGACGTCGTCCGCGACCACGGCCGACCATGTCCGCCGTGCGGCCGGCGAGCTCGACCGCGTGCGGCGGGAAGCCGGGCCGGTGATCCGGATGGCGAACGTCGTGACGGCGGCCGGCGGCGACAACGCCAAGCAGCTCTCCCTGGGCACGTACGTGCTGGTCCGCAGGTTCGAGGACGTGGTGGCGGCGGCCAACGTGCGGTTGCGGACGATGCTCGGTGGCCGATTCGAGCTCGCCAGCAGCGAGGAGCGCGAGCGTGGTGGGGCCCGCAAGCTGGGGCTGGCCATGAAGGTTCTCGACCACACCACTGGTGAAGTCGGGGATGTGCGGAGGCTGTCCGGCGGCGAGACGTTCTGCGTCGCCCTGTCGATGGCCCTAGGCCTCACCGATGTCGTAACTGCAGAGGCGGGTGGGATCGATCTCGGAACCCTCTTCATCGATGAGGGGTTCGGGACGCTCGACGGAGAGACCCTCGACACGGTGCTTGCCACGCTGAGCCGGCTGCGCGAGGGCGGGCGGGTGGTCGGGGTGGTCTCGCACGTCGACGCCATGAAGCAGTCCATCGCCGAGCGGGTCGAGGTGCGCCGTGCCCAGGACGGCACGAGCACGCTCACGGTGCGTGCCTGACCTGCCCGGCCCGACCGCACCCCGGCCCGACCGCACCCCGGCGCTGCTGCTACCAGGACCAGCCGCGCTCGGCGAGGGCCAGCTCGTCGTCCAACCGCTCCGGCTCCGTCCGGTGTAGCACCTGTGGCCCGACCGGTGGCCGCTCGCAAGGGATGCCTGCCAGTCGGCAGGCCTCGGCCAGCAGGTCGTCGTAGGCCGCCTGGGTCGCCTCCAGCCGACGCCGCAGACCCCAGACCTGCTGGTCGCCCTCGAGATCGCGGAGGTGGGCCGCCACCGCGGCGAGCCGCATCTGTACGGCCAGCACCTCGAACGGGTCAGATTCCGGCGGATCGCCGACATCCGGCCGGCGTCGGGCGAACCGCGCGCTGCACCACGAGCCGATGCGATCGAGGCCCTGCCGCAACCGGCGCCGCCAGCGCGGGGTGGGCCCGGGCCCGGGCCCGGGCATCAACACCGCCATCAGACCGAGGAACACCCCGGGAAGAACCATCCACAGCACGGACTGGATGACCATGGGGCGCCTCGTCGTCGCGGTGCTCTCAGCGTACGGCCGCCGGAGGTCCGTGACACCGTGCGCGGCGGGTCAAATCCCCGGCCGCACCGCCCGTCCCCGGGCCTCGGGCGGCACCGCGCACCGCCCGTCCTCGGGCGGCCGGCGACCCCAGTACGTAGGGTCGGCTCATGCGCGCCATGGTCTGGATCGTCGTCGTGCTCACCGTGCTGCTGGCCGGCGCGGTCGTGGCCGACGGCGTGCTGCGTCAGCAGACCGAGGAGCGGATCGCCACCGAGATGGCGGCCGGGATCCCCGGCGTCGAGCAGCCGCCGGCGGTGAGCATCGGCGGCTTCCCGTTCCTCACCCAGCTGATGGCCGGGCGGCTCGGCTCCGTGCACGTGACGGCGCCCACCGCGACCGTCGACGGGCTGCGCCTCGACGACGTGGTGGTGGAGCTCACCGGCGTGGCGACCCGGGCCCCCTTCACCGCGGAGCACGCGGTGATGACGGCCATGACCGGCGCGGACGCGGTGCAGGCGGTGCTCTCCGTCGAGCTGGACCTGTCCATCCGGGACGGCAGCCTGGTGGCCTCGACCACCGTGCTGGGCCTCCCACTGGACGTCGTGCTCGCCCCGAGGGCGGCGGGGCGGGAGGTCGAGGTTGACGTGACCGGGTTCGTGCTGGCCGGCGCGAGCGTGCAGAGTGCGGACCTGCCCGGGTCGATCGCCGACCAGCTGCAGGGGATCCGGTTCGCGGTCGAGGGCCTGCCGGCCGGGATGACCCTGACGGCCGTCGACGTCACCCCGGACGGGCTACGGCTCAGCGCAGAGGGCCGCGACCTTGCCCTCGCCGCCGCCTGAGTTCGGCAGCGGCGACGAGCCCCTGCCGCCGAGTGACGCGCACCCGGGCTAGATTGCCGTCCATGGCCACACCGCACATCGGCGCCGAGCCCGGCGACTTCGCACCCGACGTCCTCATGCCCGGCGACCCCCGGCGGGCCCAACGCATCGCCGAGACGGTCCTGGACGGCGCCCGCCTGGTGACCGAGGTGCGCGGCATCCTCGGGTACACCGGCACCTTCGACGGGCGGCCGGTGTCGGTCCTGGCGTCCGGCATGGGGATCCCGTCCATCAGCATCTACGCAACGGAGCTGTACCGGTTCTACGGCGTCGAGCGGATCATCCGGATCGGCACCGCCGGCGGGATGGCCCCCCACCTCGACGTTGGCGACGTGGTCATCGCACAGTCGGCGCACACCGACTCCTCGACCAGCGCCGGCCGCATCCCCGGCATCCACTACAGCCACGCGGCGGCGTTCGCCCTGACCGCAGCGGCGGCGCAGGCTGCCGGCGTCGGGCCCGGTCGGTCCGGACCGACCGCTGCCAAGGCGGACGACGGCGGCACGGGGCGTCGTCGTCGTCGCAAGAACGGGCGCGTCTACGTCGGCGCCGTGCTGTCCTCGGACATCTTCTACGCCGACCGGCCCGCCACCATGGCGGCGCTGGTCAAGCACGGCACGCTCGCGGTGGAGATGGAGGCCGCCGGCCTCTACGCGGTCGCGGACCTGGAGGGCAAGCAGGCGCTCGCCATCTGCACCATCTCCGACCTGCTGTTCCGGGACGCGTCGTTGCCGGCCGCCGAGCGCGAGCTGTTGTTCGACCGGTCCGTTGCCCTGGGGCTGGCCGCCTTCGCCACTGCCTGAGCCGTCCTCTCGGTCAGTGCTTCTCCGCCTCCTCGAGGAAGTCCTTTGCCTTGTCGACGACCTGGTCGACCTTGGCGTCCATGTCGTCGATGCCCATCTGAGCCTCCCGTTGTGGTGCGCGCGGTGTGCACCCGTCGTGATCGTGGCGCTCCCCGGGCATGCCATGCAGGGGGTCCGTGATCCGTCGGATTGATACGGGTCCGGAGCGGCCATTCGTGCGGTCAACCCCGCGTTTCTCGGCGTGTCGGCGCAACACGCCGACATTTCAGGTGAACCGTTAAGGGCGAACCGCGTCATCGTGGGGCGAATAGGGGGTCTCATCGGGTGAAGACATCGGGTGAACGTGTCGATAAGTGAACGTGAACACCGGAGGAGGTGTGACGTGACCCAGACAGTCCTGACCGCAGTGCCGACTCAGCACGCCACCCACCGCCCGAGCATCCAGGCCATCGGGCTGGGGCTCGCCCTGCACGGCTGGGACCCCGTCTCCGGCATCCCGGCCACCTGGCACGTCACGTCGCTGGCCGACGACGGCGCGTCCGGCAGCTTCCTGATCGAGCGCGCCGAGGGCGAGATCCACAGCCCGGCGCTGTGGATGCAGGCCCGACGCGACGCCAAGGTCGCCGGCGAGGCCGAGGTTCTCTTGCTGGTCCGCTCGGTGATGTTCGCCTAGCTCGCTACCGGCACAGCCCCAGGAACGCCCCCAGCTCCGCCAACCCGTCCGGCGTCGCCGGCAGGTAGTCCGTGAGGCCGGTTGACCGCACGACGACGGCCCGCCACTGCGCCCGCGAGATCGCGACGTTGACCCGGTTGCGGTCGAGCAGGAAGTCCATCCCGCGCGGCACGTCCTCCGGCGAGGACGCCGCCGTCGTCAGGAGCACGACCACCGCCTGCTGGCCCTGGTACCTGTCGACGGTGCCCACCCGCACGTCGGCCAGCCCGGCGGCGTCGAGCATCCGGCGCACCATCCACACCTGGGCGTTGTACGCGGCGACCACGACGACGTCGCTGGCCACCAGCGGCCGGTCCACCGCCTCGCCGGGATGGTGCCGGGCGGGGTCCCGCCAGCGGCGGCCGAGCACCTGCCGCACCTGGGCGACCACCTCGGCGGCCTCCTCGACGGACGCGACGGCGTTGCCCGCGTGCGGCACGAGCACGCATCCGACACCCGGCTCGACCCCGTCCAGCGACCGCTCCGCCGCAGCCGGGACGGCCGTCAGCCGACCCTCGTAGGACAGCCGGGACACCACGGCGCACAGCGCCGGGTGCATCCGCCAGGTGTGCGCCAGGAAGTAGCCGAGCTCGCCGGGCAGGGTGTCGTGACCATCGGTGAGCCAGCCGAGCGCCGAGCAGTCCACCGGCTCCGGGTGCCGGCCCTGGGTGACCTGCGGCAGTTGTTGCGGGTCGCCGAGCAGCAGCAGGTTGCGCGCGGCGGTGGAGACCGCGACCGTGTCGGCGAGCGCGAACTGCCCCGCCTCGTCGACCACCAGCAGGTTGAAGGGCTCGACCGGGAGCCGGCCCGGGTTGGTGAAGTCCCAGGCCGTGCCGCCGACGACGTAGCCGCCGCCCTGTGCCGCGTAGAAGTCGCCGAACCGGTCGCGGGCGATCCACTGCCAGGGCGCGTCGTCGGCGGAGCCGTTCGGCTTCTTGGCGATCTGCGCCGGGTCGACACCCGCCGCGGCAACCTCCCGGAGCATGTTCTCCACCACGGCATGCGACTGCGCGACGACGCCGATCCGCCAACCCCGTTCGACCAGCGCTGCGATCACCCGGGCCCCGGTGTACGTCTTGCCCGTGCCGGGCGGCCCCTGGACGGCGAGGTACGAGGCGTCCAGGTCGAGCGTTGCGGCGGTGATGGCGTCGACGTAGCCGAGCGGGCCGTCGCCGACGGGCGGCAGAACCCCGCTCCGGGTGCGCGGCGGACGACGCCGCAGCAGGTCGATGGCGGGCTGGTCGGGCAGGTCCGGCAACCCCTCGGCGACGGCCACGGCGAGACCCCGGATCGCAGCCGCGATGCGCTCGGTCCCGGGCGGGCGACCGGGCGCAAGAGCCATCGGGACGGCGTCGTGCGCGTCCTGACCCCGGCCAAGGCGCTCGACCACCGCGACGACGTCGCGGGCGTCCGCGCCGATGCCTTCTGCCTCCACCGCAAGCACGGTGAGCTTGTCCGTCCATCCTCGGCGACCCTCCACCGAGGTGGTCAGGCACGCGGGCAGCGGGGGGTCGTAGATGGCGCAGACGTCCGCCCCCTCGGTCACGCTCGACCCGGGCTCGAGGCGTCCGACCAGGCGGAGCCTGCGGCGCAGCGTGTGCGCGCGGGCGGGTACCTCCCACGGGCCGATCTCCGCGCGGTCGACCAGGAACGTGTTGCGGCGGTCCATCCACTCCGCCGGGTCGCTGACCAGCCGGTCGAAGTGCGCCCACCAGAACGGCTTGACCTCGCGCCGGTGGTACCCGAGCGCGGCGGCCAGCATGGCGACGCCCTGCTGGTCGGCCGTCCGGTCGGCCGATGTCGGGCCACCTGCGACGGCGAGCAGCCGCTCGGTCAGGTCGGCCTCCTCAGGAGGTGGGCCCTGCTCGTCGAGCACGCGCGAGAGCGTATCTTCGGGCCCCGCGCTCGCGTCGGGCCGCACACCCGCGCCGGGCAGCGCCGGCCGCCCCGGCAGCACCCCCGCCTCGGCAGCCCGGGCCAGCAACCAGTCGCGCAGCCCAAGGGTCGACAGGCAGTCGTAGGCGTTGTAGTCGGCGATCCGGTCCAGGCGCCCGAGCCACTCGTCCCAGCGACCGGCGTCGCGCACGTCGCAGGCCTTGGCGTACTCGACCACCGACTCCCCCGCGGTCTGCACCTCCCCCGAACGCGCGGTGTCCATGTACAGCGGCTCGAGCTTCTTCAGCGAGTACGACCGTTGGCCGGTGCGCAGGCACGCGCGCACCACGTGGTACAGATCGACCAGCACGCCGTCGCGCAGCAGCTGGTCGACCTCCTGCTCGCCGACGCCGTACCGCCCGGCCAGGCGCAGCAGCGCCGTCTTCTCGTAGCCGGCGTAGTGGTAGATGTGCATGCCGGGGTGCGCAGCCCGGCGCTGCGCGACGTAGCCAAGGAAGTCCAGCAACGCCTGGCGCTCCTGCGCGCGGTCGTGCGCCCAGAACGGCCGGAACACCGGCTCGGCACCGGGAGCCGTCGGGGCCTCGATCACCCCGAACAGGTACTCCAGCCCCCAGCCGCCGGCCTCGTCGACCCACAACGGGTCGCCCTCGAAGTCGAAGAAGATGTCGCCCCGATCCGGTTCCGGGAGGTGCCCGACGACGTCCGGCGCGAACAGCTCGTAGCGCAGGCTGCCCGCGGTGGTGCCCGCGGCGGTGTCGGTGCCCGCCCCGACGGGGTCCTGCGCCACCTGGAGCCGGGCCTGCGCGCGCAGGACGCCGAGCGCACCGCCGGCGATGCCGGGCACGTCCCCGACGCTCACGGCCAGCTGGTCGATCGTGGTGATCCCGACGGCGGCCAGCCGGGCCCGCTGCGTCGTGCGGACACCGGCGACGAGCAGGACGTCGCGTCGCGCCTCGATCTCCGGGGCGCAGACCTCGCAGCGCCCACAGGCGCGGTACCGCTCGTCGCCCCATGCCACCGGCCCGTCCTCGGCCGCGTGGGTGTCCAGGACCGTCTGCAGGCGCGCGCGGCGGTCCCGGTACACCGGCAGCAGGTCGTCCAGGCGGTGGTCGGTGACGACACGGTCACCCAGGACGAGGTGCACCTGGTCGGCGACCGGGATGCCGGAGGCGATCAGCTGGTCGGCGTACGCGGCGAGCTGGAGCAGTGCCGTGACCTTGGCGCGGCGGGCGAGCTTGGTGTCGTGCACCGAGTACCGCGGGACGCCGTCGGGCGCGGCCCCGTCGGCGTCGTCCCGCACGATGAAGTCGGCCCACCCGCTGAACCGGCCGTCGAAGAAGCCGGCCTGGAAGACGGCGTCGGCTCCCCCGCGCAAGGCCGCGAGCGTCTCGTCGCGCCTGGCGGCGAGCACGTCCGGGTCCCGGTTGCCCGCCCGGCCGGGGCGCGCGATCTCCAGGACGCCGCGTCCGGTCGCGGGGTCCCAGCGGCCGAACCGTCGGCGCAGGCCGGCGAGCACCTGCTGCTCGTGCCGGTCACCGAGCTCCGCCAGCCGGTCCAGCATCGCGTCCTGGACGAGCTCGAGCGGCGGGATCCGACCCAGCTTGGCGTCGAGGGAGCGGAGCAGGGCGAACTCGCAGGTGGCCGCGACGGTGAGGTCGCTGGCGCTGTAGACGACGGTCCCGTCGTCGAGCAGGAGCATGCCCCGAGGGTAGGCGCGACCGCCAACACGCTCGCGCCCGCGTCGGCGGCTCAGCCCTTGAGCGCCTCGGCCAGCTTCATCCGGCCACCGGTGTGCAGCACCCCGCGTTGGTAGACGCGGGCCGCGACCCAGACCAGCAACGGGATCGTCAGCAGGGCGATCCCCATCGACAGCGCCAGCTCCCACCCGGCCACGGCACCGAACGCGTCGCGCGCCGGCATCATGAACGGGGCGAAGAACGGGATCTGCGACAGGACCCGCACCACCGTGCTGTCGGGGTCGCCCGGCACAACGAACAGGGTGGTGTAGTACGGGACGAAGAGCAGGAACATCAGCGGCGTCGTGACCGATCCGATCTCCTCCTGGCGGGAGACCAGGGCCGCGAACCCGCCGAACAGCAGAGCGAACAGCGCGTAGCCCAGCAGGAACCAGACGATCAGCAGTGCCAGGCTCGCGCCGATGTTCACCTCGATGTCGGCGGTCAGCCCGAGCGCGGCGAGAGCCCCGGCCAGCGCCCCGGCCAGCACGACGATCTGAAAGAGGCCGTAGGCCCCGATGCCGAGGACCTTCCCGGCGAGGAGCTGGGTCGGCTTGATCGTGGCCAGCAGGATCTCCACCACGCGGGACGTCTTCTCCTCGACGACACCCATCGCGATGATCGAGCCCGAGCTGATCAGGGCACCCAGCAGCAGCGAGATCATCACCATCGAGATGCCGTACGCGGGACCCTCGTACCCGCTCTGCGAGGCCGGCTGCAGCGCCTCGACGGTCGGCGCCGCGGCCGCCATCATCTCCTCGAAGGCACCGGGGTCACCGCCCAGCGCGCTGATCTGGTCGGTGATGACGTACGACCGCACCGCCGCACCGACGAGCGCCAGCACGTCCGCGTCGGGCTGCTCCGCGACGAGCATCTTCGGCGATGCCGGGTCGCCGGAGAGGAAGGCGTCGATCGCGTCGTCCCCCGCCGAAACCAGCGCGGCCGTGGCGTCGTCGGCAGTCATGGTGGACACGCGGAGCTCGATCTTCTGCTGCTCGGCGGCCAGCTCCAGGTGCGGCTGCAGGGCGCTGACACTCTGCTCGAGGGCAACGGACCTCTCGGGTGCCGCCGCGTCACGGTCGAGGAAGTAGTTCCCGACGAAGGCGCCGATCACGATGACCGCGAGCATCACGGCCATCGAGATGATGTTGGCTTTCGTCAGCATCCGGGTCTTGATCTCGCGCCTGGCGATCATCCATACCGGCCCGGTCCTCATCGCGTCACCTTCCCAGCGGCGGCAGCGGTAGCTGCGTCATCGGCGGACACCACGTCGCGGAACAGGTCCATCAGGCTCGGGCGGATCGGCGAGAACTCGCGGACCGCGCCGAGGTCGAGGGCGCCGCGGAGCAGCTGCTGCCCGACGCCGGGTGGCCCGTCCGGTTCGCCGACCACGAGGAATGCGCCGGGCCGGCCGGGCATCGGGCTCGCGGTCACCCCGGGAACAGTGCCCAGCCAGGTGGACACCGCGGTCGGCGGCGCCTGGACGTCCAGCGCCCATCGCGGGCGGTCCGTGACGCACAGCTCGTCGATGGTGCCGACGGCGACCATCTGGCCGGAGCTGATGATGCCGACCCGGTCGCACAGCCGCTCAACGAGGTCCAGCTGGTGGGAGGAGAAGATGACCGGGACGCCGTCGTCGGTCCGCTCCCGCAGCACGGCGCTCATCACGTCCACCGCGACCGGGTCGAGGCCGGAGAACGGCTCGTCCAGGACGAGCACGGCCGGGTTGTGCACCAGGGCAGCGGCGAGCTGGACCCGCTGCTGGTTGCCGAGGGAGAGCTTCTGGACGTGGTCCCCGCGTCGCGCACCGACGCCGAGCCGGTCCGTCCAGCGTTCGACGGAGGCGCGCGCTTCCACCGGGTTCATCCCGTGCAGGCCGGCAAGGAAGCGCAGCTGCTCGCCGACCTTCATCCTCGGGTACAGCCCTCGCTCCTCCGGCATGTACCCGACGGTTCGGCGGACCTCGAGGTCGAGCTCGGTGCCGTTCCAGCGCACCTGCCCCGAGTCCGCGGCGAGCACACCGAGGATGATCCGCATGGCCGTCGTCTTGCCGGCGCCGTTGGAGCCGACGAACCCGAAGATCTCACCGGACCGGACGTCGAAGCTCAGGTCACGCAGCGCGCGCAACGTCCCGTAGGACTTGTTGAGGGCGTCGATCTGCAGAACGCTCACGCGTGCGGTCCCTTCGTCGTGCGGTGGCTGCCCGGAGGCTAGGGGGTTGGGGGCTGACGCCGGACGCGTGTCCGTGCTCAGCCGCGGGCGTTGGCGATGGCCTGCGCCAACGCACCCGGTACGGCCCAGTCGGTGTTGAGCGGCGCGCCGTCGATCAGGACGGTCGGGGTGGACAGCCGCCCCAGGTCCTGTGCGGCCCGGTCGGTCGCCGCTCCGACCCAGTTCACGAAACTCCCCGGACCGGCCAGGTAGGCCCCGGACTCGATGGTCGAGGCGACGGCCTCGGGCACACCGGCTCCGCGCGCCAGCGTGGCGATCTCCGGATCCGTCAGGCCGGCGGTGTTCTCCGCGGGCTGGGTGGCGAACAGTGCCGTGTTGAAGGCGATGAACGCCTCGGGTGCCTGGTCGGCCACCAGCGCCACAGCAGCTGCCGCGCGCGTGGAGTAGGCGGTGCCGAGCGAGGCCCCGTCAAGGATGGACACCGGGTGGTACTCGACGACGATCGTCCCGTCGCCACGCAGCTGGTCGAGGGTCGGACCGTTGACCTGCTCGAACTGCCCGCAGTACGGGCACATGTAGTCGGCGTACACGCTGACGACGACGGCGTCCGGTGCGGCTCCGTCCACCGTGCCGGCCACACCCTCCGGGCCGACCGGGATGGCGCCGGACCCGGTCGAGCCCTGAGGTCCGTCGGCCACGTCCGAGAGGGGCGCCGGAACTGGGTCGGCCTTGTTCGGAAGCTGGTTGCGGGTGTCGTCCGCAGCCGTGCTCGCCGCGTCGGTGATCCCCTCGGTGATGGTGTCCAGGTTGCTGAAGACGACGATCGTGACCACAGCACCGATCACGAGGGCGATGGAGCCGACCGCGACTCCGGCGATCGCCATCCCCCTGCCGCCGGCCGCGGCGACCCGGCGCAGGCCGATGAAGCCGAGGACGACGGCGACGATCGCCGCGACGACGCCGAGCACGCTGACGAACGGGATCACGGCGAGCAGGAAGGCGACGATCGATACGACAAGGGCACCGATGGCCATGCCGTTGTGGCGTGCGGGCTGGGCGATCCCGTAGGGCTGGCTGTAGGGCTGCGGGGGGTACGACTGCCCGGGGCCCGGGTAGGCCGGGCCGGGATAGAGCGGCTGCGGACCGGGTTGGGCGGCGTACTGCGGGTTGGCCGGTTGCCCATAGGGCGCCTGCGGTGCCCGGTACGGGGCGAGCGGCTCCTGATCGGGCGCGCGGTACGGGTTGTCGCCGGGGGGCACAGGGCCGTTGTGTTCGCTCATGGGTGGTGCTCCATCGGTAGCTCGCCCCGGACCCTCCGAGGCGGAACCGCGTCTGCCGCTCGGTCCGGGTCGACCAGGGGACCTGGTGCACCAGGCGCCCCCAGGTCCATCGGGCGGCATCTGCCGTGGCTTGACCCCTGGGAGCGTACTCACCGCGTCCTATGGTTCGCACAGGCCCAGTCTGGTTCGCCGACGGACCGGGCCGACGAACCCGAGGAGCCCGATGTCGCGAGCCCGCCGCCTGGTCCTGCTGCCGCTCGTCGCGACGGTGGTCGCGATCGCCGTCGGCATCCTCGTCGGCATCCTGGTGCTGCGCGCGAGCGTGTCCGCGGACCAGGTACTCGATGATCGGGACTCCTGGGCGGACCTCGGCAGGGCCGTGATGAGCATCGTGCTGGGCGTCGTCGTGGGTGTCCTGGTCTGGGTCGCGGGGCTCGTCCGTTCGTCACTTCGGTTGTTCCGGCGCGGGGAACGGCTCGGGGTCGTGATCCTGTCCGTGACGGCGGCGTTCGCCCTCATCGTGCTGGTCAACACGATCGCGGGCGCGCTCGGCGACGGCGCGGGCCTGCCGGGCTGGCTGTCCCAGGTTCTGATGTGGCTCGGTGTCGCCGTTGTGGTGCTGGCCCCCAGCGCCGTGTTCCGGTTGTGGGACACCCGGGCCGGCGCCGCCGAGCCGGTCGATCAGCCGCCGTCCTTCGAGCCGCCGCCCTTCGAGCCGCCGCCCTTCGAGCCGCCGAGCGCCCAGCCGCCTGGCCCCGCGAGCTCCGCCGCCGCTGCGGGCCCCCAGGACCCCGGCGGGTAGGGCTGCACCTGCGGCCGGTCCGGCCCGAGCAGGGGCGCGAACGCCCGCCAGGCGTCGGCCAGCCCGGCCGGCGTCGTGAACAGGGTGTGGTCCCCGTGCAGCACGTCGTCCAGCAGGGACGCGTAGGGCGGCAGCGACTCCCCGTCGACGTCGTCCAGGTCCAGCCGCGCGGTCCCGAGCTCCAGGTCGAGGTCCGGCCCGGGCCGCTTCACCGCCGCCGTCACCTCGATCGCCCCGTCGCCCGCGAGCGACACCGAGATCCGTCCGACCGGCACCCGGTCCCCGTACAGGGACGTCGGGTCCCGCCGCAGGACGAGCGTGACCCGCTGCGCGGACGCGGCCATCCGCTTGCCGGTGCGCAGCAGGAACGGCACCCCGCGCCAGCGCTCGTTGTCGATCCACAGCCGGGCGGCGATGAACGTGTCGGTCGTCGAGCCCTCGGCAACACCCTCGAGGTGCCGGTACCCCTCGAACTGCCCGAGCACGACGTCGTGCGCGACGTCGAGCTCCCGGAAGCAGGCGAGCGCGTCCTCGCGCGCCCGCGCCAGGTGGCTCGCCGCCAGGTGCCGCGGCGGCTCCATCGCCACCTCCGCCGCGACCTGGAACAGGTGCGACACCACCATGTCCAGCGCAGCGCCCGTGCCGTCGTAGAACTCCGCACGCTGCCCGACGTCGAGCGTCTCCGGCACGTCGATCTGCACCTGCGCCACGTGGTGGCGGTTCCAGACGGCCCCGATCAGCTCGTTGGCGAACCGCAGCACGTGCAGGTTCTGGGTGGCCTCCTTGCCAAGGAAGTGGTCGATCCGGAAGACCTGCTGCTCCTCCAGCACGTCGTGCACGACGGCGTCCAGCTCGCGGAACCTCTCGGGTGAGGTCCCGTATGGCTTCTCGTAGACCACCCGCACCGTGTCCGGGCGCCCGTCGTGGCCCCTGGTCATGCCGTGCGCGGCGAGCGCCTTGGTCAGCGGCTCGAAGGCCTGCGGCGGGATGGCCAGGTAGTGCACGACGACGACGTCGGCCGGGTCCGTCCCCGCGGCGTCGGCCAGGACGCCGCGCGCCTTCTCGATCACGCCCGGTAGGTCGCCGGGGTCGTCCTCGCCCACCTCGCCGACGAAGGCGGAGTGCTGGGTGACGGCCGCGACGTCGTCGTCGGCGATCCCCTTCTGGCCGAACTCGGTCAGGGAGTCCCGCACCAGGTCCTGGTACTCCTGCGTGCTGATCACGTCGCGGCCGGTGCCGAACAGCGCCCAGTGCGCGGGCAGCAGGCCGCGGTGCTGCAGGGCGGCCAGGGACGGGATGACCAGCCGGCGGGCGAGGTCGCCGCGGCCACCGTGCAGCACGAGCACCAGCGGAGCCCCGGGGACGGCGTGCGTGGCGTGCGCGGGCTCGGTGAGCTGGTCCGGGGTGTCGGCGGGGGTGATCACTGTCCGACGCTACGTCGGGGCGCGTGCTCGCGCTCGCTGGTGCCGCCCGCCGGAGGTGACATGTCGACGCGCCGCGATGTCCCTTGACCCCGCTCCGACGGCAGTCCAACGATGGACTCGTGCGGCTCCCAGGCAGAGCGGTCCGCGCTCGCCACCAGATCGCTGGGAAGGGAACTACCATGGCGCCGGCCATCCGCACTGTCGGTCTGGTCAAGGACTACGGCAAGGTCCGTGCACTGGACGGCCTGGACCTGGAGGTCGAGTCCGGCCAGGTCTTCGGGTTCCTCGGCCCCAACGGCGCCGGCAAGTCGACCACCCTCCGCCTGCTGCTGGACCTGCTGCGCCCGACGGCCGGCACCGTGGAGGTGCTGGGTCAGTCCCCGAGGGAGGGCGGCCCGGCGCTGCGCGCCCGGATCGGCTACCTGCCCGGCGAGCTCGGGCTGCCCAGCCGCAAGACGGCGGGCGAGTACCTCTACTACCTCGCTCGGCTGCGTGGCGGGCGGGGCGCGGAACGCATCGACGACCTGGCCAAGCGGTTCGGCCTGCAGCTGGACCGCCCGCTGCGGGCGCTGTCCAAGGGCAACAAGCAGAAGGTGACGATCGTGCAGGCGTTCATGCACGACCCCGAGCTGCTGGTGCTGGACGAGCCGACCTCGAGCCTTGACCCGCTGCTGCAGATGGAGTTCCGGCGCCTGGTCGACGAGGCGCGCGAGCGCCGCGCGACGGTGTTCCTGTCCTCGCACGTGCTGGCCGAGGTCGAGGACATCGCGGGCAGCGTTGCTATCGTCCGGGCCGGCCGCATCGTCGACATCGACGATGTGCGAGCCCTGCGGGAGCGGGCCGGCCAGGAGGTCCTGCTCCGCTTCGCCTCGCCGGTGGACGCGGCCGAGTTCGCCGGCCTGCCGGGCCTGAGCGACGTCGTCGTGCAGGGCACGACGATGACCTGCCGGCTGCACGGTGAGCCTGACGCCCTGCTGCGGGTGGCGATGGCCCATCACGTGGTCCGCTGGCAGTCCCAGGACCGTGACCTGGAGGACCTGTTCATGGACTTCTACCGGGACGAGGTGCCTGACGCCGCCGCACCACCCCTTGGCGCCGCCGCGGCCGACGCCGCTCCGGCAGCCGTCGCTCCGGCCGACGAGGAGGTCGTGCGATGAACGTCCGGACCGGGACCATCGCCGCCGGCGTCCTGCACGACCAGCGTCGCGGTCTGATCGGCTGGGTGCTGGCCGTCGCCGCCGTTGCCACCATGTACACGGCCTTCTACCCCTCGATCGGCGCCGCCAAGTTCGAGGTGATGCTGCAGGCCATGCCCGAGTTCGCCAAGGTGATGGGGTTCGACAAGATCCTCTCCGCTCCTGGCTACGTCGGCGCGACGGTCTACTCCCTGCTCGGCGCCGTGCTGGTGCTGGTCTGTGCGATCAGCCTTGGCGCTCGCCTGATCGCGGGCGAGGAGGAGGCCGGCACCCTCGAGCTGGACTTCTCCGCTCCGGTGACCCGCGACCGGGTGTTCCTCGAGCGGCTCGCGGTGCTCTGGTTGACGGTGCTGCTGCTCGTGGCGAGCATCACGACCGTGCTGCTGATCCTGTCGTCGGCGCTGGACCTGGGGCTCGGGGTGGTCAACCTGATCGCCGCGAGCACCGGGCTGCTGGTCTTCGGCGGGGCGCTGGGCACCGTGGCGTTCGGCGTCGGGGCGGCCACCGGACGACGCAGCATCGGTATCGGTGTGGCGTCGTCGATCGCGGTTGTGGCCTACCTGTTCAACTACCTCAGCCCGCTGGTCAACGCGCCCTGGATGGAGTCGCTCTCGCCGTTCTCCTGGTACATCGGCAACGACCCGCTGATCAACGGGTTCGACGGCGGTGGGCTGGCCCTGCTGGCGGCGCTGGCGATCGTCGCCGG
>Ga0209538_1001051_pt1 | contig 14837 bp, 12 predicted proteins | sample BarGraNGADG00211_2_FD_184492 | JGI IMG/M metagenome (GOLD analysis project Ga0209538, IMG submission 184492) | Arctic peat soil microbial communities from Barrow, Alaska - Barrow Graham LP Ref core NGADG0004-211 (SPAdes) (version 2) | ecosystem: Environmental > Terrestrial > Soil > Wetlands >... | reverse complement strand
GGGGATGTTGGATGGACATGCGGAATGGCGTAAATTCAACGATATGATTCCTCGCACTGACGCCAACTGGGCGGGGGGGCCTGTTTTTTGGTGGTAGTGAAAGGGTAAGTTCTGGGTAGTTGCCAGATGCTCGAACCATGGGGCTGATTTCTTCATCCCATCTATGACCCAATGCCTCCATACCCATCAGTCCACAGTCCACGAGAAATGGCTCCGCGCGTTGTGGACACGAGGCGGCAATCCGGTGAAAGCGCCGAAATGGTTTCTGCCAAAACAAGGGGTCAAACCATAACTATTCACTATTGACAAGGTATGCCGGGCTGGCAGAGTGGTGATTGTGCCGCGCCAACTTCGAGTCGAATACTGGGGCGATTTACCACGTCATGAGCCGTGGGGATCGTCAGCAGGCCATTTACCTGGATGACGCGGACCGGCAGGATTTTCTCAAGACGCTGGCGGAAGCCTGCCAGAAGACCGGTTTTCAGGTGCATGCCTACTGTCTGATGCGCAACCATTTTCACCTGGTGGTGGAGACGCCCAACGCCAACCTGGTCGCGGGGATGCGGTGGCTGTTGAGCAGCTACACCATTCGGCTCAACCACCGGCACAAACTTTTCGGCCACGTCTTTAGCGGTCGCTACCAAGCCGTCATTGTGGACGGCAGCGGCAATGGGTATCTGCGGACGGCTTGTGACTATGTGCATTTGAATCCCGTCCGGGCAAAACTGCTAGGCGCCCAGGAGCGCTTGCTTTGGGTATCCGTGGAGCAGTTTGGTTTGGTATCTGGCGGCACCGGAACACCGGCCCGGCTGGGTGCGAGTGGACCGTTTGCTGGGCGAGCACGGGATTGCGGCGGAGTTGAGACGATTGAAGTGGAAAGAAAGAGATCTCAGCGAGGAGCCGAAGGGCGAGCCGGCGAAGCTGGCGATCGCGGTGCGATTGAGGCGGGAGACGACCCTGACGATTCGGGAAATAGCGAAGCGCTTGCGAATGGGGAGTTGGAAAAGTCTAAACAACAAGCTGTATTTGCGCAGCAAGATCAAGCCAAAGGAGTCGTAAAAGTGAATAGTTATGGTTTGACCCCTAGGATTACCTTGGAAAGTAAAACGGAGAAGCACGATTGCTTCGAGACTAACGGACACCATTGAGACCGTGGCGCGCGTCAATTGTCGTAAAAATAAATGTCCAATATTTCCTTTTGGCGGCCAATAATCAGTGATGGCCGATTTGAACGACATGGATTTAATGCGGGATTATGCCGAGCGAAATTCGGAAGCGGCTTTCGCCGAGCTGGTTCGCCGGCACATCAACCTCGTCTATTCCGTCGCGCTGCGTTACACCGACAATTCCGCAGATGCGCAGGACGTGACCCAGACGGTCTTCATCGTCCTCGTTCAGAAGGCCGCGAGCCTGTGTCAAAGGACCACGCTCACCGGCTGGCTATATGAAACCACGCGGCTGGTTGCCAGACAGCGTTTGCGAACCAGAACCCGTCAGCAAATCCGTGATCAGGAGGCATACATGCAATCCGCTTTGAACGAGGCCGACACGGACAGCGTTTGGAAACAACTAGCACCCCTGCTGGAAGAAGGCATGACGCGTCTGAACGAAAACGAGCGCACTTTGCTGGCGTTACGCTTTTTTGAAAACAAAAGCGCGGCGGAAACCGCAACGCTGCTCGGCATTCAGGAATGGGCCGCCCACAAGCGCGTGACCCGCGCGGTGGAAAAGCTGCGGACGTTCTTCGCAAAGCGCGGCGTGGCGCTGTCTGCGGCGGTACTGACGACGGCGATTGCCGCCCATTCCGTCCAGGCCGCGCCCGCCGGGCTTGCCGCCGCCATGACCACCGCCGCGCTTTCGGGAGCCACATTCACCACCACGGCGGTCATTGCCGCCACCAAAACCATTGCCATGACCATCCTGCAAAAAACTCTTGTCACCGTCGTCGTTGCCGCGTTGGCCGGGGCGGGAATTTACGAAACCCGCCAGGCCGCGCAACTGCGCGAGCAAAACCAGACGCTCCAGCAAGCGCAAGCGCCGCTGGCCGATAAATACCAGCAATTGCAGCGCGAGCGCGATGCCGCGACAAACCGGCTGGCTTCGATGGCGGAAGAGATGGCGAACACTAAAAGTAACAATGAGGAATTACTGAAATTGCGCGGTGAAGTTGGCGTGTTGCAACGCCAAGCAAGCGAATCCAGCCAGAGAGTTCACATCGCCGAACAGAATTTGGCGACAGCATTGTCCTCCAAGGCTCAATTCGAAGCACATCAATCCGCTACAGCCGGTGGCATGAAACAAGTTGGCCTTGCCATCCGAATCTTCTCGACCGACCACGACAATCAATTTCCAACCAATCTTGTTCAGCTCAAAAAAGAGTTGGGAGGTTCGTTTGAAATTGGTGGAATTTCCCTGTTTTCTTTTGAATTGACAAACATCGGGGCGGAAAGGCTTGACCATCCCAATATGGTGGAGCTTCGTGAACGGCTTGCCCATCAAGCTCCGGACGGAACTTGGGAGCGCATTTATGGTTTTGCGGACGGCAGTGTTCATACTGCGAAATCAAACGATGGAAATTTTGAAGCTTGGGAAAAAGCAAATACCTATTTAGCGCCACCAACTCAAAATTAATACGGCGCTTTGAGCCATTGGGGTCTGGACATGCGACACAAGGCTTATAGGATCACGCCACCAACTCCAGGAGCCGAGCCTTGTCCCGCGGCCTGGTTTCCAAAGCTCGACTCGTTAGTTCCACTGGCCGCCCATCAAGCACCGTAATCGGCTGCAACAGCAGGCACTCCGGCATTTTCGGCGGCATCGCTCGCCTGCGCAGCTTGAAAATCCACCTGCACCACCGCCGGCTTGACGATTCCCTGAGGGTTTTTCTTCCACTGCTTCTCCCAATCATCCAGCGACGGCACCGTGACCTCGGCGTGTTTCGACTACTGAATGGTGGTTACGGTAGTCGCAAACCGACCCTCGCCTCCAAGTCGAAAATGCTTGGTTTTCTCGCATTTTCTCGGGGAGGTTGGGTGGATAAACCCGCAAAATGGCCCTTTGGGCACCAAAACGTGCACCAAAATCGCTAGGCGCGCCGAATCCGGCTTAATCCCGGCCGTAGGCCAGCCCTATCCATTTTGCCGCGGAATTGCTGCGGGAAGCCGACCGGGCGACCGAGTTCAGGCAGCGGTGCGGAGGGTTGGGCATAAAAGGAATTACGCTCCACTCCTATCGCTACGCCTGGGCCGAGCGCTCGGCCAACAACGGCTACCCGGAGCGCTTTGCGCAGCGCGTGCTCGGGCAGAACTCGAAGATGGTGCATCGCGCTTACGCAAAAAAAGCGCAAAAGGCCAGCTCCCCTCCCTCGAAGACTACGAGGCGGCCAACCACAAGGCGCAGGAAAGCGGGAAAATTCTCGTGCAGCAATGGAGCAAATGACATAAAACCACGCCATGAGATTCATCTGGGTGCTGCTCCTGTTGTTGCTCGCCGTTGCGGATCGGACACGGGCGGTGGAATCGGCGATACGTTCCACGCCCGAGCCTCTGACTGGCCACCCGGGAAACATCTTTGTTGCAGGCGAAGAGGTTGTGGTCCGAGTGCCAGCGGGCCAGACCCCAACCTGGCGCGTCCTTGACTACGACGATCACGAGGTTGCTTCGGCAAGCCAGCGTGAAGGGCTGGTGAGCTTGGGCCGTCTGGATGTAGGGTTCTATCGCCTCAGACAGGATGGACCGACGAACTGGATTTCTTGTGCGGTTCTGGCACCGCTGAAAGCATCGACCCCGCTGAGTTCGCCGATTGCCCTGGATGTGGCCATGGCGTGGTTTTACCCCAAGGATCAGATGGACGGCGTGGCCAGCCTGTGCGCGCTGGCGGGTGTGAACTGGGTTCGCGACCGCCTCGCCTGGGGTCAGATGGAAGCGAAGCCAGGGCAGTGGTCCGATCCCAATCGCCACGATGCGTCGGCGCTGGCACAATCGCGAGCTGGTTTGCAGGTGCTGCAGGTCAACCATTCCTCGCCGTCCTGGGCCAATCAGAACACCAGCCGATTCCCTCTGGATTTAAGGGACGCCTATCGCTTCTATCGAGAGATGGCGAGGCGCTGGCAGGGGCGCGTGCTGGCCTTTGAGCCATGGAATGAGGCGGACATCCCGGGGTTTGGCGGCCACACCGGCTCCGAAATGGCGGCGATGCAGAAGGCATCGTTCCTCGGGCTCAAGGCGGGCGCTCCGAACACCATCGCTTGTCTGAACGTTTTTGCCATGCACAACCTCGACCAGTTGGCGGACCTTAACGCCAACCAGGCGTGGCCTTACTTTGACACCTTCAACCTTCACCATTACGCCCCGTTCGACGAATACCCAAAGCTGTACGCCGACTTCCGGGCAGTATCGGCGGGCAAGCCGCTGTGGGTCACTGAATGTGCCCTGCCGGTGCCTTGGTCAGGCGACGAGAAGCTCAAAGAGCCCAGTGACGCCGACCTGCGGGTGCAGGCCGAGCGGGTGGCCAAGACCTTTGCCTGCTCGCTGCACGAAGGCGCTGTGGAGACTTTCTATTTTCTGCTGCCGCACTACGTGGAAGGGCAAACCCAGTTCGGGCTAGTGCGCCCCGATTTCTCTCCGCGCCCCGGATATGTGGCCCTGGCCGCCGTGGGGCGCCTCCTGGCTGATGCCAGACCGTTGGGACAATTACGTTCCACAATGGCATCCGTGCGCGGGTATCTGTTTCGTGCCAAACCGGAGGGCCAGAGCCGGAATGTGCTCGTGGCATGGACGACTGAAGGGCGGGGGAGCCTATCGCTGCCGGGCCTGCCGGATGCAGTGTTTGACCACTTGGGGCGAGCCCGAATCTCGACCGCCGCACTCGATGTTTCCTCGGCGCCGGTTTTCGCCATCATCCCGGATGACATGGCCAAGCAGCTTGAACTCCGGCCGCCTCCAAAAGCTCCGGGACGGCTGCCGGGCGAGGCTTCGCCGGTGGTGATTCAGCTGGTATGGCCCGAGGACAGAATCGTCTTAAGCAAATCCGCCTATCGCCTCTCCTCCGAGCGGCGCGAATCGATTCCGTTGTTCGCATACAACTTCTCGGATGCGCCGGTGTCAGGCCGTCTGAGCGTCCTGGCGCCCGACGGATGGGAAACGGGCGGTTTTGACCAGGTGAACATCGCGCCCCAGTCGCGGACCGAACTCCGGCTAGAACTGGATTGCCGCAAGGGGGCTCCGAGATTCCTTGAAGCGGTGCGTATTACCGGGAGCTTCGGACCCGCGGGCAACGCCGTGCTCTCGATGCGTGTGATACCCGAGCCAAACCTGTTGGTCCGCCAAACTGGGAGGCCGTTGCTGGGCACTGGAGATACGAAGCGCTGGTCACCGACGATCTCCGGCAATGGTCCCATCAAGATTAGCGCTCAGGACGGGACGCTGCTGGTCGAAGCCGAGCCGATCGGGCCGGACAAGTGGGTGTATCCGCTGCTCCAGTTGCCGGCGGACCATCGCCCGCCGCCAGGCACGGCGGGACTCTGCTGCACGCTTACGCTGCTGGAGGGGGAGATCAAATTCCGCGCCATCTTTGATGAAGCGAACGGCAGCAGCTATGTCGTTGATTTCCTCGACACGCCAAAGCCTGGCGAGACGATCGAAGCGGCGGCGCTATTTGAAAACGCCACCTTTGGCGCCGGGTGGTCCAAGCCCGATCCAAACCATCGGCTTGATCCCGGCGAGGTCATTTCGCTCAAGATCGGCTGCAACACGAAGTCGGGTAAAGTGAAGTTTGCGATCAAGAACCTGCGCTGGGTGAAGTACTGATCCCTCTCTTGAATTGCTCGCTTTATGCATAATACCATCCGTCCCAGTGCGGATGCCTTTGGCGACGGTACGGGCCGGCAGGGTGAAGGATGAACACTCGATCTAGATATTACGACCTCGACCGGCAGGCTCTTGCATTCGCTCCTGAAATCAAGCAGGATGTTCGGCGATCCTGCATGAAAGGGAACCGATGAAAAATCAGCACCTGCAAAAAGACCCAATCGACACCGTTTATTCCCGCCGGAAGTTCCTTCAACTCACGGCGACGGCGGCGGCCTTCACCGTGGTGCCTCGCCACGTATTGGGCGGGGCCGGACAAGTTCCACCCAGCGAAAAGCTGACCCTCGCGGGCATCGGTTTAGGCGGCCAGGGCATGCAGAACATGGGCATCTTTCAGCAGATTCCGGAGGTCCAGGTCGTAGCGGTATGCGACGTGAACCGTGAAGGCGGCCGTTACATATCTTGGAACTGGTCCGAGGGCCGGGTGGGGCAAACGTGCGGACGCGAACCGGCGCGGCGCTTGGTGGACGACAATTACGCCAAACAACAACGCTCGGGGCAGTACCGCGGCTGCCAGGCCTACAACGATTACCGCGAGCTGCTGGCCAAGGAAGACGTGGACGCGGTCATGATCGCCACGCCCGACCATACACACGCCGCCATCACGATGGCCGCGCTGAAGCGCGGGAAGCACGTCTATTGCGAGAAACCGCTCACTTGGTCGGTCTCCGAGGCGCGGCAGGTTACCGAAGCGGCGCGCCGGGCCAAGGTCGCCACCCAGTGTGGCAACCACGGCCAAGCCTCCGAGTCCGCGCGGGTCACGCGCGAGATTATCGCCGATGGCGCCATCGGCCAGGTGCGCGAGGTGCAGGTTTGGTATGGGGTTCGCTTCTGGAGTTGGCCCACCTGGGAAGGTCGCCCGTCCGACGCGCCACCGGTGCCCGACGGATTGGATTGGGACCTCTGGCTCGGCCCGGCGCCCTATCGCCCCTATCATCCCGCGTATCATCCGTGGGCGTGGCGCAACTGGCGCGACTTTGGCACCGGCCTGCTCGGCGACCTCGGCCTGCACAAGCTTTCGACGGTTTTCAAGGCGCTGAACCTCGGCCATCCGGTCAGTGTGGAAGCGAGCGCGACGAAATTGAGCACGGAGACTTATCCGCTGGGCGAGATGGTGCGCTTCGAGTTTCCCGCGCGCGGCCAAATGCCGCCCGTCACGATCAACTGGTATGACGGCGGATTAAAGCCGGCCCGCCCCCCGGAACTGGAGGACGACGACCCGATGCAGGACATCATCTATATCGGCGACCGCGGCAAGCTCATGGGGGAACGACTCATCCCCGAGTCGCGCATGGAAAGCTATAAGAAACCGCCTAAGACACTGCCGCGCTCCCCCGGGCACCATCAGGAATGGATTGCCGCCTGCCGCGGCGGCCCGCCGGCGGGGTCCAGCTTCACCGACCATTCCGGGCTGGTGACGGAAGTTTGCCTGCTGGGCAACATCGCGGTTCGCGCGCAGAAGAAGCTCCTGTGGGACGGCGCGAAAATGGAGTTTACGAATGACAAAGCCGCGAACCAGTGGCTGCACCGCGAATATCGACCAGGATGGACTTTGTGAGGCCCAGCAGCATGCAAACCAGATGCAGTCGTCGCCAGGCTATTGTCCGCACCACCCAGACCATCGCGGCGTGCGCGTTGGGTTCATCCCTCGCGCCGGCGCGGGCCGAGCCGGAAGCCCAGCCATCGCCGCGGCTTGACGGGCGCAAACTCACCCTTGGCGTGGCCACGCTGGGGTTTCAGAACCTTGCCAACGCGGGGGTGGCCAAGGAATTAGCAGGGGCCGGCATCCGCACCATCCAGCTTTTCCTCAGCCAGACCGACAGCAAGTTCTGGGCATACAACTCGCGCTCCGACGTTGCCTCGCTCACGCCCGAACGCTGTCAGGCCATCGCCGACTCATATCGCCGCGCCGGCATTAACATCCACAGTATCGGCGTCTATACGAACCTTATCCACCCGGAGGAAGCCGAGCGCAAAGCCAACCTCGCCTACTTCAAGGCGATGATGGAGGTCGGCCGCCGGATGGGCGTGCGCACCTTCATCACCGAGGCGGGCCACTACCAGGATCCCAAGGGTCCGGAGCCACCCGTCCCGCTGCATTTTCAAGACGCCCTGTGGCCGCAGACCGTTGCCACCATCCGTCAACTGGCTGCGCTGGCGGACGAGTTTGACGCGAAGGTGCTCCTGGAGCCGTTCTATCGCGGCTTTCTCGCCACCGCCAAACGGGTCCGGCTCTTCCTGGAAGAGGTGAACTCGCCACGCATTCGCGCCCTGCTCGACCCGGCCAACCTGATCGAAGTGAACGACCTTGAAGAGATGTTCCACCAGCTCGGCCCGTGGATTGACTGCCTGCATGCCAAGGACCGCAAACTGCACACCGATCTAGGTGTGGCGGCGGGCCAGGGCGACCTCGATTACCCGAAGTTCGTGAGCCTCGCCGCCCAGCATACACCTCACGCACCGCTCATCCTCGAATACGTCGGGCCAGCGGACTACCGGCAGGCCCTGGCCCACCTCCGGAGCGCGCTCCGCCAGATGGGAGTCAGTGAAAAATGATGTCCAGGCTCTCAATGTCGGCGACGGGGTTTCACACAGAGCCGAGTCTTGACCGGTTGGGCAACCAGTGTTGACCAGAATGACCCAAGACGAATGGCCAGCTTTTCCCTGGACGGTTCGGCCGGTTGGACAACGAACGGGACCGACTGGAAGAGTTTTGCCAACAATGGACGAAACTGGGATTTTGGGTGTTACGCCTGGGACCCGCTCCCCCATGTCATTTATGCGTCCTCCATGGGGAATCCGGTCTATCAACTGGAGATTCCACGATAACCCGAGCGCCTGGTTTTTATGCCAGCAAGCTCAGGCGGTGCAATCAACGAGCGACTGCTGATTCGGTGAATCATCATATCCCGATATTATGATATAAGATATTCAATCCCCCAAAAGTATAAGTAGACAAGATGAGCCATCCTGTAGTAATCTGTGCGTAAGTTCGATGAAAACTTGCATGAACATATTAACAATGATTTGGCCGACGCTGTCGGTCGCGCGAGCGACACGTCATAGCCGGTCAAGCCGGGGTTATGTGTTCAGCCTCGGCCTATCCAGGGCAAATGGCGGGCAACCGTCCGAAGCCAAATTGGATAGATTTAAGGCAAGCGGGTAAACGAACCAGATCAAAGGATTTCCCAACCCTGCTTACCGGAACGGAAGCAGGGTTTTTTATTTCCCCTGCAAAACTAACGAAGCAACAAACTTGACCAAGAAAGGCAAAGCACTGTGAGAAGAAAGAAAGCGACGTCTTCATGATGTCACCTGGCACAGATCATAAAAAGGCGCGGGAGAGCCGAGGTTCTCCGCCGGCGGGCCCAGCCTGCTGGTCGCAACGAAGAGCGCCGAGTGAATTAGGCCGGATTTTAAAATCTAAGGGCTTCGGAGGAGGTGTGCCCCTAAACACCGAAACAGCCGCCGTGAAACCGCGGGTTGGGATCGAATAGATCGCCAAGAGGTGTTTGTTCTTTGTTGAAATGGCATGGGCTGGGAGTGCAATGGCGCTCCCGGCCCTTTCAATTTCCGCGGTTGTGATTTAACAGAAGAATGGCTTCCTGCCACGCAGGTCTTTGCAGACGGCCACCATCCGGGTGCAATCCCCGGCAACCGCACCAATCGTATTTACAGGCTGCGCGTCAGCACGCGGCCGAGTCTCCAAAACTCAGCTCACTCCGGGCGGCACGGAGGCAGCCTGCCAATTTCCACGGGGGCGTGGCAGAAAAGTGATGCACCTGCCCTGCAAGCAGGCACAAGCGGGAGCGTTACCCGCCGTCCTCCACCATTTTCAAATGCTGCCGTGGCCGAGATAGAGAGGCATTCGTCTTCTAAACGAACCCATGCGGGTGCAAATCCTGCCGGCAGCGCCATTGCCAGGTGGTGTCAAAGTAGCACGACGGTTTGTTAAACCGCACGGTGTTGGTGCGAGTCCAACCCTGGCAGCCATTTTTGGAAGGCAGGCAGATAAAAGCTGGCTGCACCTGTCTCGAAAACAGGATCGGCATCACCGAGGTCGGAGCATTACCGACGCCTTCCGCCAATTTTAAACTCTTAACGAAAGGAAATTCCATGAAACCAATCCGGCGCGACCCAAGCCAATGGCTCTTTTGGAAGCGCTTCCAAGCCAATCGTCCCCTTCGAATTCGACCGGCCGCGCCACGGAACCTGGTGTTCCGTCCCACGCGCGTCGGCGCACAACTCAAAACGTATGAATGCAAAACAGATTGAATCCATCATCGAGCGGCGTTCGGCTGAGCGCCTCTCGATTCCATTTCCCCGTCTCGTAGCTCAAAAGTAGAGCATGATGGCCGTGCGCAAGCACCCTGATAAGCGAGGGAACGCGGAGCATTACCGCGCGGGACGACCATTTCCCCGAGTAGCTGAGGCAGATTAGCGCCTCCCTGAAGAGGATGGTGGCCGTGCGCAAGCACTTGGCGCGATACCAACTTCGGGGACCACTCCAACCAATCCCGCTTGGGCGGGCATAAAAAGGAAACATGAACACTCTGATTAAAACTCAGGTGCGCCTTTTCGCCTCGGCCCAAAGCTGGATCGAAGGCGAAGCGGTGCGCCAACTCTACGCCACCGCGAGGCTCGATGGCGTCCGCCGCGCGGTCGGTTTCCCGGATCTGCATCTGGGCAAAGGCACGCCCGTCGGCGCGGCGTTCGTGACCGAGGGCGTAATCTATCCCCACCTCATCGGTGGCGATATTGGCTGCGGCATGGCGTTATTCGCCACCGACCTGGTGCGGCGCGATGCCAAGCTCGACCGTTGGGCGGCGCTGCGCTTCGATCTCGAACACCCGTGGGACGAATTCGTCAGCGACTTCCTTGCTGAACACGATCTGGAATCCACGGAGTTTGATACGGCGCTGGGCACCATCGGTGGCGGCAACCACTTCGCCGAGTTGCAGGCCGTCGAGAAGGTTTTCAATGCTGACGAGTTAAAAAAACTCGGCCTTGGCAAGCAGCAACTGGTTGTACTTGTTCACAGCGGCTCGCGCGGATTAGGTGAAACCGTCCTGTGCGACCATGTGGATCAACACTTCGCGGACGGCGTGGAGTCGGAATCGTTCGCAGCGGGGGAATACCTCCGTGGTCACGACTTAGCCACGCGCTGGGCCAAGGCCAACCGCGAACTTATCGCACGCCGCTTCGTTGCGGTTCTCGGTGGGGAAGCTAAATGCCTATGGGACGGTTGTCACAACAGCATTACTCGCCACGAAAGCAACGGTGAAACTGTTTGGGTTCACCGCAAGGGTGCAGTGGCTTCGGATGCCGGCTTTGTCGTCATCCCCGGTTCACGTGGCTCATTGAGCTATCTCGTAAAGCCCATCGGCGATGGCGAGCGGCACGCCTGGTCGCTGGCTCACGGCGCGGGCCGCAAGTGGTCACGCAGCGAAGCGCGTCTGCGCATGCGCGAACGCTTTGGCATGTACTCGTTGGTGCAGACGCCGCTGGGTGGGCGGGTGGTCTGCGAAGAGCGCGACCTGCTCTACGAAGAAGCGCCAGCCGCCTACAAAAACATTGAGGCCGTGATCGCGGATCTTGTTGATGCCGGGCTCGTGTCCGTCATCGCGACGTTCCGACCGCTCCTCACTTACAAGACGCGTAAACAAACAAGGTGACGGGTGGCGTGGCGGGTGACGGGATCCCGGCCGCCAACGTCGGTCAGATTCGGGCCACGTCACGCGTCCCTTGTCACGCGTCCCTCTCTCGTCCGTGAATGCAAAGCAGCTCGCGCAGCCGGCCTTTCAAGTCGGGCCTAATCGGTGCAAGTCCGATCACGGATGCCATTTTGTCCGCGTAGCTCAGTCAGATCAGAGCGCCACCGCGCGAAGGTGGAGGTCGCAGGTGCAATTCCTGCCGCGGACGCCATTTTGCCTCTGTGCCTCAGCAGCTACAGGGCGAGTTTCGTAAACTCGTATTCGTCGGTGCAAGTCCGACCAGGGGCCCCAGATGAAAGGCTAAACGCTAAGGGCTGAAGGCTAAAGTGACGACTTAGCATTGCGGGCGCGTTTTCAGTAGCTTTAGCCTTTAGCCTTCAGCCTTTAGCGTTTCCCTTTTATGGTGATCATGATGTAACCGCAGCATCACGCCCCGTGAAGGCGTTTGTGCCGGTGCGAATCCGGTTGGTCACCCCAATTTCGATTTGGATCAGGCCAGCAGTCATCCGGCAATTCGCTGGGGTCGGCACTTCACCCTGGGCGCACAGGACCTCCGCAAGGCTGCGCTGCTCGTGGCGGGACAGGAAGTCCTCACGGCTGACAACGTCGGCCTGAAGATCAGCCTGCTCGTCACCTACCAGGTGACCGATCCGGCCAAGGCTGCGCACGACACGCAGAACTGGCAGGGCGACGTCTACAGCGGCGCCCAGCTTGCGCTGCGCGCGGTCGTAAGCGGAGTCGCCGTCGAAGCGCTGCTTAATCAGCGATTCGAACTCGGCGTACAGCTCCTGGCGCGCGTGCAACCGGAAGCCGCGAAGATCGGCATCAACGTTCTCGCTGTCGAAGTGAAGGATGTGATGTTTCCTGCTGAGTTGAAGCGTGCTTTCGCCGACGTGTTGAAGGCGAAGCAGGAAGGTCAGGCCGCTCTCGAACGCGCTCGGGGTGAAAGCGCTTCGCTGCGCAATCTCGCGAATGCGGCTCGCGTGCTGGAAGGCAACCCGGCGTTGATGAACCTGCGCCTGATGCAGTCGCTCTCGGCCGCACAAAACGCCGGCAACACGCTGGTGCTCGGCATGCCCGGCGGCTTTGTGCCGTTGAAGCAGGGCAAGTCCACTATGGCTTCCGAGCCTCCAGCCGAAAGCTGATCAAATGCGGGCGGGTGGGATACCATCCGCCCGCTGCTCCGAATTTTGCACTTTGCACTCCCTATTCCACATTTGAATGTCCCGTTGGCCGAGCAGCCGAGGCAGTGGTCGGCAAAACCACGCAGGCGGGTGCGACTCCCGCATGGGACTCCAGTTTTCCGAGCATAGGTGTTGAGAGATACACGCGTTTGGCCGTCCGCAAGGACCTTCCAAACCGGAATCGAGGGTACACTACCCTCATGCCCGTCTATTTCCGGCTTGTAGCGCAGATTGGCAATCTGCTGTTTCGCCGACTGGCAGTCGGCAGTCACCAAACCCATCAAGCCTTGCGGGTTGCCAACCCGCGACACAGCCGACGGCCAGTCGGCGCTACTTTTCGCGACACGAAATCCCGGTGCCGGCCAGGGCTTCACAGACCTGGCTGCGGCGGTTCAACTCCGCCTTTGTGTCGCGAAAGGGTTGCAAGCATTGCAGCGATGCAGCGGTCTCTTAAACCGCAGAGCACGGGGCAGCACCGTGGCAGCCCACCATCTTTGGAAGGAAGAAGGTAGGTGGCGGGCTTAAACCCCGTTCAGTGTCAGTGCAAACCTGACCGGGAGCACCATCCTGTCGCCCGTGTAGCCCAACGCAGAGGCACGAAGCCCAAACCTTCGACAGCGCAGGTGCAAGTCCTGCCACGGGCACCAATTTGGAATGTCAACCGGACGAGCGAACCGGGCCTGTTTGCTAAACAGTGCGCTCCTGGAAACGGGAGTGTGGTGCGAGTCCACGGCATTCCGCCATGCGCGCGTAGTTCAAAGAGAACCGTCCGCCTTATAAGCGGAGTCGCACTAGATGAGTGCCTGGATCCGGAGCGTTACCGGACGCGCGTACCAATATGAACCCCTGAACGCGAAGCAGATCGAGCGGCTCGGCAATATGGATTTCAAATCCTCCGTTCACCCGCTCCATATTGATTCGGTGGCCGTCCGCCAATGTGGCCTGCAAGCATTAAAGTGATGCAACGGACTTTTAATCCGTAGAACAGGGCGCGCTACCCTGGCGGGCCACCATTTGCCGGGTCGTCTAATCGTAGGACGGCGCCCTTTGAAGGCGCGAATGCTGGTGCGATTCCAGCCCCGGCAGCCAATTTCCGCTCGGTGGCGAAATAGCATCACGTCTGGCCTACACCCAGAAGTCGGAGGGGCAGAACCTTCCCGAGCGACCATTGCCTCGTGGCGTAATCAGGAGCGTGCCGGTCTCTGAAACCGGAGGACCTGGAGCAAAACCAGGCGAGGCAGCCAATTTCCCATCTGCGCAAGCACCAACAAAGAACAAACACCTCGACGCGCGAAGCGCTATGACCGCGGGCAAATACTTTATGAACGACCTATTGACCAAGTCGATTGTGCTGGTGCTGAACCGCAACTGGCAGGCGATTAACATTGGCACGCCGCAGGAGGCGTTTTGCCAACTGGCAACGAACGTGGCGACCGGCCTCGAGATTGAACGCGAGAACCAAATTCGTCCCGTGTCGTGGGACGAGTGGATCACGCTGCCAATCCGTTCGCAGGACAACGCCGTGCAGACGGTGCGCGGCCCGATCCGCGTGCCGACGGTCATTGTGGCCGTGAACTTCGCCAAGGTGCCGAAAAAGCGCCCGAAGCTGTGCGCGCGCACGATTCGCGAGCGCGACGGCAACCGCTGTCAATACACCGGCCGGGTGCTGCGCCCGGAGGAGGGCAGCCTGGATCACGTTATGCCGCGTTCGCGCGGCGGTAAGAACACGTGGGAAAACCTGGTGTGGTCGAGCAAGGACGTGAATGCCCGCAAGGGCAACCGTCTGCCGCACGAAGCCGGGCTGAGGCTGCTGACCGTACCGCGCGCTCCGAAGGAACTGCCGGCATCGGCGCTCATTCGCAATGCACACGGCATTCCTGAGTGGAACCTGTTCGTGCAGGAATAAAACAACGGGAGAGCGGGCATCAAAGCTCGATGAGTTTCCTGCAACTCGACCTGCCCGCGAACCAGGTGGCGGACAAAACGGTCCAATGCCACTAGGATTTGATCTGCGGGTGCCGGACGGAGGCCGTGTTTTTGTCCCGGAGGGACATCATGAAAATAGCCCGGCG
>Ga0209538_1001050_pt1 | contig 14856 bp, 16 predicted proteins | sample BarGraNGADG00211_2_FD_184492 | JGI IMG/M metagenome (GOLD analysis project Ga0209538, IMG submission 184492) | Arctic peat soil microbial communities from Barrow, Alaska - Barrow Graham LP Ref core NGADG0004-211 (SPAdes) (version 2) | ecosystem: Environmental > Terrestrial > Soil > Wetlands >... | reverse complement strand
CCGGGGCGGCACTCATCGCCGTGCTCGCGCACGTCTACATCTTCTACGGCTTCGAGTCGGCCGGGGACGTCGCCGAGGAGACCAAGGATGCGGGACGCCATGCGCCTCGCGCCATGCGCCTCGCGCCATGCGCCTCGCGCCATGCGCCTCGCGCCATGCGCCTCGCGCTGATCTGAGGCGGTATCGCCTCGTTCATCCTCGTCGCCTCACTGCTTCTGGCGATGCCGGCGGGCCCGCACGCGGTCGCCGACACCGCCAAGGGTGGGGTGCCGTTCATCCTGAGCGAGCTACCGAGCTGGCTGCAGGACGGCTTGCTCCTGCTGATCATCTTCGCCTTCTTCTCGTGCGGAACATCCGTCCAGGGGGCCAGTGCCCGGCTGGCCTTCTCCTACGCCCGCGATGGCGCAGTCCCAGGGGCCGGCTGGATCGCCCGGGTGAACAAGCGGTTCAAGACCCCGGTGAACGCACTGCTCGTCGGAGCCGGGGTCACAATCCTGTTCATCCTTCTGGTGTTCCCCTCTCCGACCAAAGACGTCAAGATCGGCTTCATCACCTATCCGGCCAACGTCAACGCCCTGGTGGCCTTGGTGTCCTTCGGGGTCAGCGGCATCTACCTGTCCTTCCTGATGACCGTGATCGGTTCGATGGTCGCCCGGTCTCGGGGGTGGATAGCGGAGGGCCAGTTCCGGCTCGGCCGCTGGGCCTGGCCGGTGAGTATCGCCGGCGCTGTGTACCTTGCCCTGATGCTGGTCAACGTGGTCGCCCCGACGGGGCTGACGAGCCCGCGGGCCTATTTCAACCTCGACTGGATCACTTTGCTGGTCATGTTCGTGATTACGGCCGTGGGCGCGCTGTACTTCTTCATCGCGCGCCCTGACCGGGGAGTACGCCGGCACCTGCACGACACGGCCGAACCCATCGGGGCCGAACGAGGGTAGGGCGCTTCTCAACCATGGACACGTCCGGAGCCTTGCTGTGCGGCAGTCATCTGGTGCGGAACGGAACCTCGGACAGGCCGCGGGCGTCGTTGAGTATGAGTGACTCCTGCCGTTCCACGGCAGAAAGGTGCGTGCTGTCCGTCGGGTGCGGCCGGGGAGCCTCGAGCACCGCCCAGACGACCTTGCCGCCGTCGGAGGTAGGCAGAACGCCGAAGGTGCGTGAGAGTCCGGCGACGACGGTGAGCCTTCGCCCGTGCAGATAGAGCGGTGAAGGTCGCTGACCCGGCAGGGCGGGGCCGTGGTCACGAACCGTCAGGCGCAGCGCCCCACGGTCCCAGACGACGGACAGGTCGATGTCGGTCCCGGCATTGATCGACGAGCTGGACACGAGCTCGCTGATCACCAGGCTTGCGAAGGGAATGACCCGGCCCAGCTGCCAGCCCATCAGGGTGCGGGTGACGAATTCCCGCGCTGCCCGGGGGGCAGTCGGGTGCGCGGCAAACCGCCGCGACTCAACGGCCAGGGCGGGTGTCGCCAGCACCGCTGACACCGCGGAGAACAATGACGAGGTCACGATCAGGTGCCCACTCAGGGGTTGGGCACGGAGCGCCTCCCGGACCCTCGGGTCAGTGCAGGCCACGGCCACAGGGATCCCGGGCCAGTCGCGAACATGGCGCCCTGCCGTCGCGAGCACTTCGATCGCGACCGGGTCGGCACCCTCGAGGACGTTCGAAAGGTCGCAGACCACACCGCGGGGTCCGTCGGCCAGAGCAAGCTGGATCGCCCGGTCGAGTTCCTCGACGGCCTCACTGAGCCGGCAGGAGACCTCAGCGACAATGACCTCGCGTATGACGTGTATTCGGACCCGTCCCTGCAGCCCGGTGGTCTGAGTGCCGGTCGACTGCGCTGCGGACTCGGTCAGGACGTCGCCCGTCGGCCGGGTGGGAAACAGGACGACGTGGTGGTCGAAATCGGTGGAAAGGTCGTGCGAACTGCTCGGTTGCTGCGCCATGACGTACTCGATTCGGTGGTCCCAGGTGTTAGGACACGAGCTACCGAGTTTCGGGAGCAGCACGGGTAGAAGACGACGCCCCCGGGGTCCGGAGGGACGCAGCACTAAGACGTTACACCCGAGCAGCTTCCGAGCTGACAAGTCCTCTGACGGCCACCTCGCTCAGACCTGCAGCCCCACAGCCACGATCGCCTCGGCGACCACCCGCAGGCTGGCGTTGTTGTTGCGGGCGTGGCGGCGCATCAGCTGGTAGGCCTGATCGATGGGGACCGCGTTCTTGTAGGCGGTGATCCCCTTAGCCTGTTCGATGACGACCCTTGACTCCAGGGCTTCCTGCAGCTGCTCGCTCAGCTGCTGCTGCTGGCGCAGCTTGGAGGCGTTGACCACGTAGCTCGTCGCCACATCGGCCAGCACCCCGGCCACCGCGATGTCCACATCCGACCACTGCCGAGGCTCGGGTGAGTAGAGGTTGAGGGCACCGATGATCTTGTCGTCAAGCCGCATCGGGATCCCGGCGACGCCGGCTACGGCCAGGCGGGTGGCGATGGCCGAGAACTCCGGCCATCGGGTGGACTCCTCTCGGACGTCTGTCACCCGAACAACCTCACCGGTTTCGTAGGCATCCCGGCACGGGCCTGACTGCTGCTCCTGCTGACTTCGCTCCAGCTCCCCGGAAGCCTGACTCACCGCAGTCACGAGACGTAGCCGACCGTCCTCGGCCATGGTGACGCCGCTGCCGGACAGGCCCAAGACGGCAGTGACACTCTCGGCGAGCTCACTCAGGGCTGCCTCAAGGTCGTAGCGCACCGGCAGAACCACGGCGAATCTTGACAGTGTCGCCAGAAACAACGGCTGGTCATACATCTTTGGCGCCCCTCGGTTTGCGCCGCCGGCTGGCGGCTCATCGCAGCGCGGGACCGAAACCGAAGGATCGAGAGTCACCGCTCAGGCGCCACATGCTCATTTCGGACACTACTCGGAAAGGCTGGTGATGGACTCATCGGGACACCGACAAATGCACCCAAACCCGACAAGGGCTGTCGGCGGGCGGGGTGAGGGATATCGGGATCCGTCTCGTGGAGGACCCACCTGAAGGTGTGTCAGAAGTAGCACCCACCCGCCTAACCGCATTTCAGGGAGGATTTGGCAGGACTGGACCTCAGACACCCTGAGCAGCCGTTCAGAGCCAGGCCTCTTCAAAGTCGGCGTGGTCGGAATGCACTGAGGCGAGCTGCTTGAGAGCAGTTTCCGCCACGGCGCGGCCGGACAGGTCGCCGAGTGCATCAAGACCCAGGAACTCGGCGATGACTGCCCGTGCAGCCTCGCACTGACGGAGGATCCTGTCAGGGCTGTGCCGGGCGATGTGCGCGGCTTGCTCAGCCGTCGGACACTGGGCGTCGGCGAGTACCACGTAATGGCCATCGCCGTCCTTGACGTCCCTGTAGGCATAGAACGCATGCCAGTCGGCGGAGCCTTCGATGGCGGCGGTGGCCGTCAGCTCGTCCTCGGCGAGTCGCGCCTCGAGGAACTCCACGAGGGTCATGGCGCGGTCATCACTTGATGGCCTTGCCGAGGCCGGTGCCGGCGATCTGGATCCTGCGTGGCTTGGCCTTCTCCGCGACTGGAATGGTCAACCGCTTGACGGGTGGTGGTGCCGAACACCTGCTGGGTGAGACGTTCACGCTCACGGAAGGGATCAGTGCGCATCAACATCTTCATCACTCCCCTACTGCCGGTTGTGCTGTTGAGTCTAGTCAGACCGGGCCCCATTATCTGACACGATCTCCATAGATTTCTTATAGCCTTGTGTCACTATAATTCAAGAGGCTGCTACAGGTCCTGATGGAAGGTGATCCCGATGGCCGCGACCAACGCCGAGCCTGATCCAAGCCGCGGTGTGTATGCCATCTCCGTGGCCGCTGAGCTGGTGGGCATGGGTTCCCAGACACTCCGCCTGTATGAGCGCCGGGGCCTGATCGAGCCGGCGCGCTCTGACGGGGGCACTCGCCGATACAGCAGCGAGGACCTGGAGCGGCTCCGCCGCATTACCCACTTGGTCGCCAACGGCGTGAACCTGGCCGGCGTCGCCATGGTCCTGGATCTGCAGGACGCGAACGACCGGCTACGGGCGGATCGCGACAAGAAGAAGACCGGGAGCAGCTGAGTCAGCGATCGGCATGACTGGGCATATGCCCAGTCACCTCCACTCATGATCTTGGGTGTGAAGGGAGGTGGTGGCATCATCGCGCTGGGCACGCCCTAAGATCCGTGACAAACAAGACCAAAGAGTGACGATCCGTCACAACCAGACTGACGGACGACGATGACTGAGAAACCAGCCGACCCTGCTCTATGTACTTGCCCGAGCCATGGTGGATGCAGCCGCACCTCACGGTGGGCTGCCTGACGGACTCAAGGACCACGCACCAGAGGTCGCTGGGGCCTTGAGCGCAGCCATCCGCGCCAACAGTAAGGGGGGTGCTGAGCTTCGCGCTGCGCTCGGGGTGGAACTGACCGGACCCACTCGTATGGGCAAGAACCTCAAAGCCGCGATGGACGCCTACACCAAGCCGTAGCCCGTCACCGCGATAAGCCTGCCGACCGAGACATAGGGGCGGTGCGCGTGCTGGACGAACGAGCGCTGCCCCACGCTCACGTCCGCTGTTCGACGAGAAGTCCTGCCACCCGTTCGATGAGGTCGTAGGGAATGGGCTTCTGGAGCGGAAATCTCGCCGTTCCCCTGGCCGCTCGGTAGGGCGCGATCTTCTGCTCGAAGGCTTCGTCGGCTGTGGGTATCGGGTAGAGGCCGATGTGGTGCTTCCAGGCCGCGAAGTGCACCAGCTTTCGGCCGCTGAGCGTGATCGTGGGTATCTGATAGCTGATTGTCTCGTCGGCTGCGGGCGCAGCGTTCAGGATCGCCTGTCGAACCTCCCGGAGGATGATCTGAACGTCGTCGGGGAATGAGCTGATGTACTCGTCGATGGTGGCGAACGTGGCTGCCATGCGCTGGCCTTTCGATCGGGGAGGACGACCATGTCGATGAGGGCGACCGCGTGCTCGCGGACTGGGTACGAGCGAGCGCTGCCTATGTCGACAATCTGCCTCCACAGGGTTGTCGATGCAAGGAAAGGCCCTGCCCAATGTGGCCATGAACGCGTTCCAGGACCTGTCATCGCACCAACCCGCGGATGCCGCTGGTCAGCGAGATCCGCGATCTTCTGAAGCTGGGCTATGAAGGAACCGACGACTGGGCCAGTGATCAGTAACGTAGAGATTAGGAATGCTCCCAAACCTGGGCGAAGGGAACGAAGGTGTCCGAACAGCAGGCGGTCTCCCCGCGGCGATACGTCGTGGGCGTCGATGGATCGACAGCGAGTCTTGAGGCTCTGCGATGGGCTGTTGCCGAGGCCCGTGTACATGGCGGCGGCGATGTGCGCGCCGTCATGGTCTGGGCAATCCCCTACGGCGGTCTCGCGGGCGGCATGGGGCCGGAGCCTTACGGGCTGCCCGACCCTGTCATGTTCGAGCAGGAGGCCAGGCAGCGTCTCGCGAGCGCGATCGAGGCGGCCGGCGACACGTCTCCGGTGGAGGTGCACGCTGAGCTGCTCGAGGGGCAGCCGGCCGGCGTCTTGCGGGAGCTGTCCCACGAGGCCGACCTTGTCGTTGTCGGCTCCCGCGGCCACGGCGGGTTCGCCTCTCTGCTGCTCGGCTCCGTGAGCGCCCAGGTGGTGCGGCACGCACACTGCTCGGTGGTCGTCATCCGGCCCCCGGCCTGAACGACCGCTGGTTAGGGGTTCGGGTGTCATCGCGCGGATCCGACGCCGTGCGTCAGATGCGCACCGCGCTGTTCCGGCGGGGACGCCGGCCGGGGCTGCGGACGGCGAAGACGACCCTTGCCGCCGTTCTGTCCTACGTCTTGGCCCAGCACCTGACGACCAGCCCGCAGCCGGTGCTAGCTCCCCTGACCGCACTGCTCGTCGTCCAGCTGACGATGTACGAGACCGTGGCCAGCGGTTTGCAGAGAGTCGTCAGCGTGGTGGCCGGAGTGCTGATCGCGGTCGGCGTCGCCACCTGGGTCGGGCTGACTTGGTGGAGCCTGGGCGTGGTGGTGGCTGGGTCGCTGGTCATCGGCCGTCTCCTGCACCTTGGCGACCATCTCCTCGAGGTCCCGATCTCGGCGATGCTGGTGCTGGCAGTGGGCGGCGCCGAGGGCGCAGCCCGGGACCGGGTTTACGAGACGCTGATCGGAGCCGGCGTCGGCGTCGCCGTCAACGTGGTGATCGCAGCCCCGCTCTATGTGCAACCGGCTAGTGACGCGATCGCTGAGCTGGCCGAACGAATGGCGGAGTTTCTCCGGCAGCTCGCCGATCAACTGGGTTCGGGGTGGTCCCGCGAGTTGGCCGACCGGATGCTGGACCAGGCCCGACGCCTCGGTGACGAGGTCGACCACGCCGACCGGACCCTGGCCCGCGCCCAGGACAGCGCCCGGTTCAACCCACGCGTTGCCGAGGCTCGCGAGGCATTACCGCGCTTGCGCACCGGGCTGACCGGGCTTGAGCACACGTACCTCACGATCCGAAACCTGTGCCGTTCCCTCCTCGACCGGACTTACTTCGTACCAAGTGAACAGGCGGAGTCCGTGTACGACGCACAGGTCCGCGAGGCGCTCGTGCAGGTGCTCATCGCTGCGGCTGACGCCATCGCACACGTGCCGGTGGTGACCTCCGGAACCGAAGCCCAGGACCCAGCCCGAACGGAGGTCGATCGAAGACTCGCCGAACTGCACCGTCGCCGCGACCGCCTTGCCGAGCTCTTGCACAAGGAGTCAAGTGCGGATCGGGCGGTCTGGCAACAGCACGGAGCCCTGCTCACGGACCTGGACCGAATGCGGATCGAGGTGGAGGCCGCGGTCCGCTCACCGGAACAGGCGTGGCGACCACCTCCGGTCATCGATAGTCAACGGCGGGCCTTGCGGCGGATCCGCGCGGCTGCGCGCCAAAGTGCCGAACGTCGGCGGCGCCGCTCCTGATCCAGCCCACCGAACCCGTTCGACGGCGCCCGCGTCAGAGCCGGGTACCAGCGTTGTGGTCCGTTCCTGCTCGTTCGTGTGTCGCGCATCGCTCGCGCCGCGGAACAGCGACATGATCTGTCAGATGTCTCAACGAAGGGGTGCGCGATGAGAACGAACCTTGCCGCGGTTCCGGTCTGGGTCTTGGTTGTTCTGGGCGTGCTGACCTTAGTGGAGATCACGCTCGACGTCATCGCACTGCTCGATCTGTACCGGCGACCCACTGCGCAGGTGGTCTTCGAGAACAAGTGGATCTGGGTCGCGATCGTCCTGCTGGTGAACACCGTTGGCCCGATCCTCTACCTTGCGGTCGGCCGCAAGCCGCCGCCCGTTGCCCACGATGCGGCGGCGCCCCCATCGCCGCCGGTTCGCGCTGAGGACATCGCCGATGTTCTCTACGGGCGACGCAAGGAAGACGGCCCGAGGTGAGCGCAGCGATCCAGACCACACGGCTGACGAAAACCTACGGCGAGAAACGCGCGCTGGATGCCGTGGACCTGGTCATCGAGGAAGGCTCGATCTTCGGTTTTCTCGGCCCGAACGGAGCAGGTAAGACGACCACGCTCCGCATCCTGACCGGTCTCGCGCGTGCCACCAGCGGTTCTGTGCAGATACTCGGCCACGATGTCGCGCTGGCTGGGAACGACGTCCGCGCCGATATCGGGTTCTTGCCCGATATTCCCGGGTTCTATGAGTGGATGTCCGCCGACGAGCTCCTCCGCTTTGCGGGACGGCTCTTCGGGATCGGGGGGGCAGTTCTTGACGAGCGCGTCGCAATGCTGCTCAACCTGGCCGGGCTCGGCGATGTGAAGACGAAGATCGGTGGATATTCGCGGGGTATGAAACAGCGTCTTGGAGTGGCCCAAGCCCTTGTCAACGCACCGAAGCTGCTGCTTCTCGACGAGCCGACGAGTGCGCTGGACCCGATGGGGCGCAAGGACGTCCTCGACATGCTCACCTCGCTTCGGGGGCGCACCACCGTCTTCTTCTCCACGCACATCCTTGCCGACGTCGAGCGGGTGTGCGACACAGTGGCGATCCTCGACCGCGGTCGGGTGGTCGCCCAGGCACCCATCGACGAGCTCAAGGCACGCTACGGAGTGCAGAAGGTGGTGATCGAGGTCACCGACGGCGGCGACGAGCTGGCGCAGGCGATCGGGCGTCAGAAGTGGGCGACCGCAGTGGCCCGGGGACCCGATGGCGCCATCGAGATCACGGTGACGGATGTGGGTACAGCGCAACGGGAGATTCCAGCCATGGTGGCGGCGCGGAATACGGGGATGTCACGCATGGAGGCTGGCGAGGTGGGTCTCGAGGAGGTCTTCGTCGAGCTCGTCGGAGGTGAGCAGCGGTGAACGGTTTCGTGGTGTTCGCAGCCAAGGAGGTCCGCGAGATCCTGCGAACGTGGCGCATCTGGGTGCTTCCCGGCATCCTGCTGTTCTTCGCACTGACCGGCCCGGTCCTCGCCCGGTACACCCCGGAGATCGTGGGTGCGCTGGCCGGCAGCCAGCTCGGTGGACTCAAGCTGCCGACACCGACCTATCTTGATTCCTACACCCAGTGGGTCAAGAACTTGTCGCAGATTGCCCTGTTCGCACTGATCATCATCTACGGAAGCATCATCTCGGCGGAGACCAGGAACGGCACGGCAGTTCTTGTGCTCACCAAGCCGGTATCGCGGGCCGCGTTCGTCATCGCCAAGGCTTCGGTCCACTCGGTGTTCCTCGCGGTCCTGGTTGTCATGGGAACTCTCCTCACCTGGGGGCTCACGGCGGCCGTATTCGGGAAGGCGCCGGGATCGGCACTGTGGTCCTCGGCGATGGTGTGGCTCGTGTTCGGCGTGCTCTTCATTTCCCTGATGACACTTCTCTCGGTCCTCATTGGGTCTGCGGCTGGAGCTGCCGGCGCGGGCCTGGGTATCTACGCGCTGGTGTCGATCGCGTCGATCTGGAAGCCCCTCGGCTCGTACTCACCGGCAGCCCTGGCCACCCAACCCGCGTCGCTCGCAGCCGGCAAGGACGCCGCCGTGCTGTGGCCGGTACTGACCTCGCTGCTGCTCGCTGTCGTTCTCGTCGCGTTTGCCGCGCAGGCGTTCCGCCGCAAGGACCTGTAGCTCTCGGCCCTTCAAGGAACGCCCCCGGCGGGGCCGTCGCTCGGGCGCAATGCGATCTACGCTGGGCGCTTTGTCAGGGAAGAACAAGCTGTCCACCCAACGCGCAGTTACCACTGACCGCGATGCCAGCCCATCTGGTGTGGGTCACCAGCGGTTATGCACGTGCTCGCGGATCTCCGTGTCGTAGATATCGCGTAGCGCATCCAGTACGTCGGCCGACAGCGGTTCAAGCTCAGCGGCGGCGGCGTTGCCACTCACCTGAGACGCGTTGCGTGCACCCGGGATGATGGTGCTGACGCCGGGCTGGTCGAGGATCCACCGCAGTGCCAACTGGGAGGTGGGGGTCCCCTGGGCTTGGGCGGCCACACTGCGTGCCGCGCGCACCCCGATCTCGAACGGCACGCCACTGAAGGTCTCGCCGACGTCGAAGGCCGCGCCGTGGCGGTTGTAGGTGCGGTGGTCCTCCGGCGCGAAAGTGGTGGACAAGTCGTACTTGCCGGACAGGAGCCCGCTGGCCAGCGGCACGCGCGCGATGATGCCGACGCCCGCTTCGAGTGCGGCCGGCAGGACCCGCTCCAGCGGCTTGCGGCGGAACACGTTGAGGATGAGCTGGACCGTGGCGACGTGAGAACGGGCGATCGCAGTGAGCGCCTCTTCACACGTCTCCACCGAAACGCCATAGGCAGCGATGCGCTGTTCCTGCACCAGGGTGTCAAGAGCGTCGAAGACGCGGTCATCAGAGAACACCGGCGTCGGCGGACAGTGCAGCTGGACAAGATCGAGCACCTCGACGCCAAGGTTGGCCCGGCTGCGGTCTGTCCAGTTCCGGAAGGCCTCGAGAGTGAATGCCTCGGGAACGTGTGGGTCGGCCCGTCGGCCCATCTTCGTGGCAACGGTGAGGGCGGCGTCGGGCCGCTCAGCCAAGAGTCGCCCGATGAGGACCTCACTTCGGCCGTCACCGTAGACATCCGCGGTATCGAGGAACGTCACCCCGGCGTCGACCGCTGCGTGCAGCACGCCCATCGCGTCCGCATCGTCCACCCGGCCCCAGTCACCACCGAGCTGCCAGCACCCCAGACCAACGATGGATACCTGACGACCCTTCCTGCCCAGCTCACGTGTGTGCACACAGTCGAGGTTACTGATTCTGGTCCACCGCTGCGGACCGCCCCAATGGACAGGTTGCCAGTGGGCCTCGGGGACAGCCGGGCGTTACCATTGCGTTCATGCCCAAGGTTGCCACCACTGACAAGGTTTCCCACGAGGAGCTCCTCGATTTCCTGCGTCCCCGGCACAAGGGGATCTATGTGGCCACGCGCGGCGACGGTAGACCGCAGCTTTCCCCGGTGAGCTGCGGCGTGGACCCTGAGGGCCGGATCGTCGTGTCGACGTACCCGCAACGGGCGAAGGCGAGCAATACCCGCCGCGACCCCGAGGTGAGCATCTGCGTGCTTTCCGACGACTTCGACGGGCCCTGGGTTCAGGTGTACGGCACGGCCGAGGTGCTCGACATGCCCGAAGCTGCTGAGCCGTTCGTCGACTACTTTCGTTCCATCGCCGGCGAACATCCGGACTGGGACGAGTACAAGCGGGCCATGGCCCGGCAGGGCAAGTCACTGATCCGGATCACGCCCACCAGCTGGGGCCCGGTGGCCACCGGTGGCTTCCCGCCGGAGGTCGCCGAGCGCATCGGCTGAGCTGCTGTTCGCGGGCAAGGGGGTTCTCGCAGACCCGTACGATCTCGACTGACGGTCAGTCGGTCTGGGTTCGCCTGAGGGCACCTGAGGCCGCACCCCGGTGCGTAACCGTGGCGGGTCGAGGTAGCTCTTCCGAATCCGGTTTGTTCGCAAGGCTGCTCGGCCACCACATGTGCCGGCCGACGTCCAGGTTCAGCGCCGTCACCAGCACCGAGCGCACGATCAGCGTGTCGAGCAGGACACCCAGGGCAACGGCGAACCCGATCTCGGCGAACGCCACCACCGGCAGAGTGGCCAGGACCGAGAACGTACCAGCCAGCACCAGGCCGGCTGACGTGATCACGCCACCGGTCGCGGCCAGCCCGATGAGGGCGCCACGCCTGGTGCCGAACTGCCTGGCCTCCTCGTGCACCCTCGTCATCAGGAAGATGTTGTAGTCGATCCCGAGGGCCACCAGGAAGACGAATACGAAGAGCGGGAGCGACGAGTCGGCGCCGGCGAAGTTGAAGACATGTCGGAAGACCAGCGAGCTCAGTCCCATCGCGGCCCCGAATGAGAGGACCACGGTCCCGATCAGGATCAGCGGCGCGACCACCGCCCGGAGCAACAGCATCAGGATGAGGAACACCACGAACAGGATCAGCGGGATGATCACCTTTGTTGTCGTTGCTGGCGGCCTGCAAGATGTCCCCGCGGGTGGCGGAGTCACCTCTGGCAATAGCCTGTGCGCCGGGGACCTGGTGGACGGCATCCCGTACCCGCCCGACGGTGTCGATCGCCGCCTGGCTGTCAGGGGCGACGGCAAGCGTCCCCGCGAGGAGAACGCGGTCGCCCTTGACCACAGGTGGGGCGACACCCGAGATGCCGCCGACACCGGTCAACGCTGTCCTCACCGCCGTGGCACGATCTGCGTTCGCGATGACAATGACAGGCTGTCCTGCGCCTGCCGGGAAGTGATCAGCCAGAACCTGTTCGCCCACCACAGAGTCCGGCGTGCCGAAGAACGCATCCCTGTTCTGGAGCCCTACGGCGTTCAGCTGGAAGACACCCACACCTGCCACGATCAAGGCGGCCGATGTGGCGATCCAGGTGGCCCGTGGCGCACGGGCAATGCGCGCGCCGACCTTGGCCCAGACACCCGTCGCGGTGTGGTCGACCGACCCGAACGTCGGATGCACCGGCCAGAAGAACCAACGACCGAAGATGACCAAGAGGGCTGGCAACAAGGTGAGCATGACCATTAGCCCGACCGCGATTCCGACTGCTGCCACAGGACCCAGGCCCTGGGTGGAGTTCATGCTCGCGACCAGCAGGCACAGCATGCCGGCGATGACCGTGGAACCACTGGCGAAGATCGCGGGACCGACACGGTGCAACGCAAACGCCATTGCCTCATGACGGTCCTCGTGGCGACGCAGCTCCTCGCGGTAGCGGGCGACCAGGAGCAGGGCATAGTCGGTCCCGGCCCCGAAGACAAGGACCGTGAGGATGCCGGCACTCTGGGCGTTGACCGTGAGGCCGTTTCTCGCCAACAGGTAGACGACCGCTTGGGCGACGGTCAGTGCCAGTCCGGCGGAGACCACCGGAAGCAGCCAGAGCACCGGGCTGCGATAGGTGATCAGCAGGATGAAGATGACGACGGCCAGCGCGGAGTAGAGGAGCTTGCCGTCGATCCCGGAGAAGGCCGCCGAGGAGTCCGCGGCGAAGCCCCCGGGACCGGTGAAGTGCACGGACGGCCCGGCCGGGCTGGCCTTGGCAATGGACCGCATATCTGTCACCGCGGCCGAGAGCTTGTCCCAGCCGGCACTTCCCGCGTTGATCGGCACCTCAACCCGGATGGCGCTCTTGTCCCGGGACGGGATCGGACCCACAGAAGGACGGGCAACCGGCGCGAGGGCGTTGAACTTCGCGATCTGAGCTGTCACCGAGGCTATGTCCTGGGGGGTCACTCCCCCGGCGCGCTCGTAGACCACTGTCGCCGGGATCTCGTCCTTGGGCTGGAACTGCGCTGACGCCTGGATCACCCTGGTCGACTTGGCGTTGCCCGGCAGCCACGAGACGGCGTCGTTCATCGGCCCTCCCGTGGCCGTGGGGCTGTTCGGCCCACTTGGTGCCCGTCGCCACGGGGGTGTCGTCGGGCCGGTGACAGTCCGCGCCGACGTGTTCGGCTCGGCTCCCGACATGCGGCATCTGCAGTGGTGAAAGAATCACGGGAGACCGAGGGAGAGACAACCATGCTGGGACGTCGCGGCGCCGCCATACCTGCTGTGCACGAACCTGCCGACCATGTTCTCCGGGCCACGGGTGTCGGGAAGAAGATCGACGAGGCTGTGCTGTTGCTGCCCGCCGACGTCCAGCTTCGCAGGGCACAGTGTGTCGTCCTGCGCGGCCCGAACGGCAGCGGCAAGACCACGCTGTTGCGGATCCTCGCGGGCACCATGTCAGCGTCGGAGGGCGAGGCCACCCTGGATGGCTCGCCGGTCGACGAAAGACAAGACGCCACCCGCACCGCCGTCGCAGCTCTGATCGGAGCACCCGCGACCTATCGGGATCTGACGCTGGTCGACCACCTCGTCCTGATCGACTCCACCTGGGGCCATGTTGGGGAGCCTGCTGACGACCGCGCCGACGAGATCCTCGAGCTGCTCGAGATCGATCATCTGGCCGAGCGGTTCCCGCACGAGCTGTCATCGGGTCAACAGCAGCTGTTCCATCTCTCGATGGTCCTCGTACGCCCCTCGTCCATCCTCCTCCTGGACGAGCCGGAGCAGCGTCTTGACCCGGACAAGCGCGAGCTTCTCACCCGAATCCTGCTGGACCGCAAGGCAGATGGCAGCGGCCTGCTCATCGCCTGCCACGACCCGGCGATGACTGACGCGCTGGCTGACACCGTCGTCGACCTCCAGTCGGCATGACCGGCGCGGACCAGCAACGACTGCGGCAGGTCCGCGCTGCCATCCTCGGCAACCGCCCGGACACGTCTGTGAGCACCACCTTGTATCCCGTGTACGTCGCCGTGATCGCTGCGGCCTCGTACGGGGTGCCGGCGGCCCAGCAGCTGTTCCGTTCCCTCGACGGGAAGTGGCTGGCCGCACATGCCTGGACCCCGGTCGGGGCGATTGTCGCGGTGTCGGTAACCGCGTTACTCCTGGCCCTGGTCCCGTTGGTGGGACGTGTTCATGGCCCGGTGGTGCCACCGCTGCCCTACCTCGGGCTGGTCGTCGCCAGCCCCATGCCGCGCACAGTCACTCTCGCCCGGAACTGGCGTCTGAGCTTCGGTGGTTCCGTCATCGGCGGCATGCTGGTCGGTGCGGTCGGCGGTGCGGGACTGGCGATCGCCAAGGTCTCCTCACCTGTCGTGCTGCTGCCGGCCACTGTCTGCGGCGCCCTGCTCGGCGTGCTGATCGCCGAGCTCTGGCTGCACGGTCAGGTGCATGCGTCCCCACTCGGCTTGCCGTCAGGCTCCTCGCTCCCCGGTGGGCGCCGAAACGCGTTGGCACTGTTGGACATCGCCGGTCTGCAGAGGCAGTCCGCGAGCAATGCCACCATCGGTGGAGCAGTACTCGCAGGCGATCTCCGCACGGTGCGCCTCGACGCCGCACGACCCTCGACGCACGCCCGACACGTGCGGTTGCGCGCCAGCGGGCCACTGGTGGTGATCGCCCGCCGTGACCTGCTGGGCCTGCACCGGGCGCCATGGTCCGCGCTCTACGGGCTGGGTTTCGCGGCCGCCGGATCGGCCGGGCTGATGTTGTCATTGCAGTCGCCACGGACCCCGACGGTGGCTCCACTATTCAGCCTGATCGTCGCCTACCTGGGTTTCGGCGCCTTGTGCGAGGGTCTGCGGCTGCATGCCGACAACTCGGGCACGTCACGGCTGCTGGGCCTTCCTTACCGTGACACCGCGCTCGCGCACCTTGCCGTGCCGTTGTCGGCCTGGGCGCTGAGTGCCATCGTCGTGAACGCAGGACTGTCGCTGGCCGGCCTGGTCAGGCCAACCGATTCAATCTGGGTGCTTGGCATCGGGG
>Ga0209538_1001047_pt1 | contig 14868 bp, 16 predicted proteins | sample BarGraNGADG00211_2_FD_184492 | JGI IMG/M metagenome (GOLD analysis project Ga0209538, IMG submission 184492) | Arctic peat soil microbial communities from Barrow, Alaska - Barrow Graham LP Ref core NGADG0004-211 (SPAdes) (version 2) | ecosystem: Environmental > Terrestrial > Soil > Wetlands >... | reverse complement strand
GCGCGAACCGCTTCCGCTTTGAACTCTTCACTGAAACTACGTGGCGCCATCGGATCTTCCTTCTTTCTAGACGACCCAAAGAATCCTATCCTTTGGGGCACCTATCCGAGATCAATCCCTCACTCCAAAACATCCCCCGCCCGCGTAGGTCAGGGTCCCCAACCGGTTCAGCCGGTTCGCGGCGCAGTAGCGCCGGACCCTGGACCTCGCCCGACGCCCCGCCTCAGCCCGGGCCGCCACCGGATCGGCGCCCATCCCGGGCCGGACGTAGGGAGTCTCACGACGCGACCCGCCACGCCAGCAGCCCCGCCCTCGCCCGCCTTCGGCACCAGCCCGAACACCCACGAGGGCGCCAACACGGACAGCTGCATCAGCTCAACCGGCCGTGCAGCCCCCGCATCATCGACCACCCATAGTGTCATAGTCCGAGACTAGGACTACACCCGTGTAGTTTCAAGTCCTGGGACTACGAGCGGGTCAAGCCGAAGGCTGGGCCTCCGCACCTGCGGCCTTCGCCGCCGCATCGACAACCTCCTGCACGTCAATGTTCACCCCAGGGAACCGGAACGTATCCGGATGCTCCCCGAACACCGTCCGGAACGCCGACACCCGCCGATAGATCCCCGACCGGCTCATCCCCACATTCGTCTGCAACCCCTCAAACCCGCCACAGGTGTGCCAGACCACCCAGAACCCCAACAAGTCGAACGTCCTCGCCTCAGCCAACGGCCGCACCAGCGGCAGCATCGCCTTCGCGACTGGCCGGAACACATCCACATACGCACCCCAGGCGCGAGCCCAGGCACCCTTCGCCACACCCTGACCATCCGGAGACGGCGACCGCTCAGCTCGAAAATCTGGCACCAACAACCCCCTAGTCTCAGATTCCCAGACTATCAGCGGTGAGGCACGACCCGCCACAGTTCCGGGCCGTGTCCGCGAGTGGCTGCCCGCCGGGCCGGGCGTTCGGGCCTGTCGGGGGGTGGAACGCCCACCCAGCCCGGCTACACACGACACCCAGAGCCCGACGAGTTATGTTGCTATTTCAAGTTGAGCATGCGCCCGTCCCTATGCTGCTCCTCAATCGTCGACGACTTTCACTCTGTCGTCGTCGGCGACGACACTCTCAGCTTCTCCATCCCAAAGCAAGACGACGTCATCGAAGTCAACCTCGGTGCCATAGGGCCTAACCCTACTAGGCGACACCTGAGCCTTGCGCTGCGAAATCTCCGCGAGAACCACTTCGAGGCTCGGCGCTCCCTGCAGCTCGGGGGTATACGAGGCGACGGACGGATAGACGTTGCATATATGCCCTAGGAGGTCGTTAACGTCGCCGACGAGTTCGTCAGCAAAATCAACCTCCGGCGCCGGCCTGAGTGACCCGGCCACGACACGCTTGAGAATATCCGCTAAATAGGCAATATCATCGTCGGCGTTACCGTCATCCGTCCATCTGAGTTCTACCTTGGCAGCCTCAATGAGCCACTTCAGATCGACCTCGCTCAAAGGAGCGCCCCAAATGATATCCCATGGAAGTTCGCCGAAGGCGACCCATTCCCGACGCAGGATATGGGATCCCATTTGACCACCCCGAAGGATCCGGACGAAGTAGGAAGTGATTCTAGAATCAGGCCCGAACTTCGTCAACTTAGCCGCGAATCCCGGAAGGTCGCTTTGTGTGATGCGCGACAAGAATGGGAGACCTTCCAGGAAAATGGACTTCGCCTTCTCTTGAAGGGCCGCTGGCAAAGTCCTTCTCAGAAGCCGCGAAATGGGGCCGTACTGGGTTGGCCCGCCGAAGGGATGGATGGGCTTCCCTGACGACCCTCGTGTGCTTCCTGCACCCATGGCGGCCTCGACGGCCGCCAGAAGCTGGCTAGAGACGAACAGAGGATTGTGTGTACCAGGGATCCCGTCGCTATGACCAGCGAGCGACGCCAACTCTCCAAGAAAGTCGCCCAGAAGAAGGGGGTGGTCTTTCACGGCGATTCTAGATTGAGGATCCAACACGATGGCGCGCAGCCCCACATCCTGGTAGAGCTCGTCTAGCACTGGATTCGGTGTGAGGCGGACAATGTACGAATGTCGCCGATCTGCGGCCGGTATATCTTGCGTCATTTGCATCAACTTGAACCAAATGAGCCTGATGTTTATGTCCCGGAAGGAATAGCCCATGTAAAGGACGGATCGGCCGAGCAAATCGGATCTGAACTTGAGGTCCATCGGGGACTCGAAGTCCAGCCTCTTGTAGTATGCGGACTCGGTCAATACAAGCGTAGATTCGTGTCTTAGGTCACCGTGATACTTAATTATCTGGGTTCGACTGTCGTTGACGCTTGCAACGTCCTTCGGCAAGGCTACGACTGAAAATGGTAGGCCCAAGTCGCGGTATGTTGATTCGATCAGATCGTCGTAGTTCGTCGTGTAGATCTGGGGAGCGCCAAGGTTCACTAGTTCGACATGTGCACCTGACAAGATCGGTGAGATGGAGTTTTGGTTGAAGCCCTGTTCAATGACGTGCCGAAGGGGTCCGATGCGCCTATCCGACTTTATGAACAAATACTCGGCGATTTGCAGGTAATCATCGTGTGCAAAGTCGCTGATCTCCTTGAAGGTTAGCCCTCCGGTGTCGATTTCGGCACAAAGCCTCTGCAATAACTGTCCCCAGTCGGGCAGGCCAACAGTCGCCGAGAATCCGGCGCCCAGGAAAGGGATGACCCTACGTTCCTTCACCGCGTCGATCAGATCTTCGGGAATCCCGTAGCGAACCCTACCCAGCGCATACTCGGCCATGCCAAGAGTATGACCTAGATTGTGTGCGACTTCAGGCAAAGTGCTGGGCAATCGGCTCGGCGTGGATGTTTGGGATGCCAAGTCCCCTAGTCCGGTGCCAACACCGAGCGAGCAGGGCCCTCGACTCAAGAGAGGTACTCAGTTCGTTGTTGATTGACTCATGCTGCTGCGGTCGCCCTCAAGCGTGGCGCCCGGCCCATACCCTCCGGGTCTGCTTTAGAACTTGCGAGGTTGTCGATTCTGGTCTGGCCCGGCGGCCGGCCTCGCGAATGGTCGTACGGGATCGTGTGATCCAGATCGAGGTGGCGGGACGGCTGAGTGCCGTACGGGAACATGTCCACCGGGGACCGCATCGTCACGGCGGTACGGATCCGGTCTGGGATCTCGTACGAGTCGACCGGCGTGATCGCGTTCAGATCGACGACCGGGCGAATGGTGATCCGGCCGTGGCCGAGCAGCTCGCACCAGGTCTCGCGCGACAGCGGTCCGTGGTCCTCGACGCGACCGACCAATGCGGCATCGGCGAGTGAAGCGGCGCTGAGGTGCAGGATCACGGTGGTGGTCGTGGCCGGACCGGTATCGGTCCCCTCCTCGAGCAACCTCTGCGCGCGACTCGGGTCGGCCAAGATGCCGAGCGCCGTCGCGCGCCGGATGTCCAGCTCGTTGGTGTCACCCAACTCAGCGAGAGTCTCCGCAATGCGGTCCAAGGTTCCCTCGAGCGCCACCGCGTCGGCGAGGTCGAGTCGGCCAGTTAGGTCGCGACAGCCTCCCCCATCCAACGACTCACGCCAGAACGTGACGTGCCGATGGGCACGGCCCTTCAGCTCACGCTCCCTCGCGAGCTCCGGATCGGCAAGGGCGATCAGGCCCCGCAGTACCCGGTTTGCACGGCCGCGAGGCATCGTCAGCAACGACGGCACGATCCGCTGGTCAACCCACAGCGCCGCCTCCAGGCTGAGCCCCGCCGAGTTGACCTCACCGATCACGTCCAGCGCGCGGTACCAGCGGACCTTCCCCTGCCGCACCGCATCCCATAGCAGCGGATGCCGATAGACGCAGTTCAGCACCTGCCCGATCAACGCGGCGCCCGATCCTGGGCTGACCCCGAGCAGCGCGGACACTTCCAGACTCAGGTACTCAGCGACCGGCGGCGTTCCCTGCGCGCCGCGATAGATCAGCCGCTCCGCCGCCTCGCCGAAGGCATCCTCATCCACGGTCCCGTACACGAGACACAGCGAATGTACGGTTTCGACCTTGCGCACATCGACCGCGATCTCCGCCTCCCGAATGGCGGCCAGCTCAGCCAGCAGCTCCATCGCGCCCGCAGGCACCACGACGACGGACTCATCGTCTGGCATAAAGGATCGCGGCTCATTCATGTGTTCGATTATAGCCTAGTAATTACCGCCACGCAAGACTTTCCAGCACATTCAAAGAAGCATATGAATGAGGGAGGCTGCTCCGGTGGGCGCCCTTGGTTCGCACAGACTTCGCCCACGACGAGCAGTGGTCGAAGCTCACAGATGCAGTCACCACTCCAACTCCTGAAGGTTTTCTCGCCAATCTCCAGATCGTGGACGATCTCGACAATGACGGCGGTGACTGGCAGCAGCTACTCGACGCACTCCCGAGAAAGCCTGTGGCGTTCATCGCCGACACCATTGCGCTCACTGAACCGGGATACCCAATCCTGGTTGTGGACGCGTGGGACGAGCGTCCCCATCAACCTTTCCGTTGCACAGCCGCCGCGTTGTGGGGCGTCTAGAACAACCTCGAGCTGTTCAACATGGACTGACGCGACTTCGCAGACTGCGTTGAAGCCGATGGCGTCTTCCGTGGCTCATTCACTCCGACGCCTATGAAGCACGACGGCAGCTGAGGTCCTCTGATCTGCTCTATGGGTCTGTGCGTCAGTCCCCCACACCCGGCACGTTCGGGCGGAGGATGCGGTTGTCGATGGCTTCGGCGATCTGGGTGCGGAAGCCGCTGGCGGGGTAGGTGCCGATGATCCGCAGATGGACGCAGAAGAACGCCAGCTCCTCCAGCGCAACCGACAGGGCCGGGTCATCGGGGTGGCCCTCGACGTCGGCGTAGAAGCGGGTCGCGAAGAAGCCCCCGCCCAGCTGGTAGCTCTCCAGCTTCGTCATGTTCACGCCGTTGGTGGCGAAACCGCCGAGCGCCTTGTACAAGGCCGCCGGCACGTTGCGTACCTGGAACACGAAGCTCGTGATCATCGGGCCCGACCCCGCCTCGTACGTCGCCGGCTCCCCCGACAGCACCACGAAGCGCGTCGTGTTGTGGTGCTCGTCCTCCACGTTCTTCGCGAGCACCTCCAAGCCATACAGCGACGCGGCGCGAGGCGGGCACAACGACGCGACCGTACGGTCACCGCGTTCGGCCACTTCGCGGGCCGACCCGGCCGTGTCCTCGGCGACCTGCGGCGTCCAGCCGTGCTCGCGGATCACATGGCGGCACTGCGCGAGCGCGTGGATGTGGCTACGGACCGTACGGATGTCGTCCAGCGTCGCCCCCGGCACGCCAGCCAGGTGGAAATGGATCCCCAAGAAGTGCTCGTCGGTGATGTACAGGCCGGAGTCCGGCAGCAGCCGGTGGATGTCCGCGACACGTCCCGCGATGTTGTTCTCGACCGGGATCATCGCCAGCTCAGCCGTGCCCGAGGTCACCGCCTCGAACGCGTCCTCGAACGTCGGGCACGGCAGCGGCGTCATCTCCGAGTACTTCTCGCGGCACGCCGCGTCCGAGTTCGCGCCCGGCTCGCCCTGATAGGCGATCACGCCTGTACGAGTGCTCGTCACGAGCGTCACCGTACAGGCCGCTCTCCCGCACGCGCACAACCCTTATGGCTCGCCAACCCGGTCACAGAGGTTGTGCGGGCACCCGAAAGGTTGTGCGCGCCGGCCGCCTCAGCGGGTCATCAGGTACGCCAGCAGGTACGACATGGAGGAGCCGTCGTCGATGTGGTCGGCGAGGGAGGGCGCCGTGTCGAGTACGGACCCTTCCCCGTAACGCAGTCACATCACGGCGTAGCACTCGAGGTGCTTGTCCAGGCGGTCGTCTCCGAGCTCGCCACATACCCCTAGGTGGTATCCTGATGGCGTGAGAGTCCCTGTGACCTCGGCCGAGCACGACCTGTACGAAGCGGCCGCCCTGTGGTGGAACCGTCCGCGCGACATCCCGGCGCTGGTGGATGCCGCCTGCGACGCGCTCGTCGCCGGCCTCGACTCTGACGGCTTGTCCGAACTGGCCGGGGTGTCGACGGCCGAGTCCGTCGTCACGATGCGGGAATTGGTGGGCCGGGTCTTCGAGGAACTCGACCTCGTCTGGCCGCCCACCGCCGACGACCTGCCCGCGTTCCGGTACGGGCGCGACGTCGCTCACCTCTCGACGCTCCGGCTCAGCATCGATCGCGTCGACACCGAGTGGTTCGTGGCCGAGCCCATGGTGACGATCCACATCGACGAGGAGAACTGGACGGCTCGCGCCGGACGATCCGGGATGCACCCCGACGACATCTTCCGTCCCGTCAACCAGCTCGCCGCCGGCGACCCGACTGTGGTCCTGATCTCGCAGAGCAACGAGTGCGGCGTGCTGGGCTGCGGCGGGATCTCGATCCGGATCGCACGCGACGGAGATCGCGTGGTGTGGGAGTGGCTCGACAACGGCGCGATCACGCAGCGGCACGCGGTCGACGCCGCGGTGTACGACGCGGAGGTCACCCGTGCGGCCGCAGACCGTTCCTGGGCCCTCGCCATCAGCTGACCTGCACCCAGGACCCGCATCGATCCACTCCAGCGTGCCGTCGCCCAGCGCCGGATTCGTACGCCGCACCCGCAACGCCGTCCGGTACAGCGCGAGGGTCGAGGTCGCGTCGCCGTCCTGCGCCTCGGCGCTGAGATCGCCCCAGGCGGCAGGTTGATAGATGTACGCGCAGCCGGGCAGGGCCAGAGCGTGATCGTCGGTACACGACCCGCGCGCAATCGCAACGGTGACAGCCGATTCTCCCAAGAGGACTCTCATGCGCGTTGCTGGTCCAACTGGCCCGGCTCTACCGTCATCGGTGCTGCGAACTATCACCGCGCCGAGGCGGCGCCTGCTCCCACCAGGATCTCCCGACGCACACGACGAACCATTGGGGAGAACCACGATGACTGCTGGTCCGCATCGGCCGACCAAGTCGGAACAACTCGCCGCGATCATCGCGTCGATGCACGAGGCGATCCCCGAACTGTTCGGAGTGATGATCGCTTCGATCGACGGCCTCGCGGTCGCGCACGACCTGCCCGAGCCCGACGCCGAGCGCATCGCCGCCATGGCCGCGACAGCCCTCGGACTCGGCTCCCGCATCACCGAGCGCACCAACCTGGGCACGCTGACAGAGACCATCATCCGAGGCACTCAGGGCCACCTGGTCGTCTACGCCGCCGGCAACGACGCCGTGCTCGTCATGTCCGGTCCCCTGAGCTCGAACCTGACCCTCATGCGTATCGAGGCGCGCGTCGCCACCGTACAGATCAACTCGCTGCTCGGGAGACACTGACATGGATTCGGTGCACGAGATCGCCAAGGGCTTCTACTGCATCCCTGAGGCGCTCCTCACCCGCCTGGGCGATCAGAGCATCGGTGATGCGCTGATCGGCGCCGGGTCAGAACTCGGTCTCTGAGACTCTCGGGGGGTTCCATGTCATTCGGTCGCCGTGCCAGCGGGACACTGCTCACCACAGGGAGCGATCCGGTCGCCAGCAATTCCACATCTGCGGGCCGTGCGCTCAATCGGCGTGTGGACGTGACGATGACCCAGGAGAGCTGATGCTTGACGGTTTCCAGTACGTCCTCGCCCAGGTCGCGCTCGTCGTCGCCGTCACTGCTCTGCTGGCGGGCGTGCTCGGCTGGTTGATCGGTCGCGGCAACGGTCGACGTCGGGCCGAGAAGGCCATGGCGCTGTCCACTTCGCCAGCACCCACCCCGGACCTGCCTCCGGTGACCCCGGCTCCTGCCGCCCCCACGCACCTCATCGAGAGCGATGCCCCACATTTCGTGGCGGTTTCTGAGGGCAGCCCGACGCCAGTGCTCCCCGACACCGAGCCGCTCATCGAGCACGCCCCGATGCACGCCATGGAGGATCCCGACAGAACCGTGATCCGGATGCCGCCCAGCCTTGCCTCAGGCGGCCCCGGCACTACCCCGTACCTTCCGCCCACCGCGGTTGCCACGTACTCCGCCCCGGTCGCGAACCCTGCTCCTGTCCTGCCGACCTCGAGCCTTCGGGTCGTCACCGTCGAAGAGGTGCAGTTCCTGCGTCAGGAGCTGCGGCAGAGGGATCTCGAGCTCGGCCGCATCGAAGCAGGGGCCCTGTCGGCATGGGACCGCATGGTCCCTCAGCTCGAGGAGCAGATCGAAAACCTCGTGGCCGAGAACCACACCCTGAAGCGTAGGCTGCGCGAGGCGGAGGAACATTCCGACGCCGACGCCCTGAACGTCGATCACCTCCGCACGCTCGTCGCTGACCGCGACGCCAAGATCGCCGAGCTTCGCGCCCAGGGCTGACAGGCGGCACGGACCCACCGATCAGGCAGGGCCGCTGTCCCTGGCCCTTTCCGCTGCGTCCAGCGCCGTCTGCGCCTCGGCTACAGCGCCTTCTGCGGTACGGAGTCGCTCCTGCGCGGCCGCGGACGCATCAGCGGTCACAGCGGTCAGCGTGTGGCCCACCTCGGCCCATGCCGCCGGGCTGGCGGTGATCCCCGTAGCGAGAAGGATGTCGAGCCGGCGCAGCACCGTGTGCTCCAGCTCTCGCCTGCTTGGCGCTAACGAGGTGACGCGCGCCATGTCGAGCTCCGCCTGTGCCTGACGCATCGTCGCGCCGAGGTCGATGAGCTCGTCCAGCTCGATGGCCCCCGAGCGGGCGAGCAGGTTGATGTACCAGGCAGCCACCGTCGGGCGCCTCAGCGCCGCGATCTGTCCCGCGAGTGCCCTGTCGCCGGCCGTACGAGCCTGCTTGACCAGCTCTGTACGACGCGCGACGAAACCTGCGGGATCCGCTCCGTTCAACTCGTCAGCGGCAGCACTCAGCGACACGGCTGTCCTTTCCCGGCGTCCGCTCAATCCTCGCTGAAGTCGGTGCCTGTCACTTCGGAGAGGTGGTGCCGGACGCGCTCGATCTCCTCGATGCTAGGCACTTCGTTGGTCGTCCCCATGATCGCGGCGCCGATCCGGCCGGTCTCGCTCGGCACCACCCCGGCGCCACGCAGCTCGATGACGATGTCGATGACCTCGTCCTTGGTGAGGCGCCGGCTGAGAAGGGCGATGAGAGGTACGTAGTCGGCCGCGGGCACACCGGTGGGATAGCCCTGCCGCACCCAGGTGATCAGCCGCTTCATGATGTTGCGGCGCGCCTCGGAGTCCGAAGTGCGGGCATCGGTCACGGTCCGCGTCTCGCTCGCGGGGGTCCCGACGGGTTCTGCGGCGGGTTCAGGGCTTTCGCTCTCACCGGTGTGCTCGGACTCGTCAGGACTGTCGAAGTCCACCACCGCGAGCGGCCAGCCGACCGTGGCGAGCCGTGCCGATACTCGCGCCACCTCGTCATCGGTCGCCGGCTGGAGCGTCTTGCGCCGGATCGCGAGCCGGATGCGCTCTTCCACGTCGGTCGCGGCGCTGCCAGCGATCGTCTGCGCAATCATGACGATCTCCTCGTCCGTCAGCTGGCGGTGGAGGATGCCGAGCAGCGCCACGTAGTCCTGCTGGGGAACACCGTCGGGGTAGCCGGCGCGGAGCCAGCCCACAACGCGTGTCACCACGTTGCGAGAACGGCGGGCCCGCGCCACGAAGCTACTTCTTCCGGAACGTGGGGAGGAGGTGATCGAAGACGAGGCTGTAGCCCATGCCGGTGCCCACGATCCACGAGATCCCGAGCACGATGGCGAGGACCACCACGCCGAAGCACAAGCCAGCCAATGCCTTGCCGACAGGATGGGGCTTCATGTCGACGCCGACCTCGGCGGTGCCCCCGGCACCGTACGCGAGGGCACGCATGCCGAGCGAGAAGATCACCGGCAGACCGGCGCCGAGCAGCAGCGCGGCGAACAGCACCTGGGCGCCGGCTTGCAGCGCGAGCAGCAGCTGGCTCATCGCACGACCTCCTTCACCGACTCGACCGGCAGCGCCTCGTCAGCGCTCGCCTCCCACTCGTCGTTCACATTGTGATGCCCCACGGGGTTCTTCCGCGAGTGCCAGAACATGTACGAGGAGAAGATCACGAGGATCAGGAAGACGACAGCCGCGCCGCCGATTCCTCCGATGACGTTGCCGATGCCCCACGTCACGGCTCCGACCAGCCCGGCGGATGGCAGCGTGATGAGCCATGCCACGATCATGCGGAGCGCGACTCCCCAGCGCACCTGGGCACCCTTGCGACCCAGGCCGGTACCGATGATCGAGCCCGTGGCGACGTGCGTCGTCGACAGCGCGAACCCGAGGTGGCTGGAGATGATGATCGTCGCGGCGGATGCGGACTCGGCAGCCATTCCCTGCGGGGAGTCGATCTCGACGAGTCCCTTGCCGAGGGTGCGGATGATGCGCCACCCGCCGATGAAGGTACCGAGAGCTATCGCGGTGGCGCAGGCCACTTTCACCCACAGCGGGATGGCGTGAAGATCGTGCCACTGACCGGAGGCGATGAGCGCCAGGGTGATGATGCCCATCGTCTTCTGGGCGTCGTTCATGCCGTGGGCGAGCGAGACCAACGATGCGGACCCGATCTGGCCCCAACGGAATCCCTCAATCTTGAACCGCTCAGCCACGGTCGCGGTGAGTTTGTAGATCAGCCAGGTGCCGGTCATGGCGACGACAGCCGCGATCACGGGTGACATCAGCGCGGGCAGGATCACCTTGCCCACGACGCCGTCCAGCTTGGTGTCCGTACCGACCCACTTGACGGCCGAGAAACCCAGGCCCGCGATCGTCGCGCCGATGAGGCCGCCGAACAGCGCATGCGAGGAGGAGCTGGGCAAGCCGAGCAACCACGTCAGCAGGTTCCACAGGATGGCTCCGACGAGGCCCGCGAGCACGATGAGCAGCAGTGCGCTGCCGCCGTTTGCGGTGAGCGCGGCGTTCGGCGCCCCGGTGCTGTCCTGGATCCGGATCACTGAGTTGGTGACTGTCAATGCCACCTGAACACTCAGGAACGCTCCGACAAGGTTGAGCACCGCCGACAACGCAACCGCCGTCTTGGGTTTCAGCGCACCGGTGGCGATCGATGTCGCCATGGCGTTGGCCGTGTCGTGGAACCCGTTCGTGAAGTCGAATGCCAAGCTCGTCAGGATCACCATTCCGAGCACGATCATGGGGGCTATGTCCACACACTGATCGTCTACCAGGACACCTTCCGTTCACCAGCCAGGGCAGGCGTTGGTCACCAACTGTTCACTTTGGCGCATCGACCGATTTGCAACCGCTCTCTGACAAGGGGTGACGTCAGGTGAATGAGTGGGGCCCGGATGCGTACTCGACGACGACCGGCGCGTGATCGGACATCCTGGCGTCGTAGCTCGTTCCCCTGTCCGTCACTGCAATCAACGCGGCCGTGGCCAGGCCCGGCGTGGCGAGGTGGTAGTCGATGCGCCACCCCACGTCGTTGTCGAACGGACCCGGCCCCCAGCGCCACCACGAGTACGGACCCTGCTCGCCGGGGTGAAGGCGACGCACGACGTCGACGAGAGTGCGAGGCCCGAGCAGCGAACCGAACCATGCCCGCTCGGAGGGCAGGAAGCCGACCTGTCTGCTGTTGGCTGTCGCATTGCGGAGGTCCTGACTGTCATGGGCGACGTTGATGTCGCCCATGACGAGGTACTCGCGACCGTCCGCAATCGCTCGTCGGCGGGCTTCGCCGAGGTACGGCCTCACGGCGCTCATGAAGCGCTGCTTGTGCGCGTACGGGGCCGGGTTCGGGTCGCCCGTACGGCCGCCCTTCGGCACGTACAGGCTGGCGATCGTGAGTCGCCAGCCGTCGAGGTCCAGGTCGACCTCGAGATAGCGCCCCTCGTGGTCGAACGCGCGCCGGCCCATGCCGGTCCGTACGGCGAGTGGTTGCATCCGCGACAGCACGGCGACGCCGTTGCGACCGGGAAGGGCGCCCGGTTCGTACGTGAGGTGGTAGCCCGGGATCTCGGGAACGTCGTCGATTGCGCAGCGCATCTCCTGGATCGCCACGACGTCACAGTTCCGCGCGATGAGCCATTCACCGAAGCCACGTCGCATCGCAGCCCGGATGCCGTTGGCGTTGAACGTGGCGACCCGGATCACGCCCGGAACCCTACTGGGCTGGCGTTCCTCGATCAGCAGGATGACGGCGCACGAACGACGCGGTGGCCGACTCGGGTGGCGTCGGTCCAGAACTCAGCATTCCGGGGCGCGGAGCCGGAGGGGCACCGGGTGTTGTTCAGCTCGACCTGGCTCGTCCCGCCGAACATCAGGCTCAGCTCCAGCGGCTTCGCCACGCGCGCCCAGATATCGGTCACGGCATGCATCTGGCCGAGGACGGAGGCGGCCGCGTCCGAGGCGGGCGTGGCGTTCTTGTCGAACCACGTGACCTGGACCCAGCCGTCGGTGTCTTTGCTGGGATCTGGGGCGGTGCTACCTATCGACACCCTCGTCGCAGCAGACGCGGCCGCTGCCGCGCGGTCGAACAACTCCAGCGGCGGGTCGTCGTTCCACCAGACGGAGTAGCGGGTCGAGTACGCCTCGAAGTCGTCGGCCATGAGCCCGGCTACGACCATCCCGGCGAGATCGGAGCGGAAGGTCGCGTCGTCGCTGGCGAGGCTGATTGTGAAACGGCCATCGTTCGCGGACGCGCTCAGGTCCAGGCCCGTGGGCCACGTCGCCATCCCCCTCAGCTGCTTCTCGTCCGGCATGCGAGCGCTGCCGTCGGCGTGGTTCATCCCGTAGCCGGTCGCGTCGTCAACACCCGGGACGGCTTTCATCCCAGCTAGTGCTGCGTCGGGACGGGGGGCCATGATCCCACACCCGGTGGTCATCCCGAGGAGCACGAAAACCGCGACCGCGAGCGCGCAGATCCGGCCGACCATGTGCCCAACCTACGGTGCCAGTTTCTCGGGAACCCTGCGAGCGCTCAGGGTTCGAAGCGGTAGCCCAGACCCGGTTCGGTGACGAAGTGGCGGGGTTGGCTGGGGTCCAGTTCGAGCTTGCGGCGGATCTGCGCGAAGTACACGCGCAGGTAGTTCGTCTCCTTCTCGAACCCCGGACCCCACACCTCCGCGAGCAATTGGCTCCCGGCCACGAGAAGGCCCGGGTGGCGGACGAGGGCTTCGACGAGGTGCCACTCGGTGGGAGTGAGCTTGACCTCGACGCCGTCGCGTAGGGCGCGTTTGTCCGCCAGGTCGAGCGTGAACTCCTCCGTCGTCACCACTGGGCCGGTCGTGAGCTGAGGGATGTCGGCGCGTCGTAGAGCCGCCCGCACGCGCGCGACGAACTCGTCCATGCCGAACGGTTTGGTGACGTAGTCGTCGGCGCCCGCATCGAGCGCACGCACCTTCTCCGCCTGCGAGTCACGCGCCGACAGCACGATGATCGGCACCGTCGACCACCCGCGCAGACCGGCGATCACCTCGATGCCGTCCATGTCCGGCAGCCCGAGATCCACCACCACCAGATCGGGGGGGCTGGTTGCCGCGGCACGCAGCGCCGCAGCACCCTCACCGACCGGGACGACCTCGTACGACCGCGCGCGGAGGTTGATCGTGAGGGCGCGCCGCAGCGCGGGTTCATCCTCAACGATGAGCAGCCGCTGCACGGGCCACCTCCAGCGTGATCGTCATGGTCAGGCCCCCGCCGGGCGTGGGCGACGCGGCGAGAGTACCGCTCATCGCTTCCGCGAAGCCTCGGGCGATCGCCAGACCGAGGCCCACGCCCGTCGTCGTCCGATCCCCGAAGTGCTGGAACGGGGCGAAGATCTCCTCCAGCCGGTCCGGCGCGACGCCGGGCCCGTGATCGACGACCTCGACGACGACATTGCTCTCGGACGCGTACGCCTTGATGAGCACCTGCTCGCCGGTCCCGACATGGCGCTCCGCGTTGTCGACGAGGTTCGCGATGACGCGTTCCAGCAGACCGGCGTCAGCGACGACCAGCGGCAGCGTGTCCGGAATGTCCAGCTCGAGCCGGCTCGCCCCACGCCCTACCACCCCGCGCAAGACCTCGAGCAGCACGGTCGGCTCGGGATGTACGGAGAGGGCGCCAGCCTGGATCCGGCTCATGTCGAGCAGGTTCGCGATGAGGTCGTTGAGACGGGCGGCGTGCTCGACGATCGTCTCGAGAAGTTCCTCGCGTTCTTCCGCCGTCAACTCGATGTCGGTCTGGCGGAGCGTCGAGGCGGCAACGGTCACGGCGGCGAGGGGATTCCGCAGGTCATGACCGACCGCCGCCAGCAGGCTCGCGCGCAACTCGTCGATCCGGGCCAGTTCCTCAGCCCGTCTCGCCTGCTCGGCGAGAGCCCGGGTCCGCCACAGCTGGCCGACCGCCAGCGCCCAGGAGCCGAGCATCCGGCGATCGTCGCCGAGGTGCTCGGGGCCGACGAGCTGAAGGCTGAGACCCTTGCCGGCTGGCACCTCGAATGTCGTGTCGCCCTCAAGTGAAGTCCCGATCGATACGAGAGGCCGCCCGTCACGCCTGAGCGCGGTCGCATGCATCTCGTACACCTCGAGCGCCTCGGTGAGCACCCGCTCGACCGAGTCCCGGTCAGGAGCGCGCGAACCGAGCTCGGCGATCCAGGTCGCCTCGAGGCGATGGCGTTCCGCCCGCGCCCTCCGCCGGGCCGTGCCCTCCGTGATGAATCCGACGAGCAGGGACACCGCCAGGAAGATCACCAGGTCGGCGGCCTCGGCACCGCTCTCGACGGTGAACGTGCCGTACGGGAGGGCGAAGAAGAAGATCGACAGCCCGCCACTGACCAGGGTCGCGAGCACCGCCGGAAGGATCCCACCTACGGCCGACGCCACCACGCTGGCCAGGACCAGGAGCAGCAGCACCGTGTCAAAGCCAGGCCGA
>Ga0209538_1001046_pt1 | contig 14868 bp, 12 predicted proteins | sample BarGraNGADG00211_2_FD_184492 | JGI IMG/M metagenome (GOLD analysis project Ga0209538, IMG submission 184492) | Arctic peat soil microbial communities from Barrow, Alaska - Barrow Graham LP Ref core NGADG0004-211 (SPAdes) (version 2) | ecosystem: Environmental > Terrestrial > Soil > Wetlands >... | reverse complement strand
CTTCAGCTTTTTCAGCGTACTCAGAGCCAGCACGCCCGAGTCGGCCGATAAGACACGGTACTGCTTGCCATATTTGCTACGCAGGTCGCGCTCTATGGCATTCAGAACAGGGCGCTCGTCGTCTACGGCGAGGATAACTGGTTTGGGCATCGCACAATCCTCCCTTCAAAGATGGAAGATTAGTGCGATATATATACAATAGAATTTAGATTCGCGCAACCTGGACCAGGCAATGAAGAGGCCGGATCTCTCGCAGAAATCCGGCCTCGGGTGATGCTCAGTAACCGCTCTGGAACCAGGGGAAGAGCGGTGGCAGGCTGAGATGCTGCAGTCCGGCCTTTCGCTCCAGCGGTGAGTTGGCAGCGCCCGGTGAGGGCGGCCAGCCAGCGTGCCAGCGCCCCAACGTGTCGCGGCTGTAGGTCTCATCCTCACCCAGCTCAGGATAGCTGCTGACCGTATCCGCCACCGTCCGGCCATCTGTCCCGATCAGCCGCACCACGCCGTTGGCATACGGAAGCTCCAGCCGGGTGCGGTTGCGGTACAGCACGATGTAACCGTCGGCCTTGATGACTGTGCCCTTGGGCAGGCGATAGGATTTGGTCGCCCGACCGGTGTCCAGCAGCCAGCCTGTCAGATCGATTGGCTTCTTGGTCGTATTGTGCAGCTCGATCCACTGGTCATTCACGTCCACCACGTCGTCGGCGTTCCAATCCTGCGCCACCGGCCTGACCAGCAATTCGCTGATGAGAACCTTGGGCAGTTTGCCGGCAGCCGCTGTGGCGGTTGGCGTCGGGCTGGGACGCTCCACCAGTCCCTCCGCCTTCGTGGTTGCCGTCGGCGTGCTGGTGGGCGGGAGGCTAGTGCGCGTCGCCGTCTCAGTTGCCGTCGGCGTCATGGTTGGCGGCACTAGCGTTGCCGTCGGCGTTGGTGTAGCCGTCTTGGTCGGCAACGCCTCGGTCGCCGTCGGCGTCGCGCTCGGTGTCGCCGTCTCCGTCGGCAGCACCTGGGTTGGTGTCGCGCTCGGTGTCACCGTCTCCGTCGGCGTCGCGCTCGGCGTCGCCGTCTTGGTTGGCGGCACTAGCGTTGCCGTCGGCGTTGGCGTGGCCGTCTTGGTAGGCGGCACCTGGGTCGCCGTGGCGGTGGCCGTCGGAGTCGGCGCCGTCGCGGTCGGTGTCTGCGTGGCGGTCGCCGTTGGCGTCGCCGTGGCTGTCGCGGTCGCCGTCGCCGTCGGCGTCGATGTCCCGTCGTTGCCCTCAGACTTTGTCGGCGTCGCGGTGGGCGTGGCGGTTGACGTTGACGTCTCCGTCGCGGTCGCGGTCGCCGTCGCTGTGGGCGTCAGCGTGGGTGTCCGCGTGGGAGTGCGGGTAGCCGTCGGCGTGCTCGTCGGCGGAACCCTGGTTGCCGTTGGCGTGGTCGTCGCCGGCAGACTGAGCAGCGAGTACAGAAGCTGCGCCTGGGCTTTGCCCCCATTCTCATAGTACTCGACGGCGACGAAGTGCTTGCCGGTCAACGCGAGGTCGGCCGTGTACTGTGTGCCGCCCGAGCTATCGTGCCACTGGTCGATGACCAGGTTGCCGTCCACATAAAGGCGGACCCCGTCGTCGGCCCGCAGCCAGAAGCGCCAGGTGCCGGGTGCGAAGGTCAGCCAACGGCTCCAGCGAACTGAGAAATGATCCGCGGGCAGTCCGTAGGCCGGAGCACCGTCGGCCCAGTTGAAGTCGACGGCTTTATGGTTGCGCACCAGCGCGGGCGTGCTGCTGAGCGTTTGGTTCGCCCAATACTGGCCCATCCAGTCGCTGAATGTGGGAGTGACCGGCTCCCACCACAGCTTGATGCGCGCTCCCCCGTTGCGCTCGTAGTAGTCCAGGCGAATATGATGCGCACCGGCGGTCAGCGCATAGTCGACCGTGTCATCGCGCAGGCTGTGGTCACGCCAGTCGTCGATGATCAACTGCTCGTCCACGTACAGGCGCGCCCCGTCGTCGACGAGCACGTGGAAGCGATAGGTGCCCATGTCGAAGTTTTGTGTGCGCGTCCATTGGGCGGAGAAGCTATCGGCAGGCAGGTTGCCGGCCGGCGCCCCGGTGCCCCAATCGAAGTCCACGTTCGTGTCGTTACGCACCAGGACCGGGTCCCCGGCCAGATCGGGGTTCGCCCAGTAGGCGCCGCGCCAATCAGGATAGGAGGTTATTTTCTCCCACCACACCCGAATGCTGGCCGACCCGTTGCGTTCGTAGTACTCGACCCGCACGTCATGATTCGCCGCGCTCATCCGGTAGTCGCCGGTAAGCTCACGCTGAGGGCCATCCTGCCACTGGTCGATGACCAGGTTCCCGTCGACATACAGCCGCACGCCGTCGTCAACGAGCGCGTGGAAGCGATACAATCCCTGGTCGAAGGCCAGCGTGCGCGTCCAACGCACCGAGAAGTTATCGGCCGGCATGCCCGGACCGGGCGCTGCCGTGCTCCAGTCGAAGCTGATGCCGGCATCGTTGCGCAGGAAGGCCGGCGAGCCTGTCAGGCCCAGGTTGGGGTAATACTCCCCGCGCCACTGCGGGAAGTAGCTCAGGCGCTCCCACCAGAACTGGATCTGCGCTGAACCGGTGTGTTCGTAATATTCTACGCGTACGTCGTGATACGCGGCAGCCAGGGTCTGGTCGGCAAAGTAGGTCGACGGGGAGGTATCTCGCCACTGGTCCAGGACCGACTGGCCGTCGATCCATACCCGCACCCCGTCGTCGCTGGTCGCGTAGAAGCGGTAGGTGCCCTGATCGAACCATAGCCTGCGTGTCCAGCGCACCGAGAAGTTGTCGGCCGGCAAGCCGGAGGCCGGCGCGCCGGCGCTCCAGTTGAAGTTGATGTAGTCCTCGCCACGCACCACGACAGGACCGCCGGTCAGGTCGCGATTGGCGTAATACTCGCCGCGCCATCCCGTGATGGAAGGGACGGTCGTCGGGGGCGGGACGACGGTCGGCATTGGGGCGGCGGTGGGCACCGGCGGAGCGGGCACGACGGGAGCTATGCCGGCGAAGTCGGTCAGGTTGCGATAAATCCAGCCCTCACGGCCATCGGCCAGCAGCACCCGCAGCCAGTCACCGCCATCATTCTCGCCGGTGACCACGAACGAAGCGCCGTATTGGACCGCTCTGATGACCGGATAGTTTGTGCCCGGACCCAGGCGCACATTGAGGGCATTGGCGGTCACGGTACCCGTGTTACCCTGCGGCACAGGAGTGCCGGTTTGCGGCAGAGGAATAGGTTGGATGGTCAGCATCAGCGTGGCCGTTGCAGCGACGGTCGCATTGGCAGTTGCGCTCACCGTCGCGGTCACGGTTCCGCCCCCGCTCACGGGCGTGCCGGGAGTGCCCGCTGCAGCGCTGCCGACCGTGAACTGAGCTGAGGCCTTGCGACCGGTGGACGACGACCAGGTGGTGATCTGGACGCGCGGCAGACCCGCCCAGGTCTGATCGGACGGGAAAATCATCAGGAGCGCGAAACTGCCGTCGGTCGCGACGATCGCCCCGGCATACGCCGTCTGCTGGCCGGCCGTCCGCGCGGGATCTTCCAGGTCGACATAGACTGTATCGCCCGGCTTCCAACCCTGCCCGGTCACGATGATGCGCGTGCCGGGGCCGCCCTGGTTGGGCGTCAGCAGAATCGATGGTTCCGGGGTGACGCCGGACGTCGGCGCGGGCGTCGGAGTGTTACTCTCCGCTTTGACGATCAAATCCAACGGCGACCAGCAACCGGCCAGGAGCGCCAGCAGCGCCAAGAGCACCGGTGGGAGCAGAAAACGGGCCGGACCGAGCCGGGCAAGACGCGGCCGTGAAATAGTGAAGGACCTTCTCATCGCGAACCCTCCGCGCAATACTGCAAGACCGTGAAAGACGCGATCACGCACTAAATGTTAAACGACGGAGAAGCGGAATAGTTCCAGCCTACCAACCCATACATTATTATATACACTTTCGCCAAAATATGCCAACACCGGCAAACGACAGGAAGTCCATGTCTGAGCGACTCTGTTATTGCGACCAGGATTTGGTGTCATGTGCGTTTGTCTCCTTGCAGCTGTCTGCTTTCCCGGGCAGTATACTGGTTGCGCACGGTCGAGAGCGTCCGCCAAGTGGCCAGATTGGGTGCTCACCGACTGGCCAGTCTTTCCACTGGCCGCTGGATGGCTAACACCAGTCCCTTACAGAGGCCTTTGACAGCCATGAAGGCAAGCCTTACAATCCTGCCAGCCCTTCTGGCCCGTCGGGCGATCAGGCATCGGCTGCGCGCCCGCTGGATGTTGCGGACGGACCGATGCAAAAGACGCGAAGGAGTTCGGATGGCCCTCATTCATTGTGACTTGCGCTCCGAAACGCTCGGCCTGTGGACGTCGATCTGCGTGATCCTGCCGCAGCCGCCCGGACCGCTGGCCTGGGATGTCGCACAGCCCGCCCGCAAATACCCGGTGCTCTGGCTGCTGCACGGTTTATCGGACGATCACACGATCTGGCAGCGACGCACCTCGATCGAGCGGCACGTTGACTCCCTGCCGCTGGCGGTCGTGATGCCGTCCGTTCACCGCAGTTGGTACACCGACATGACCCTCGGATATCGCTACTGGACCTTCATCAGCGAAGAACTCCCCGCCATCACCCGCTCTCTCTTCCCCATCTCGGAGCGCCGGGAAGACAACTTCGTGGCCGGGCTCTCCATGGGCGGCTACGGCGCCTTCAAGCTTGCGCTGCGCCACCCCGAGCGTTACGCCGCCGCAGCGAGCCTGTCAGGCGCGTTGGGCATCGCCTACGGATTGGAACAGAGCCCGGACCCGGCCTGGAAGGCGGAGATGAGCAATGTCTTCGGCGATCTCACGACGGCGCCGGGCAGCGACAATGACATCTTCGCCCTGGCCGGCAAGGTCGCCCGTTCGACCGGACCCAAGCCGCGCCTCTACCAGTGCTGCGGCACCGATGACTTCCTGTACGATAGTAACGTCAAGTTCCGGGACCATGCGCGCAAGCTCGGCCTGGACTTGACTTACGAAGAAGGCCCTGGCGAGCATGAATGGGGCTACTGGGATAAAATGATCCAACATGTCTTGGCCTGGCTGCCGTTGCCAGACGCCTAAAGAGGAGACCGCACATGGAGATCAGTGTAGTTACCGAGGTCACCGACGAGGTCGTGGCTGCATTCGTCCGGCTTGTCCCCCAACTATCCGCATCGAACCCACCGCCGGTACGCGAGGAGCTGGCCGAGATGGTGGCATCGCCGGCCAGCTCCTTGTTTATCGCACGCGACGCCGAGCTCAACAACGAGATCATCGGCAGCCTCACACTGGTGCTGTTTCGCATCCCGACCGGGATCCGCGCCTGGATCGAGGATGTGGTGGTCGACAGCCGGGCGCGCGGCAAAGGCACCGGTGAAGCGCTGACGCGCGCCGCCATCCAAAAGGCGGCCGAGGCCGGGGCGCACACCGTCGACCTCACCTCTCGCCCCTCGCGTGAGCCGGCCAACCGTCTTTACCGGCGCATCGGTTTCCAGTTGCGCGAGACAAACGTCTACCGCTACAACATCGGCCACTGAGCCACCTGATAGCCCATTTGAGGTTGACTGCGCCCGGCGCGGGTTTATAATCTAGCGCAGGAGGTGCGCTATGGCCGTCCCTTCGACTATGCGTGCGATGGTGCTGAGCGCGCCGGGTCGACCTCTGCAGTTGCGGGAGATGCCGGTGCCCCGGCCGGGTACCGGACAGGTCCTGATTCACATGCTTGCCTGCGGAGTGTGCCGGACCGACCTTCACATCGTCGACGGCGAGCTCACGGAACCGAAACTACCCCTCATTCCCGGCCATGAGATCGTGGGCACACTGGCCGAGGCCGGCGGAGGAGTGACGCAGTTTCAACCGGGCGCGCGGATCGGGGTCCCCTGGCTGGGCTGGACCTGCGGCCGGTGTCGCTACTGCCTGAGCGGCCGCGAGAACCTGTGCGAGTACGCACGCTTCACCGGTTACACAATCGACGGCGGCTACGCCGAATACACCGTCGCCGACCAGCGCTACTGCTTCTCCTTGCCCGAGCAATACGGCGATGCTCACGCCGCCCCTTTGTTGTGCGCCGGCCTGATCGGCTACCGTACCTACCGGCTGGCCGGAGGCGCCCCCGACCCGGCCGCCGGCGCTGAACCGGCCCGCCTCGGCGGCGAGGTCCTCAGCCCGCCGATAACCCGTTTGGGAATCTACGGCTTCGGGGCCGCGGCCCACATCATCGCCCAGGTAGCGGTACACCAGGGCAAGCAGGTCTATGCCTTCACCCGGGCGGGAGACACAGAATCGCAGGCCTTCGCGCGTCGGCTGGGCGCAGTATGGGCCGGCGATTCGGCGACCTTGCCGCCCGAAGAGCTAGACGCCGCTCTGATCTTCGCGCCGGTCGGCGCATTGCTGCCCGCCGCATTGCGGGCAACTGCCAGGGGTGGCATCGTGGTCTGCGGCGGCATACACATGAGCGACATCCCATCTTTCCCGTATAATCTCCTCTGGGGCGAGCGAGTGGTGCGCTCGGTGGCCAACTTGACTCGCCGGGATGGGGAGGAACTGCTGGCTGTTGCGCCGGCCGCACTGGTGAAGACCGAGATCGAGACCTTCCCAATGGAGCAGGCCAATGAAGCCCTGGACCGCTTGCGAGCCGGGAAGATCCAGGGCGCGGCCGTGCTGACCATCGAACGGACCTGACCTGGCGCAAGAGCGCAATCTTTGCGGCCATCCGGGCGGGAGTGAGTGAGTGAGTTGCGAATCAGTTGACCGCGCCGCGCGGGACGTGCTGGAGGCGCGCGGCTACGGGACAGGTTTCACCCACGCCACCGGGCACCAGGTCGGCTTCCGCTACCATGACACGGGTCCAAAACTCGAAACAGGCTCGACCGCCCTGCTGGAAGAGGGCATGGTCGTGACCGTTGAGCCGGGCGCGTACGGCAACGCTTTCGGCGGCGGGGCACGCTTTGAGGATAACGTTTACATTGACGAGGTTGGGGCGGAGGTGCTCTCCGCCTGAGGAACGTGAGCGGGCGCCGAGTCAAAGGAAGGCCCACCCTCAGTCAAGCTTTAGGCAAAGCCGGCTGTTTGGTGGGCCTCTTTTGGCTGACTGACTGTCTGCGGGCCAGCTTTCTGGGCTCAGGCGGCTGCCAGTGTGGCCACAGTGCCATCGCCCAGCCCGACCAGCAAAGGAGCGCCCGGGGCCAGCCCCTGCGGGGCCGCGATACAGCTCGCTCCGGCCTCCAGCGCCTCGCCGCCGTCGCAGGCGACCCAGGTGGCGCCGCTGTCATGCGAAACCAGCACCGCGTCTTCCAGGAGCACCAGCAGATCGGCTTCGCTCGCCGCCAAGACCGCATTGACCGGGCCTGCGATCAGATCGCCGATCAAACCTTCGCTCAGTCGTTCCCAGCTTGTCCCCCGGTCGACCGATCGCCACACCCCGGCGACCTCCGTTCCGGCGTAGACGATGCCGTTCTGCGCGTAGGCCGGCGAAACCGCCAGGCCGAGCACGGGGGCAGACTCGGCTGCGAAAGCCAGTTCGCGCCAGGCGCGCCCGCCGTTAGTGCTGCGGAAGAGGCCGGATTCGGTCCCGACAAACAGCGTCTCGTCTTGCTTAAAGCTGGGCGAGATCGCAAGGCTCAGCACATGCAGATCGAGCAAACGAAAGTTCCACAGTTCCCAGTGCCCGCCGCGGCTAGCCGAGCGGTAGACCCCGTCCTCAAGCGTCGCAGCAAACACCGTCCCGTCTTCTTCGTAGCCGGGCGAGACCAGCATGGCAGAGATGACGGGTGGCGGCGCGGGCAGAAGCTCTACGAACCAGGTCTGACCAGCATCAAACGATCGCAAGATGCCGCCTTCGGCCCCCGCGAAGAGCGTATGATCGGTCGCAAACTGGGGAGAAACCGCCACGGCCAGCGTAGGCAGCTCGGTCTGCAGGTTGAGCGAGCCGTAGGTCAGCTCGAAAGTCCGCCCGCCATCCGTGGAGCGGTATAGGCCGCTGTGACGGGCCGCAAAGCACAGCCCGTCCCGCTCAAAGGTCGGAGACGTGGCAATGGCGAGCACCATATCCTGGTCCGCCGGGTCCTGTTCTTCAAAGTCGCGTTCTTCAGTCATCTCTGACACGGCTAATCCTCTTGCTGTTATTCCGGCTCGACGGCTTGCTCGGGCAGCTTCTTGTGCACCAGCACATCGACGGTCAACGCCATGGCTGCGCTGCTCACGGCGGTGTGCCAGGCCTCTTTTGTCGCCCCGGTCGCGTCCAGAATCCCGGCTTCGAGCATGTCGGTTACCTGGCCGGTACTCACGTCAAAGCCACAACCGGGAGCGGCGTGCTTGATCTCGACCATGATCTCATCCGGGTTGTAACCGGCGTTGTGAATGATGGTGCGGGCCGGCTCTTCGAGGGCTCGCAGCAAAATGCTATAGGCCGCGCGCTCATCCGGGTTCGTGCTGCCCTGCATCATCGTGCGTAACCGCGGGCGGCAGGCAAGGAAGGCAATGCCTCCACCCGGCAGCGCCCCCTCCAGGATGGCCCCGCGCAGAGCCCGGGCCGTTCGCTCGGCCACCTCCTTGCGGAACTTCACCTCCGACTCGCTGGCCGCACCGACCCACAGAATGGCCGAGCCGCCCATGAGTTTGCCAATGCGGCGCCGCAGCAGGTCGCGCTCATCAGGGTCGCGCATTTGGGCATAGGCGCTGCGCAGTTGCGCCAGATGCGCGCGCAGTGCGCGCGCATCGCCCTGGCCACCGACAATCCCAAAATAGTTCCTGTCACCCCAGACGCGTCGCGCCCGCCCCAGGTCCGCCAACGTGACGGCCTCGAGCGTGTCGCCGGCGTCTTTGATCACCGGCCGGCCACCGACCAGCAACTGCAGATCCTGCATCATGGCCGCTTCGGGGATGCCGTAGGTGAAAGGCATCTTGACGGCAATCGTATTGATGCGCGTGCGAGTCTGGCTCGCCACCAGCAATGAGACCACCACCGGCGACAGAGAGCGAGCGATGATCATCAGCGAGCCGATGCCCGCCTGGATGGCCGCGTCGAGCGTCGGGATAAGCTGGCGCGGCTCCTCAATATCGCAGTTCGTGAGGAGAATGGCCGGGTTCTCCAGGTCAGTGCGTTGTTTGGCCAAGTCCACGATCATCTCGCGGGCCAACAAGCCACCCTCCCAGTAGACCCCTTCGACGTACTCGCGCTCGAGGTCGCGCGTGCGGCCCTCGCGCATCTCAAACTGCCCGTACTCGCCGATGATGTCGAAAATCTCGCCCAGCATATGCGCCAGGGGTGGATCGTAGCAGATGGCCTGAGCGACCTCGGTCAGCCGGGCTTGCCCCTCCACCGGCTTGCTCATGGCGGTCAGTTCCTCAAGAACAACCCGCATTCCCCGGTCAAGGTGACGGCGCAACTGCATGGCGTTGCCGCCGGCAGTGATGTAGCGCAAAGCCTCGTTGTAAACCGACCCGAACAACACGGCTGCCGTGGCGCTGCCGTCGCCGGCCGATTGGTGGACACGCCATAGCATGCCGCGCAGCAACATCGCGCCCATGTCAGCGTCCCGGTCGGCCAACTCGATCACTCGGCGCGCTGTCAGCGCCGCGTTATCCATCAGTTCGGGCGCCTCATTGCGTGAGGCATTGCGCTCGAGCGCGACGATCCCGGGCAGAGGTCCCAATGTCGGCCGGATCGCGTTGAGCATCCAGTTGATGCCCCGCTGCATGGCCCTGTATGCCCTGGGTTGAAATACGACATATGGAGTCCGCTCTTTAGGCGGGGGCGGTGGTGTCGGTGGTCTCATTTCCTCTCATCACCTCGTTGTGCCTGTGTGCCGGCGGATTATACCCTGCCACCACAGATTCCCCAATTCTGAACCGGACGCACGCAAAAGCACGCCTTTTGTGACGGCTCATTTGGCGGAAGCGAGGAGTTGGCCGATAATAGCGCTTACACACCTCATGTTTTCCTCGAGGAAAGGTGAGGACTTGTGATAGAATGCAATTTGAGACCGCATCATCGTGAGGTCATCGAACATCTGACCGCGCAGTTCGGTGACGATACGCGCTTCCCGGCACTGATCGTGGCCGGCTCAATCGCCCACGGTTGGGAAAGGGACGACTCGGACGTCGACATCATGCTTGTGGCGACGGTCGAAGAATACAACTGGCGCAGGCCCGAGCGCGCCTTCCATTACTTCACCAGGGATTTCTCCAACTACCCCGGCGGTTATGTGGACGGCAAGATCATCGACCTGGCTTTCCTACGCGAGGTGGCTGAGAAGGACAGCGAGCCGGCGCGCGCCGCCTTCGCCGGGACCTGGTGCGCATACTCGCGCCTTGCCGAGATCGACGAGTTAGTGCAGCGCATACCGACCTAGCCTGAAGCAGAACGCCAGGAACGTATTCGCTCGTTTTGCGGTCAGTTCCAGGCCTGGCACTGATACCTGGGAGAAGCCGTCAAGCGCGACGACCGCTATCTGCTCACCAAGACCCTGAGCGCGCTGTTACTCTATGGCGCGCGCCTGATCCTGGCCGATTAAAACCACATCCTGTATCCTTACCACAAATGGCTCACCACTGCCCTGGCCGAAGCGCCGGACAAACCGGCGGACCTCCTGGCGCTGATGGACCAGGCCCTGGCCCAACCTTCGGCTGAAAAGATCGAGGCAGTCTGCAAGAGCATCCTGGACTTCACAAGCTGGGACACGCCCCTCGAAGGCTGGCCGGCCCGCTTCATGGAAGACACAGTATGGGCCTGGCGGCGAGGCTGCGCCGCAGTAGAGGACTGGTAGCCAGTTCTTCTCAGAATTCCCGGAATTCCCGAATTCGCCGCTTGTGCAAGAACGCGCTAGAATACTCTCTAACCTCGTGGGCCTTGTCCGCCCGATATTCCACCACCCTGCATAGGGCGAGGAGCCAGACAATGTCAGTCAACCAACCGGCCAGGGTCGGCGACCCTGTTAGGGATGGCGACCCTCTTAGGGTCGCCATCATCGGTTGCGGCGGGATAGCGCGCTATCACATCCGCTTGATGCTGCAGCAACTCGACACGACCCGCATCACCGTCCTCTCAGAACCCGATCCCGAACACTATGCGGCCGCCGCCGCGCTATTCGAAGCCGTGGGCCAGGCAGCGCCGCCTAACGAGCCGGACCTCGCTCGCCTGCTCCGGGAGCGAAGCGGGGAGCTAGACGCGGTTTTCATCGTCACGCCGCACGCCTACCATCACGACCAGACGGTCGCCTGCCTGGAAGCCGGGCTGGACGTGCTGTTGGAGAAGCCGATGGTTCTCAACGCGACCGAGGCGTGCAGTCTGATCGAGGCACGCGATCGCACCGGCCGCCTGCTCGTGGTGGCCTTCCCCGGCAGCCTTTCGCCCCAGATCCGCCGGACCGTTCGCATTCTTCGTTCAGGCGAGGTGGGCGCGCTGCTCGGTATCAGCGCGACGGTCTGGCAGAGCTGGGGACCAAACACCGCCGGCACCTGGCGCCAGCAGCCCGCGATCGCCGGCGGCGGCTTCCTGTTCGACACCGGCGCGCACATGCTCAACACCTGCGCCGACCTGGCCGGCGAAGACTTCGTCGAAGTGGCCGCCTGGCTGGACAACTGCGGCCGGCCGGTAGATACGCGCGGCACCGTTATGGCCCGGCTGGCATCAGGAGCCTTCGTCACCATGCACGCTTGCGGCGAGGCCATTCCCTCGTGCGCGTCCGACGTGCGCGTTTTCTGCGCCCATACCATCCTGCGCACCGGCATCTGGGGCGAGCGCCTCGAGATGCAACGTCACGGCGCCAAGAGCCTGCGCAGCGTCAAGGTAACCGAGTCGCTGGGGGTCTGGCAACAGTTCCTGGCGGTTCGGGCCGGCGCCCTACCCAACCCCTGCCCGCCTGAAGTGGGGCTGCGCATGGCACGGCTATGGGATGCCATCCAGGCTTCGGCAGCCCAGGATGGGGCAGTGGTAAAGGCATAGTCATTGCGTATCACGTTTTACGTATGGCAAATCGCAAGGAGGTTCGATGTCTGACCCAATCCACGTTACGGTTTGGAACGAATTCCGGCACGAGAAGCAGGACGAGGCGGTCCGATCCGTTTACCCCGACGGCATACACGAGGCGATCGGCACCGGTCTGCGCCAGGAAGGGTTCGAGGTAAACACCGCCACTCTGGACGAACCCGAACATGGTTTGAGCAAGGCCGCGTTGGCCGCCACCGACGTGCTGATCTGGTGGGGGCACATGGCGCATGACGAGGTTCAGGACGAGATCGTGGAGCGCGTCCAGCAGCGCGTGCTCGCCGGCATGGGGCTGATCGTGCTCCATTCCGCTCACTTCTCCAAGATCTTTAAAAAGCTGATGGGGACGAACTGTTCGCTCACCTGGCGCGAGATGGGCGAAAAGGAGCGCATCTGGTGCGTCGCGCCCGGCCATCCGATCGCGCAGGGACTACCCCCTTACTTCGAGATCCCGCACACCGAGATGTACGGCGAGTATTTCGACATCCCTCAGCCCGACACGCTGGTTTTCGTCCATTGGTACCAGGGCGGCGAAGTGCTGCGCGGCGGCGCCTGCTTCTACCGTGGGCGCGGCAAGGTATTCTACTTTGCACCCGGACATGAAACGTTCCCGATCTACCACCAGCCTGAGGTACGCCGGGTGATCGGTAATGCCGTGCGCTGGGCCGCTCCCGTTCAGGTTAAGGGCTACCGTGACCTGACGCAGGCTCCGAATGTGCCACAGCCGATCGAGAAGCTGGGCTGAAAGGAAGAACAAAATGACCAAAATCGCCTTCATCGGTGCGGGCAGTGTCGGCTTCACGCGCGGGCTGGTCCGTGACGTCCTGACCTTCCCACTGCTCAAGGACGCAACCCTGTCGCTGATGGATATCAACCCGGAACGCCTGGACTTCGCAAAGAACTCCGTCCAGCGGATCGTCGACATGGGCGGATACCCAGCCAAAGTCGAAGTCACCCAGGACCGGGCCGAGGCCCTGAAGGACGCTGACGTCGTCCTTGTAACTATCCTGGCCGGCGCAACCGACGTGTGGCGCCACGATATCGAGATCCCCAAGCAATATGGGGTCGACATCAACGTGGGTGACACGCGTGGGGTGTCGGGCATCTTCCGCGCGCTGCGCACCATACCGGTGATGCTGAGCATCGCACACGATATGGAGCGCTACTGCCCGGGCGCGACCATGCTTAACTACACCAACCCGATGGCCATGCTCTGCCGGGCGATGGAGCGGGAGACCTCCATCCGCCTGACGGGGCTGTGCCATAGCGTGCAGGGCACCTCTATGATGCTGGCCAACTGGATCGGCGCGCCCTACGAGCAGATCACTTACACCTGTGCCGGCATCAATCACATGGCCTGGTATCTCAAGTACGAATGGAACGGCGTCGATGCCTACCCGCTGATCCGCAAGGCCATCAGCGAGCGCCCCGAGGTATACAACGAGGAGCAGGTGCGCAACGAGATGTTCCTGGCGCTGGACTACTACGTGACCGAGTCCAGCGGGCACAACTCCGAGTACAACTGGTGGTTCCGCAAGCGCCCCGACCTGATCGAGAAGTACTGCACGCACGGGACCGGCTGGAACCCGGGTGAGTACGCGTATGTGCTGAAGGAGTACCAGAACCGGGACAGCACCTGGAAGGAAGAGGCGCGTAAGTGGTTCGCGCAGGAGACGCCCATTTCACTGGAGCGCGGCCATGAGTATGCGGCGCACATCATCAATGCTCTAAAGGGCGGCGAGCCCTTCAAGTTCAACGGCAACGTGCCGAACACCGGCCTGGTCACCAACCTGCCCCAGGGCGCCTGCGTCGAAGTGCCGGTCTGGGTCACCAGGCAAGGCTTCGAGCCGGTGCATGTCGGCGCCCTGCCGCCGCAATGTGCGCTGCTCACCAATCTCAGCTCGCAGATCGAAGAGATGGCGGTCGAGGCCGCCATCAGCGGCGACCCCCGCCTGGTCTACCAGGCCATCTGTCACGATCCGCTGACCGCGGCCGTCCTCCCGCTGGCAGAGATCAAAGAGATGGTCAACCGCATGTTCGAGAAGAACTGCCAGTACCTGCCACAGTTCACGCACTTCACCGTTTAGACCCCCTGGGTCTAAACCCACCGGGTCTACACCCGTACGGTCTTGAAGCCACATACAGAGGCCCGGTTTCTCGACGAAACTGGGCCTCTCTTGGCTCCTGGCCGGCCCGGCTCAGGGCCGGCCTGCAACTCTTCAGCCTGGCTCCCACTGCAGCAGGACCTTGATCGCCCCGCTGTCCCTGGAACGCACGAGGGCAAAAGCCTCCGCGAAGCGCTCGACCGGCAACCGATGGGTGATCAGTTCTTCCAACGGCAGCCCACCGCCGGCGAGCAGGGCTACCGCCGCAGGCCAGGCGCCCGCGCTCGCGTTGCTGCCCGTCAGCTGGATCTCGCCATGCAGCAGGAGGTTCCAGGCAAAGCTTGCCGGGGCCTGCCCGTAATCGCCGAGCACGAGGATTCGCCCTCCCGGCCGAACGATATCCAGCGCAGCTTCCAGCGCCGCCGGCGAGCCGGATGCCTCGACGATCGAGCCAAAACCACCTGTCCGCTGGCGGCGCAAATCGCGCGCGTGATAGTCGATCGTCTGTGCGGCGCCCCAGCGCGCCGCCAGGGCCAGCCGGCCGGCGCGCCCGCCGGCGAGGACCAGGTCATCCCGTCCGGCCCGCCGCAGCAAAGCTAACAGGAGCAGGCCGATCGGGCCGTCGCCGCAGATCAAGACCGGGCCGGGCGCATCCTGCCCGAGGCGGCCCAGCGCGTGGACGGCCACCGCCAACGGCTCGGCCAGCGCGGCCAGCGCGCAGGGCGTACCGGGCGACAAAC
>Ga0209538_1001045_pt1 | contig 14871 bp, 38 predicted proteins | sample BarGraNGADG00211_2_FD_184492 | JGI IMG/M metagenome (GOLD analysis project Ga0209538, IMG submission 184492) | Arctic peat soil microbial communities from Barrow, Alaska - Barrow Graham LP Ref core NGADG0004-211 (SPAdes) (version 2) | ecosystem: Environmental > Terrestrial > Soil > Wetlands >... | reverse complement strand
ATTATGATCAATCTTTACTATGTTATATGTATTCCCTGAAAACTCATCATAAATTATATCACCTATTTTATAGTTTTGAAATACTACAAAACAGTTAGGCGAATCTTTAATATGAACTACAAAACAATCTTTTCCTCCAACTTGGACTTGAGTAGAATGATATGTATAGAATTCAACATTATATTTCATTATAGTATTTTAACCTCTATGGTAGTATGTACTTCTGAAGATACTTCAGCAACTTCTTGATAGATAGTTATTTTTTGTGGCTTATTACTAGTCCTCATTATTTGTTTTGCATAGGAAATTGCTTCTTCCAAAGTAGTATAAGGCACTCCATCACAACAATAAGGACCAGAAGATTTAAAAGTCTGTTTAGTTAAGTTTTTATATTCTTCTAGTAAATCTAATGCAATCTTCATAATAGTATAATTAGATACTGTATGACACAAAGTAAATTTTATTTCGTCTAATCGTTCTGTTGATAACATGTTAACCACCTAGTGTACCATCTTTGGAACCATGCTACATTATCACCACTAATTCCAAAAGGAGTAGATCTTCCATAGACATAGATAAAAATGTAATTATCTGTATAGGAGTAATAAGCAATAGACCGAAAAGGAATTACTATTCTATTATAGTGTTCATCTACTTCAATTGATGAAATCATTTGACACCTAACCTATGTTTCTTCATTTTGTAAGGTTCTACTAGTTCCCAATATTGAAACACAGCTTGCTCATCTTTTATGTAAGGACGTGTTGTGGTAACTGCAGCTGCAATAGTACAAGCTCCTATATAATTTACATATCTTATTACAGTAGGTTCAGATTTTAAGATTACTTTATCACAATAGTTGAACATAATTACTTGATTCCTATTCTATGTTTAATTATGGGTTTAGTATCTACTAATTCCCAATTATCAAAAACCGCTTGATGATCACCTGCAACTTGATGACCTCTTGGAGAACATGGTTCTAAAGATGCTGCTATAGTACAACTTCCTATGTAAAATACATACCGAATAACATTAGGGTCTGATGCTAAAATAACTGCATCACCATAATTAAACATTTATTTGTAACCTTCAAAATAAAATTCTTTTACTGGAACGGGGGTGGAGATTTCTTTTTGAATAAAAACATTACCAAATCTCCTCTTCATGTAATTTTTCCGACCATTCCAAATAATATTTCTCAAACATTTTAGCTAGATTTCCTTGAATAGTAAAAGGAATTTGTTTTCCTCTAACCTTAATGAAAGTAGACTTGTTGTTCTTAGCATAACAACTAATAGAATTAAAAGATACTATACTAGATTCGTAATAAGGACTGAATAATTGAATAGATGAAGTCTCAGTCATTAGTTGACTTCTCTAGAATTTCTATAAGGCAAGGTGGACCTAAGAATAGATCTGTGGAATACAATTTCTCACCCTCGTTCCAGTCTACACGAGCACATGTTTTACTTCTTATTACAGCTATAGTACCTTCTACTATTTCTTTAGAGATAGGAGATCTAAATCTAACTTTGGTTCCTATATTCATTTCTTAATAAATCTCCCGCAGATATCACATATAGGATGTGCATTGATGAAACCATGTACTAGACATTCTTCATTTGGCTCTAGTTCCTGTTGCCCACAAGTACAGAATTTTTCTTGTCTGCATACATGTTCATCCCTAAAAGGTTGGATCTCACCCATACCACAATCTTTCATATCCTGTTCAAATTTCTCTACAGAAAGATTCTCAAAGTAATTTTCTATAGCTTTTATTCTTTCCATAGACATAGAATTCCTCCGGCCTGGCTTATCAGTTTTGATACTTCCTTGGGGTGTATTTTCCTACCTATGTGCCATCCACCACAAAAATAACAAGGATAAGATTCTAGTTCTTGAGTGTGGTACTTTTGTTTAAGATTATCAAGAACTGTGTTTGCAGTATATTTCCATTTGTAATTCACTTTGTTTTTACAGGAGTTCTTATACCCACAGATCTTACTTATCTTAAGTTGTGTTCTAAAGGCAGAATTTTTCATTTCAATTCCTAAGTGTTTTAGAGTATGTTACCTATTACAATACCTCTGAATCTATAGACTTTCAACAAGTTAATAGTCATGGGGGTGAATTCGAATCACCATCACTCTAATTTTCCATTTCTATTAAAACTTTATCTTTAAGGATGTTAATTTCATCCTGGAGTTTCTGAAATCTTTGTTGTTTAACTATAGCTGCTTCTGGTGTAAGGACTACTGGAACGGGAGTGGTAGAATGTAATTGAGCACAGAATGTATGATTCACCCAATGTTGTCCACAGAGGGAGCAGTAAAGATTATTATCTACTAGAATATTTACTAATTCATTTATAGTCCACTCACAATTATCATTTCTTTGGCAATATTTTGTATAGAAACGATACTCAGGTTTACTATAAAAATAGTCTCCTCCATTTTGCAGTGCTGTCCACTTTCCATTGGGAAGTCTCTGAAAGATTTTATGATTAACTTCAAAGGATGTAATATTGTCTAACATGAGTTTTTCTATAGGTGTCATTTGACTTCAGCTCCTGATAGTAATCTTCCATAGTATTTTTCTGGGGAATATGTGAGACTATGTTCACAAGGTTTTAATCCATATTTTACTTCCATATAAAGAATGAATTGTGCTCTTCGGGCTAAAATTAAACGTTCCACCTTAGTTTCAGTCCATTTAAAATATTCTGCAACCTCTTTTAACTCTGCTTCAATGTCTATACCAGATTCTCCTTCTAGTACAGTCCAAATTTCTTCTTCTTCGTAAGCAAATTCACTGATTATATAGATCATATTAATCTCCTGGATTTATGTATTCATATTCTTTTACCATAACATTTTTATCTAATTCAATAACAAGTTCATATAAACTATTCCAGTAAACATATTCATCTACTCTGATAGCCCATCTAAAAGTCTTTCTGGAAAAATAAACATCTTCATGTTCTTTTGTTAGATATGTCATAGCTCTCCAACATTTTCCTATTTTTTCTATTCTAATATCATCATAAAGTAATATACAATTAGCATGTTTATTTAGAAATTTTAACATAATATACCTTCAAATATTGCACATAGCACCCAGGTTGCTTTGTTGTTTCCCTCTGCAGTTCCTAAGAGCACTTTTTATCTCTCGTAACTGCGACCCCTGGGCGGGAGGAAGTTCCCCTTAAGGTTTTAACGTAGGAGGGTATCTTCCAAAACGTACTACGACATGGACTGTCTTCTAAGGCTACATGTTTAAGCCCTATTTACAATATCTCGAACTGCTTAGGCTAAGACAGTTACTCCTAAGCTTTGTGTACGTTTTTAAATTAAAACTGGTAGTACACTCTCTTATAGCAGCTTTTCAGCACCAGTAGTTGATCGGTAGTCCCCAGAAGAACCCAACCAAATTCTTCTAGCTATGAGATCTTTTAGTCCGGGTGTCTCATACTTGGTAAGTATCCAATAACCGTGATTCTAAAGATTGGCAAGAGGACCTTCAGTTCATTGGCAAACAGTCCAACGTGCTTAACGAAACCCCGCGAAAGGTACCAATGATTCACGGTCAATCTTTAGAAATACTTATAAAGTGTGTTGTCCTTTTAAATTCAAATCTTCTAGGAACGTATTAATATGTGGAACTATTCCATGTTCTTCAAGTCTTAGGATGAGAGCTGCTATTATCTTCTGTAAGTTTTCTATGGTTTGTGCCTCACATTGTTCTTTAGACAGATAATCTGCTCCATCTATAACTCTAACAATTTCTTCGATATTCATATTATCACTCAAAAGGATCTAAGAAATCCACTTCTTGAATATCTACCGGACTCCCTATGATGATATTCCTTAAAGAAGATATCCAATGTCCAACTTGCTCTATCATAAGATCTTTTTGAACTAAGTCTGCTGGAACGAGGGTGGAGAATCTACCCATAGCATTAAATGCTGCTGTGTGACCTTGTTCAGATAAGAGTGAAATGTATTCTGAAACTTTAGCTGTGAAGAAAGTATCCATTTGTGTTTCAGAGATGTTATTCATAGAGTTGATAAGTTCTTGAGTATCATCTGTAAAGGTAGGAACTTCTTCAGTCTCACCCTCTAAGAGTCCACTAAAACCGGAAGGTTCTGGCATATCTTCAAAAGGATCTCCTGGAGTTTCTAAAAAATCTGGTCTAGCTTCATCTTTGATTACTTCACCTAATATGGATTGAACTTCTCGTAGTGACATGAAGTCATCAGAATACCCAGCATACTGTCCAAGAAGATTGTAAACTTCAGAGAATTCACCTTCTTCTAGTTTATTTACCATACTATCAATGAGAGTATCTAATACAATATCACTAACATCAAACTTCACTTTTTGTAAGGCAGTATAGACATCAGTTCGTGTAGGTGCGTTAGGACTAATTTCCCCCTGCGTTCCAGTCTCTAATAAAATTCTTAAATCATTTTGGATTTCTAAAATCTCATCTTCTTTTGCAGGATACTCTCTATAAAGTTTTCCTAGAGTATTGAAAATCGTAATCTTATCTGAAGTCTCAAAAATTGAGATTAAGGTACCAAGTAATGGCCCTAGTTCCTGGTCATTAGTATCTTCTATTAAAGTTTGAATCTTAGCTTTAATAGAATTAGCAGTGACTTCCTCTGGAAGTTCAGTTAAGATATTCTCTAACTCTTGGAGTAAAGCAGCTTTTGTCATAGTTGCTTCTGTGAGGGTTTTTATTTTTTGTCGGATTTCTGGTAAGGTCATTTTGGTTCCTTTTCTGTAATAACTACTTCTATATTTAAGGAGTTTAGCATTAGAACACTTAATGCTTGAATATTACTCTTTCTAGTAGTAAACTTTGTTGTAGTGTTTTCGTCATCTATACGTACAGACCACATTGGATCTTGTTCAATGGTAGATGAAACAACCTCAAATCGTATCATATTACTCCTTCTCGAAAGTATGTAATTGCGTGAATGACATATCTAATAGTTTAGATCCTAAAAAGTCATGGATCTTTCCATCTAAGATAGCTATATAATCATTGAAGTTACCAGGTAAGGTACGAAGGATATCTATTTGTTCTTTTCTGGAAATTATTGTATTTGTATCTTCGAAAGCATCAAGTAATTCATTTTGTAAATGAATACAAATCCCAGCAACTTCCTCTCTCTTCTGGAAATATTCTTCTACCATAGATCGTCCATATTCTATAAGTTCAAAATCAAATCCTTTCATCATCATCATCATTTCATATTGATCTGTGTTGCATATGTTCTCTTTCCATAGAAGTTGAAAGAACTTGCTTTTAGTCATCTGATATTTGAACGAGTGTAGTTGAAGATACCACTTGGTCTTCATCTTCGAGAGGATCCACCGATCGTCATGTTTTACATAGACTACCAGACCTTCTCTATCTTTCCAAGAGGATATTTCTTCTAAGAGATCTTGAGTAGTCTCTATTGGTATACTATACATCTTTGGTATAGGCCATGGAATAGGTACTGGAGCATTATCAAAGAATGGAACGAGGATGGGGAATAGGTCTTCATGGTGAACCATCATTCCAAGGTAAGTAAGAGTTGGTTTGTTATACTTTAGGATAATTTGATTCGTCGGAGCAGTGTACTCAAAAAGAAGTGAAGCTCCTATCCCTACAGTATTATCTAAAAGCTCTGGATATTCTTCTGCAATGAGACGAAGTACTGCTGATCCATCAAAGCAATCGTCTTCAGTACCTGTAAGTTCAGTAGAGCCACGAGAACGAAAGTGTACCTGACCGTCTATGATATCACGTATGATCAGAGATCCATCTTCTTTGTCAGTAAAATACACCGCCTCCGTTCCAGAAAGAATAGCATCATTGACTATTTTAGTATGAGGAGCATACTCGAAGTAGTTCATGAATTTTTCTAGACCTGAGGATACAATTTCTCCATTACTACGGCACATAAGTGATCTATAGTGTAACTCATCCTCTAACCACACATGCTTGTCAAAACTGGGTGTAATTAAAACAAAATCATCTTTCTTCTTTAATTGAAATCCTCTAGACACTACAAAATCAAAATCAACTTTCATCCAGATTCTCCAATATTTTTGTTACGGTTTTAATTTCTTCACGAATTTCACGCATCATCTTATGGTAAGACATATTCCTTAGATCATCTAGTTCTTCTTTTAATACTTGAAGATAATATAGATAAGCCTCCCTAGGAGATTCTTTCCACATATCTATACCAGAAAGATGCTCTTCTCCTGATTTGTCGGTTAACATAATCAAATCAGAGTCTACTATTCTACCCTCTCGTTCCAGTAGAATATTATCTGGTATACCTTCGTATCTATAGACTTTCATTCTGTACACCCATGTATTTCTAAAGACATTCCTCTTAAAGTTTCAAAAGTATTTAGTTTAGGATTATCTACTACTCTTTGGAATAGTTCCTTAAGAGTAGCTCCTATCCAAGGTCCTGGAACAAGGAGCGGGAATAATGCTATTAGATCTTCTCCAGAGATTTTCATATCTTTCATAGAGAAGATTGTATCCAGCATCTCTGCTACTTCCCATATGAGACGAGTGATTCTTTCAATCTCTTCTGTGTACTCTTCTTTAGATTTAACGCCAGACGCTATCCTATCGGCTAGGGTAAAAGTAAGTAGATCCTTAACTCTAGTGCCGTGCTTAGCTATGAAATTTCTAATAGCCTTCACAGTTGAATCTTCTTTGAGATGCACCATATGGCATTCTATGAGATAGAGAATTTCTCTTTGATCTTTTATAGAAAACTTCAATTTTTTTAGTATTTGCGAAGCCATCATCATAGAAGTAAATTCATGACCATAGAAGTGTCCAATACCTTGTACATCTACTTGCATAGAGACTGGCTTGCCAATGTCATGTAACAAAGCAGCCATACGAAAGATAGGAGTAGCTGGCACATTCTCTAAGGTATACAGAGTATGTGTGAAGACGGTATATTTATGCCAAGGTGTTTTTTGGTTAATGTGCATGTCTTTGAATTCTGGCATGATTTCTTCTAAGATATGCATATGGTGAAGAATATCTACAGCTCTGCCCGGACGAGGAGAAGTTAACATCTTCAGTAATTCTTCTCTAATACGTTCCATAGAAACATTCATCAGAAGAAGTTTGTGATTCCTTTCAATGGATTTCCAGGTCTCTTCTTCTATAGTAAATCCTAAAGTTACGGAGAAACGAATAGCTCGCAGCATACGAAGAGCATCTTCCTGGAAACGATCATCAGCACAAGATACACAATGGATAGTCTTATTCAGAATATCAAAAGCACCTTGATAAGGGTCTATCATCTCTAAGGTTTTAGCATTCACCGCTATGGCATTCATGGTAAAATCTCTACGTTCCAGATCTTCCAAAATAGTCCCACAGAAAGCAACAGTATCAGGATGGCGACCATCTGAATACCCGCTATCAGTTCGGAAGGTAGTAATCTCTACGCTATAAGGAAGTTTCTCCTTAGTGGAAATTACTGTAACTGTTCCAAATTTAGCACCTAAAGGAACTACATAGAATTCATCTTTGAAGTTAGAGAAGATTTTCTGAATCATATCAGGAGATACATCTACAGCCAAGTCCCAATCTTTAGCGTCTTTCTTCAAAAGAGAGTCACGAACACAGCCACCAACATAATATACCTCTACGTTCCATTTCGTTAAGACATCTACGACTTGTAGTACAAAATCAGGAATTTTCATTCTGGCTCCTTTTGAGTAAAGCAGCACCTAATCTTCCTAAATCCATTCTTGGTGCATTACTTGGAATTTGTAGTTTTTTACTGTTTTCTTTTAGATCTGCTAAAGTATAATCTGTAGGCAGTGTGTCTATATCTACAAGGTAACCAGCTACTATAGCTTTATTCATTTTGATCTCCTACTTTTATCTTGAGGTTCTTTAGGTAAAGGCATCCAATACGTAGGCATTAGCCAGGAATCTCTTGGACATTTAGAAAAGTCTCCATGTGAGAATGAATCAATGGCAATACCACCTGATCCATAACTATAAGGACGAAAAACTAAAACTAGTACATGATCTTCAGGAACATGATCCTTTATGTTAATCCATTCATTCTCTTGGAAGACTGGTAGGGGTTTAGGAGTATAGTCTGAACAAATATGAAACTCTCCTGAGTTATTTTTAAGTCTCCAATGATTCCCTGTTAGGTTTTCCCAAAATACATCAGTACTACCACAGTACTTACATTTAGGTTTTTTGGGTTCAACTTTAAAATGTGGTATAAAATAATCATCATCAAAGTCTTGATCTAAATCGTTAAGCATCTTCGTAACCTAATAGATTCCAAAGTTTCTGTTTCTCTTCTTCTGGTAATTGATTAAAGAACTCTACTAAAGAGATTACTACTTTATCAGTTTCTTCTATCTCTTCAGGACAACTAGTATAGATAGTCTCGTCTTCTAGTTGACACACATAATAGGTAGATTCACTACCATCAGGTTGGATCCTCACTTCATTTAAAAAAGCACTAAATATCATGTTAGTTCCTCACAGTTTAGATCGTAATGTAAGCATTTTCTACAAGTAGGCGAATCTTCCAAGTAAGTGTGGTCACAAGTACTACACTCTAGTTTGGTATATACTGGAACGTGGGTTGGGATATCTTTTTCAGGTTCCAGATTATGGACACAGATTTTACATTTCTCTGAGTTAGGATTATAAGATTCTCCACTCCGTTCCACACAATCATCACATACACAAGCTATTGGTTCTATGTAATTCGTCCATACTGGATGCTTCGGAGGAGCAGAAATATTACAATTAGGACAAGAAAGTAAAGTAGTTTCATGAGTATATTCTTTTAATTCAGTTTTGCAATAAGGACATATCATTTTGATCCTACTCTGTGTTTGAGGACTTGTCGAGGTTTCAATCTTTCAAAAGGTTCTATATTTTTTTCTACTATTTCTATAGTTCTTGCATCTATACAGTACTGAAAACAACTACCATCGGGTCCATCTAAGATTCTATAGTAGTCTGGACTACAGATAGCATGTACGAATTCAGCTTTCCATGTATGTTTACAAATCTTAGTGTATGTTTCATATGATATTTCACGTCTGTATTTGACAGGACTTTGGAACTCTTTTTTAATTTTGATTAGATCTATCATTTGACACCTATTCTATGTTTCTGTAAAGGAATAATTATTTCTTGAATACAAGTATAAGGAAAAGCAAAAGAATTCTCTTCTCTTCCAGAGAAACTAGCCCTACAAGAATTATTCCAAATACCTGTAATAATTGCTTTTTGTCCCAAGTACTCTTCCATTCTAGGATCCCAGCCAGTAGTATTTAGGCAATGGTCTTTAGCATTTAGTGAAACAGTAACTACATCACCTATGTTCATTTAACACCTAACCTATGTTTTCTTAAAGATTGAATAGTAGTATAGTGCCAGTCTTTATTTTCATTCCAGTAATCTAAAAATACTTTGATTTTCTCTGGTTCTTCCATGAAACAAGTAACTGTTTTTATTCTATTTGTTTTTAGGTGGTGTCTTTGGTACTGAACTTCTTTACTACCTGCAAAAGGTTCCCACTCTAGTTTGATATTTTCGTGATACATGATCCTATCCTATGTTTCTTCAAAGAGTTCACTTTGGTTCTTGGGAATAAAACTAACTCAGCTTCTGATGCCCAATATGAGGTAGGATTTCCATGGTCTTGGATAGTATACCAGTATTTATCATCCTCTATTTCTGTGATAGTCCTCGGGGCACTGTCACATGCTGGATTAGTGTGGTCTACTATGTCGCCTATTTTGAATTTCATTTCACACCCAGTCTGTGTTTGGTTAGTTTTGTGTGTCCTTTATACAGAAAAAGTAAATCTGTAATAGCTGAAAAGTTACTATAATTAGGAACAGCATGATTATTCATGAAGACTTGTTGTGTTTCTAGATTACCAATATTTTCAACTTCATCAGATAATACTGTTGCAGTACAATACCACTTACTATGATAGACTATATCACCTTTTTTGAATTTCATCTGATACCTATCCTATGCTTTTTTAGTTCAGGTTTGTTGTTAATAACTATCAGAAAGTTAGTTAGTGTGTTTATTGTTCCCCACCCTGGATCATCAAATTTAACTTTTATAAAATATTCGTTATGGCCTAAGTGGTGTAGTGTTTCATCTACTACAGTACCTTCACAGTTAAATAGCATTATGCCAAACTCTGTCACCTTTTTTCATTTCACACCCAGTCTGTGTTTGGTTAGTTTTTCAGGTATTAAAGTAATAAATTTCACAGAAGCTAACCAATTATAGTAGCTTGGATCAGATTTATCATCCAGAATTAATCTTATACAAGGAATTCCTCCAATTTCTTGAATATCTCCAGTTAGTACTGTAGCATCACAGTTGTAATGAGAATAATAGACTCTATCACCTTTTTTAAAGTTCATTTTGATCCTATCCTATGTTTCTTCAATTGTATTGGTTCTTCTATTAAAGTTAGAAGTGATATCGTAGCATAGAATTTTTCGCAAAGAGGATAATGGAATTGAATTAAAGCGGTTCTACCATTTCCAACATCTGGCTCTATAATAGTCCCCTCACATTCCATGCCAGTATGATAAACTCTAGTACCTATTTCCAACTTCATCTCACTACCTGGATAAAATCTTTATCTACCCATGGAGAATCAGTACAAAATTCTCTGATTTCTTTGTCTTTAAAGATAATTTTGTAATGAGTGGAAGTGCTATCTATAATTTTTACTTCAAAAGGTCCCTGATAACTTTTCACAGGAAATTTATTTCCATTCAAGCCTATCATAGGTACTAGGTAGAGTCCTATTTTAGGTTTCTCTTCATGACGAAGATAACAAAAGATTGCTATGATTAAATAAAAAACTAAAGCTAGTATTATTATTGAACCACATAGTAAAATATCATAAAACATAATATTCCTTTTAATATTAAGTTAATTGGGGTGATAGGTTCTAATTGCAAGAACTGGCCTTTAATACAACAGCAAAGTCAATGCTTCTACGCTCAACGATGCTCCACTATTTACTGTGTATCCGTTTACGGCCTTTCAATCGGTTTTCTATAAATAGTATATTTGAAAGTTATTCAAAACTATACTATTATGTGTCTCTGTCCACATCGCTATCACCAAGTTGAAAACTACTAAGTAGATTAGTCTGCTATTACAATCTCTGTAGCAGGCCAGATAAGAAAGAAGTCACGATTGACTATTTGTAAAACTGTTTGAATGTTCTTACCATTCCAAAGACGTTTGAAGTCTTTCTCTTCTGCTTTCTGGTCGATCATACAACAAAACATTAATTTGGACATACGATACATTTGAGCCACCTTTTTATTTTCTGAAAGATAGAGGTCTTCTCTTTTAGTTGATCTATTACTTCATCTAAATCAAAAGTTGTGTTATCTTTAGTATCCTGCAACTTCTTGATGTGATCTAGAAAAGCTTTTGAGCAAGATTGTATGTGAATTTGGGACTTATCTTCTAGGTTAGTTTGATATTCCCAAGCATGTTGTACTGTAAAGTTTCTTATCTCTGATTGTATTACATCCCAACCTTCTGCTAAGATAGGATACTGAAACCTTCTAGCAAAAGATTCTATCACTTCCCTAGGTACTTTTCTAGTACGTGTTTCCTGGAACGCGAGGGAGGTATTGATGTTAGGCTCTATCACTATGATAGTAGCTAGACAGATATTTTTTACATGTAATCTGATATACTCAAGGAAATCCATTCGATATTTCCTATTGATGTTGCAAGCATCAAACACCACATCCGTTCCAGCATTCATATTATCAATAATACGTTCTTTAGCAACTCTGAATACAGTTGCGTCCATATGAAAGTCTTCTTCAGAACCTGTAAATTCCAATCGTATAGCATCAGATGACACTACAGACACATCTGTAGACATGTTTTCTGAAATATAAAAAGACTTACCAGAACTTGGGATACCGCAAAGCATATAAAAGTTTGGCATTCACCTCTCCATAATATAGTACCAGGTAACGAAATACCAAATTCCAAGTAATTCACAAATATTAGTTGCTAATACTGAATAATTGAAGATACTACCTAGAATTAGATTCATTAAGACAAGGTAAATAGAAGCATACATTGCACTTTTAATCATCTTTTTCATCGTTCCCTCCCATACCAAATAATATAGGTAATAACAAAAAACCAAATACCTATAATTTCTCCACTAATAAAAGTATGGTCCTTATTACCTAGCCAGTATTGTGTAAGTCCTACTACGAAACAAATCAGAGTAGCTATGCAAGCTGTGTTAACAATGTTTTTCATTTTCCTCCTTCAAAGCCATTAATAGAATAAGGCACATTACTACGAAAAAGGCAGCAATAATATAACTCTGGGCCAATATAGCTATAATACTAGACATGACCCATAAAAATAGCATGTATTTGATGACTAATTTCATTTGATGATTCTCCGAACAAAAAGATAGATTATAATTGCCATAACAAAATATATTGCAAATATATAATAATCCCACATTTTCAAACTCCTAAATAATTTTCATAAAGTATGACTACTTGTAGATCATCTGAAAGCATAGGAACAATTTCCTCTCTTCGTTCCAGTACTCTATAACTATCTCCTCTAGAGAGTAACACATCTAGTATCTTCTGTCCATAGATTTCATATCCTAATTTAGTGAAGTAGCATTTACCTTCTTCTGAGAAAAGTACTGGTAGAGTTTTTATAATATTATCTAATTCTTCATGTCTACCTATACCTACTCAAGATCTTTGGAATCTTCCATTCACAGGATAGGTTTTCTGGAATTCTATCCGGTAATACATAAAGAACTCCCCTGAAATTAATACTAAGTGTTTTTCCTTATGAGTGTTTGAATATTATCCTTATGTATTCGTACTAATTTAAGTAAAGCTAATTGTTTTTCCTCTAGTTTCTTATAATTCTTTTTGATGGACTCAATTTCTTCATTAGAGGCAAAAAACATTCTAGAGGGATGCCCAAGATGTAAGAAAACACTACAAGGATCATCTTTATACCAAAGTTCTCCACAGAAACTACATATAGGCTTCTTTGCAACTCTTAGAGCATCTATTAACTCTGATAAATTTTCCCACTTAGATTTATATTCAAATTTATCCCACTTGAGATCTGTGCGAAAGTAAAGGTCTTCTCCTATGAAGTTAATATAAGCTTGCCAGGAAGACTCTTTAGTATTCTTTATAGTAATACCTTCAAAATCAAAAGTATTAACTACTAGTGATTCATTCTTTAGGGTTACTTGACCATTAAGTAAGTTGATCATCGTTTTCTCCAAAATAAAAGTAGAACAATTGCAAATAAACATTTCTACCATCCCCGTTCCAGCGTCCTAATAATTATTACCAAGAAGTTAAATTAAAATAAATCTTTTCAGCTTCTTCTTTAGGTATAGTATAGAGTTGTCCTTTAACCTCTTTAAGTATTAAAGGCATATCAGGAATTATAGTAAGAAGTTTCCAATAGACTTTATACTTACCTTTTCTATTTATTTTTCTTTGATAGAATGTAGGGACATATGAATCATTAAGCATGGGATACTCCTATAAAGGATAGTAAGATAATAATGTTATGGTCCGACATGTTGGAATCAAACCAACCTCGTTATTTTCCCAATGTATAAGAATGGCGGCTACCATCAGTTGCCTTATGTCGGATATTCTTAGATATACAAAGATAAGTAAAATGGTGGGAATAGTAGGATTTGCACCCACGTGGTACACTTTAGAGGAGTGTTACATAATCTACTCTGTCATATTCCCATAAATGGATTACTTATATTTGTAGTTTAGAATTATATTATGGTGGGTACAACCATAATAGAGGTATACATATGAAAGTACTTATCCAACCAATTAGTTCAGAAAAACTGGATAATTTTAAGTCAAGAGATTTAGTTCCTATTATTTGTCCTATTTGTTTAAAACAATTTACTAGGGAAAAACATCTAGTTCAAGCTTCTATAAAGAATAACACTCTAATGTTTTGTTGTCAAGAGTGTCTTACGAAATTCAATAATCAAGACAAAAAAAGAAGAGCTGTAGTTGCTTGCGAATTATGTAAGACTGAGTTTATGCAAAAAGCTACAACTGATAAGTTTTGTTCACATTCCTGTTCTGCAAAATTTAATAATGCTAAGGAGAGAAATCCCGGCAGAAAGTATGGTCCAGCAAAACAACCAGAAAAACTCTACTATTGTAAGTGTGGAAACATAAAACCTAAAACTTATCATATTTGTAAGGAATGTACTGAATTAAAAAATCTTAAAGTACGAGAAAAAAGTCAAGCTAGACCTATAACCGGACTATTTTATAATAGTGGAGACGCCAACAGGTACTCATTAATTCGTACTCTAGCAAGGAAATATTATATCGGAACATTCGTATGTGAATCTTGTGGTTATGATAAACATGTTGAGATTTGTCATATTAAAGCAATAAACTCTTTTGATTCATCTGCTCTTATTTCAGAAGTTAATGCAGATGATAATTTAGTAGCTCTCTGCCCTAATTGTCATTGGGAGTTTGATCATCCTTGTTCGGAAGAATAAAGACAAGATCGGACCATCAGCCCGCCATGTTGCATATAACCTATTCTGTTTTGCGTGAGGTTGACTCCTAAGCCCTAAGTCGTCCTTAAGACCGGGAATATAGCATAAAGTATTTTTAATACTGCTGAGGCTAATAATCTTTTAAAGTACTGAAGTATATGGAACGAGGGTGAGAAACTGAAGGTAAGTACTGATGCTAAGCACTTCTCAAAAGAGGAAAGAT
>Ga0209538_1001043_pt1 | contig 14901 bp, 12 predicted proteins | sample BarGraNGADG00211_2_FD_184492 | JGI IMG/M metagenome (GOLD analysis project Ga0209538, IMG submission 184492) | Arctic peat soil microbial communities from Barrow, Alaska - Barrow Graham LP Ref core NGADG0004-211 (SPAdes) (version 2) | ecosystem: Environmental > Terrestrial > Soil > Wetlands >... | reverse complement strand
AGCCAAAACTGTTCAGAAATAAAGATTTATTCAATCACAAATATTCCTCTGAAATATGCAAAACAGAAAGTTATGACAACTAACCCGGAAAATGAAACTAAACCCGCTCTTCCTGTATGGGCGCGGGTAGTGCTGGTGATATTTGCTTTTATTATTATGACCGGCATTTTTCAATTGCTCGGGATGTTGCTCCTACATGTTTCGATTCATGACAGGCTTGCATCACAGGCTATCAGTTTAAAACAAAATGTAATACTCTCGGCAATGGGATTAATCCCGTTGGCCCTAATAATCTATACCTTTCGCAAATTTCTAGACAGAAAATCCATCAGTTCCATGGGATTTTCTTTTAAAAACAGAACCCGGGATATCTTTGCGGGTTTTCTTATGGCAGTGATTCTCTTTATTTTTGGTTCCTTTATTCTTGTTGAATTAAATGCTATCGGTCTTACTTATATAGGTTTTGATCTTAGCTCATTTCTATTGAGTTTCGTTTTATTCACGATAGTAGCATTTAATGAAGAAATCCTGATGCGGGGTTATATCCTTAACAATCTAATGAGTTCGACCAACAAATATCTGGCGTTACTGATCAGTGCAGTGATCTTCTCTGTTTTACATGGCTTGAATCCCAACATATCATTCCTTGCATTTATTAATCTGATGCTTGCAGGAACCATACTGGGTTCGACCTACATATTTACCAAAAATCTTTGGTTTCCAATCAGTCTGCACCTGTTCTGGAATTTCTTTCAGGGTCCAGTACTGGGTTATTCTGTCAGCGGAATGAAGATCAGTTCCATTTTCAAGGTTACTCTCATGGGTAGCAATACTATAAATGGTGGTCAGTTTGGATTCGAAGCATCACTGGTATGTACAGTACTGCTTATCATTGCAATATTTTTGATAATAGGATATTATGAGGGACTCTTTAAAAAGAAAGAATCAGATATAAATATTTCTTCTATTTAAAAGCAATGAAAAGAGTGTTCTATCTCTCTTTTCTTAGCCAACAACAACAACTGTTATTTTCCTTTTAACCGGTTTGCGCTTTCCTTTTGAAGGGAGAATAGAAACCTTTACCTGCCCACCTACTTTTTTAGCAACGATCGTAGAGAGCAGGAAATCGCCTTTCTGATAGCCAAAGCCATTCCCTTCATCTTCATACAGGGTTCCTTTTGCTTGTCCTTTGCTATCAAACGATATCAGTAATGTCAATTCACTGGTTGTATATTCATTAGTATTTTGAATGTACATACCCAACGGAACAACTGCTCCTGCTCTGATTTTCACATCCGGCTGATATGGATCAGTACTGCTTTTTTCTCCTGCAAGAGAAACATTTGTCCACTTCCCTTTTGGTAAAGCAGGAGTTATAGCCCATTTCGAAACAATCAGTAAATCGTTACCCAACATAAAAGCCTGTTCTTCTTTTCGCAGCTTAATGTCTTTAATGTCAGCAAAGAATACCGGGCGCATCACAGGTAACCCCGTTACGGACGACTCATAAAATAAATTGTAGAGATAGGGTAATAACCTGTAACGTCTGTTCAATGCAACTCGTGCAACATTTTCCACCACTGGTCCGAAAGCCCAAGGCTCCTTGTTGATGTTGCCTTTTTCAGAATGACCTCTTGAGAATGGATAGAAAGCCCCCAGTGCAATCCACTGTGCATATAACTCTGGTGTCGTCTTGCCGCTGTATCCCCCAATATCCGGACCACTGAAAGGCTGTCCCGAAAGCCCAAGGCTCAGCGACATGGGAACAGACATCTTTAAATGTTCCACAGAAGCCACGTTATCACCTGTCCAGGTTGCTGCATAACGCTGACTACCCAAAAAACCAGACCGCGACAAAATAAATGGTCTCTGGTAAGGATTAAATTTCAGGATCCCCTCGCGTGAAGACTTCACCATCAGCATTCCGTAAACATTGTGATAGCGTAATTGTGAACCATAAGGCAACTGATCTCCGCCACGGTGAATATTGTCTTCCGGCATAGAACCATCGGGCCCATCAAACACAGATGGCTCGTTCATATCATTCCACACCCCGTCAATCCCCGTTCTCATAAAGAACTGATAAAGTCCGCCCCACCAACTCTGCGTCTCAGGTCTGGTGAAATCAGGAAACACACAATCACCCGGCCATACCTTACCATGAAAAGGAAGACCTTTATTATTCAATGTCCAGTGGTTTCCCTGTGTCCCCGATTCATAGACCGAATAACCCTTTTCTACTTTAACCCCGGGATCGATCATCCATATTGATTTAAACCCTTTCGAATGAAGATATTGATTGAGGTTCGAAGGATCAGGAAACTTTTGTTTATCAAAAGTGAAGATTTTAAACTTATCCATGTAATCGATATCCATCCAGATCACATCACAAGGGATCTTTTTCAGCCTGAAAGTATCGGCAATCTCTTTTACACGGCTATCAGGGAAATAGGAAAAACGACATTGTTGAAATCCCAGTGCCCATAATGGAGGAAGTGGCATTTTCCCAATCAGGTCAGTGAGAGACCGTATGACATTCTGCGGTGAACTCCCTTTAATAATGAAAACCCTGAAAGGTTCTCCCTCCGATATAAAACGAATACTGTCGCCCAGTTCTATTTTCTGTTTCCAGGTATTATCCGCAAAGATCCCAAAAGCAGTACCATCGGAATTAACACCCAGTACCCAGGGATGAGACTGGTACAACCTGGCACCGTTTTCACTTTTATATTTATAATTATCCTTGTTCCACAAAGTAATATCTATCCCATTTCGCAGCAATGGCCCTGCAACTTCCCCCGTTCCGTAAAGACTGGTTCCCTTTTTAACAAAAAGAGAAGCCACACTCTGTGTCCCTTTTCTATAAAAACGCGGGATCTGTTTCCATGTAACCGGAAAACTTCCTTTCATCATTAAAGGCTCCTTCTCCAAAGCTAACGAGGGTAAAGTTGCGATCGAATCAAATTCAGCAGGATAAAACAGTGCTATATCTTTAGTCACCAGAAAACCTTTATGTAAATTAGTCTGGCAAAGCCCCATAGCGCTATATATCAACGCTCCCAAAATTAGGATTGATTTTTTCATAATTGTGTTTTGAATGTCATTAAGACTATGCCTTAAATAACCCATTGATAATATCCATCAACTCATTTTTACTAAATGGCTTAGTAATGATTGCATCGAAAAGCAAGGTATTCTCACTCATCTGAGGTACCACGTCTGAATAGCCCGTAACTGCAATAAATGGAACATCACCGTAATTTTTTATTGTCTTAATTTCCTTCAGTGTATCAATACCATTCATCCCAGGCCCCAGGTTAATATCCATCAGTATCAGATGAAACTGTTGCTTCGAAGCCTTAACAACTGCCTGATACCCATTATGAGCAATGACAACATTAAAACTTTCCGGAATATATTTTATTATCAGATCAACATTTATGAGATTATCTTCAACAACCAGCACATTTATCTTATTGCCATCAACAGCTTTCAATAAAGGTGCTTTATGATTTATAACCTCTTTCACTTCCGGTTTATCTTCTGTATTCATGTTGAAATCAGGAAATATCAGTTCAAACGAAGACCCCTTATTGAGTTCACTGTTCATCAAAATGTCACCACCAATCAATCGTGCCATCTTCAGACTCAGCGACAATCCCAGTCCGGTTCCTTCCTGACTGCGCCCATAACCTTCACTCACCTGTCTGAACTCCTTAAAGACGATCTGGTGTTTATCTTTTGGAATCCCCATCCCGGTATCTGTTACCGAAATTGAAAACCAGCGGTTTTTGTCCTTTAAAAATTCTTTTGAAGAAATCGTGATCGATCCCATAATTGTAAACTTGATGGAATTATCAAACAGCGAACTGATAATGCGTTGAATCACTTTTCCGTCGGTACAAACTTTTAAATCTTTAGGAATATCTATTGCAAGTTTTAATTTTTTCGATTGCATTATATCCAGATAGGGATCAGTAACAGCGGTAATAATTTCACTCAAATTTATATCCTGATTGACAATCTGAAGGTTACCACTTTCCAACATCGAAAGATCAAGTACCGTATTCAGTGTATTCATCAGTCTTTCACCCGATTTCCAGATATGGTGAGCCATATTTTTCTGATCCGGATCCGTCAGGCTTTCGTTTAACAATTCCGAGAAGCCCAGGATTCCATTCATTGGCGTTTGCAACTCATGGCTCATATTAGCCAAAAGTGCCGATTTCATATTGCTCGATTCTTCAGCTGCCTCCTTGGCAATCAATAATGCCTCGCCCATCTTTTCCCGTCTGTTGATCTCCTGTTGAAGTTCAGCAGTCCGTTCTTCGACCATTCGTTCCAGTTCTATCCCTCTCAGATGACGGGCTCTGGCATTTGTATAAATCATAAAAATAATAAACAACAACAATGCTACAGCGAGATAGAACCAGAATGAACGATAGAAGGGGAGAGGTATCGAAAACTGAAACACTTCGTTTGATTCAATCCATTCACCATCACTTCCTGTAGCCCTTACTTTAAACGAATATTTGCCAGCTGCAAGGTTCGTAAAATAGGCCACGCGTCTTTTCCCTACCGATTGCCATTCTTTATCAAAACCCTCGAGTTTATATTGATAATTTATTTTTCCCGGATCCGAAAAAGTGATCGCAGAATAATGAATCTCCAGATAGTTAATTTCAGAACTTAACTTAATAGGCACATTTATTTCAGTCTCTTTATTGTTTACCAATACAGTTTCAATCTTGACTTCATATTTCGAAGCTCCGATTTTCATAGTTTCCGGATCAAACATCGCCACTCCTTCAGCCGTTGGGAAGCATATAATACCATCAGGTGTGATACATCCAGGAGGCATCGATCCACCATTGCATTCCTTCGAATTCATTCCATCAGCCACACCATATACCTTGGCATGAATTGTCTTGATGTTTCCTTTGACATAATCCCAGAGTTCAAGCGTATTGACCCTCGAAATACCATTATTTGAACCCATCCAGAGATACCCTGATCTATCGGGTAACATCTGCATGATATTATCATCAAACAGACCATGTTTCGAATCAATGACTATTACCTTTCCATTATTCAGATAGATGATCCCCGAACCAATCGTACCGATCCATAATCCGCCACCCTCATCGGGTAACAATGAAAGAACAGTAGCAGGCTTAAAATCAGTTGTTTCATTGATCGAAACATGTTTTCCATTTTCAATATACTGCAAACCATTTCCATCTGTCCCGATCCAGAGCCTTTCTTTTTGTTTGAGCAGATAAAAGATCTTTTGAGTCTGCATTTTAGCCTCCTTAAAATAAGGCTGTAACACACCATTTTTCAGATAATTCAAACCACCGCCATCTGTACCCACCCAGACCCCTTTCCCCGGATCGTTCAAAATAGCTGTCACAACATTGCGTTGTTTCATCCTATCTTTGATAACCGTAATCTTGTTTCCCTGGATACTGTTTAGTCCACCTCCGGATGTACCCACCCATATCGTACCGTTATCACCTTCAGCTAACGAAAGAATGATGTCATTTGAAAGCCCTTCAGCCAGCCCGTAATGTTTCAGGAGCCCTCCGGCATATCTGTAAACACCTTTCTCGGCGGTACCGATCCAGATAGCGCCTTTCGAATCACACATCACAGGGAGAATGATATCCGACTCAAGTCCCGACTTTTTATCGAGCATGAAGAAACGCTTCTTGTTCAGTTTGAATACCCCACCTGAGAATGCCCCGATCCATACATTCTTCTCTTTATCTTTATACAAAGTAAGGATCAGGTCCGAAGTGAGTCCATTTTTAGTGTTCAAAAAAGATAGTTTTTGGGTTACTACATTTAAACAAGCTACACCGCCACCATACATGCCAATCCAGACCGAAGTTTTATCACTGTAAAGGCTGGTGATCGATCCATTGGGAAGCTGCTGATTTAATTCCAAAGGAGTAACTAAAATATTTTTTGATCCTGCATCCAACATCGCTTTTGCAATACCACTACCATTTGTACCAATCAAAACGCCGTTTTCATCCGGAGCACCACAGATCGACCTGATATAATTAACAGTTGAACCATTGGCCACCTGATAATTCAGAAACTTTTCAGATTCCAAATACGATAAACCATTCACCGTCCCGATCCAGATACCACCTTTGGGATCCTGATAAAGACATTTAATATCGTTGTTGATGAGACCCTGTTCGATCTTATACACTTTGGTCTTCACCCCGTCGAATTTAACTAACCCCGCATCAGCACCTCCGATCCAGACATTCCCCTGTTTATCTGTAAAGATTGCATTGATCTGTTTATTCTTTAATTCCGGAATAGAATAACCAGTGAATTTTTTATCTTCATATTTAATGAGATATCCTGTTCGTGTACCGATCCAGAGGGTATTATCATTGTCACTATGCAAACTGGTAATAAAACTATCCTGAAATGCAGGAGTGTTTTTACTGTTAAAAACCACAAAATCACTGCCATTGTACCTCACAAGGCCCTCTTCCGAACCCAGCCAGAGATACCCATCTTTGGTTTGGGTCACCCCATTTACACCATTAACAGGAAGTCCCTTTTCAGAGTTCCAGCTATCAATAATATACTCAATCTGATCGGGCATAAAGGTTTTAGGAACAGCTTTTGGCTGTGCAATACCATTTAAAGAAAATAGTAAACAAACTAAAATTGTTATATGATAGGTAAACAACAATTTCATTTTTACAGGGTATAGATGAATAAGCAAATATATTCAATTTAGTACATTATTCCTAAACATATTTAAAACAGTTTTAAAGTAGTTAAACCAAGTGATTTTATTTTTAATCCCATTTCGGTGACCAGGCAGAATTGGTAATCCTGTTATCACCACTCAACCCCGAAATCACCTCCATATCCTTTTCCGACAACCCGAAATCAAACACATTCAGGTTCTCTTTAATCCTTTCCGTCGCCGTTGCTTTGGGAATCACTGCGATATCCCCCTGTTGCAACAACCATCTCAATACCACCTGGCTCACCGACTTATTGTGTTTGGCCGCCAGTTCCAACAAAACCCCGTCCCTGACCACTTCTCCTTTTGCCAACGGACTGTATGCCGTCATAAACATACCGTTTTCCTTCATGAAAGCTAATAATTTCTGTTGCGAGATATAAGGATGATACTCCACCTGGTTACAAACCACCGGTGCATGTTTCAAAGCCATGGATAACTTTTCGATGTTGAAATTACTCACCCCGATGCTTTTCGCATAACCTTTGTTCAGTGCCTCATTCAAACCATCGAGCGCAATCCTGTTCGTTTCATCATCTGATGGCCAATGAAGTAGCAACAAGTCCACATAATCCGTTTTCAATTTTCTCAGGCTCTCTTCAGTCACCTTCATGATTCTGTTGAAATCAGTCGGGAATACCTTGGTCGTAATAAAAATATTACTCCTGAAGATCCCGCTGTTCTTAACCGCCAGCCCCACTTCATCCTCGTTTTTATAAAACTGGGCAGTGTCGATATGTCTGTAACCGATCTGCAAAGCCTCCTCCACAGCCTTTACACACGTCTGCCCTGTCAGCTTATATGTACCAAAACCAACACTTGGGACAGATCCCGTTTTTGTTATAATTTTCTCCCGAACCATAAATAGCAACTTTTTTCAAATACAAATATATGTTTTCTAAATAAATTAACAAATGAACAATTCAGGAATAATAAAGTTAATATATACGATTATTCTTTATTGTACAGCTCCTGTACAACGGCTATTGCCTACCTATAATTTCCCTATACACTAAGGATCACCCGAATATAAATATTTTTTTTGTGTTTGAAAGAACAATTTCCTATTATTTGAATTACCTTTGTATCGAAGTAACAGAAAATCTGTTACAAGAATTCAACCAATAAATTTTTTATTATGAAAAAAACACTTTTCCTGGTAGTTTTACTATCTGTTCTTGCTGTTTCTGTAAATGCGCAAAACCGAGAATCAAACCCAATCTTTAGTGCTGGTGTTACTCTGGGTCTTCCATCAGGAGACGAGGCAAATTTCACAGGCTTTGTATGGGGATTAGATGTTCAAGGTGAATTCCCTGTAGCCACATCCTTTGGTTTAACCTTAGATGCAGGCTATGTAGGTTTTAACGGAAAAAATGGTTACGGTAATGTAGGTTTTGTACCTGTACTTGCCGGAGGAAAATATTATTTTTCTGACCAGTTCTTTGGTACATTACAGGCTGGTCTATCCTTCGCCACCGGAAGTGGGAGTGGGAGTGCATTCACATGGGCACCTGCCGTAGGATTCAAACTAACTAACAAGATCGATCTTGCACTGAAATATCAATCAGCAACAAACAATGGCTGGAACAGTGCATTTGTAGGTCTCAGACTAGGAATATCTTTATAACATATAAAACTATTGCCTGATCAAAAAGGGTGGCCAAATGGCTACCCTTTTGCTTTACTTTCCGATTCTGTAGAGATATTTGTCCGATCTGAATATTATCGAATTCCTCACAAAAGCGGGAGTAGCATAAACCTCCCCACCCGACAATTTATTCACAGCCTCTACCTCCAGCTTATCACCCGGCTTAATCACCATAGTTTCCCCCTTCAACGAATTGAAATAAATATTCCCCCCTGCAAATACCGGCGAAGAATTATATTTTTGTTTTTGTTGCAGAGAATAAATCACTTTCCCTGTCTTCGTATCGATACACATCAACAGGCCTCTGTTATCCACTGTATAAATCCTCCCGTCTTTAATCAGCGGAGTACTAAGCTGATCTCTTGGCGCCTCCAACTTCCACAGAATATTCGTTTTCGTGATATCACCTTTCCCGACCGGATTCACAGCCACCAACTCAATCAATGGTTCAACAACTTCAGGAGATGTGACCCAGCTCGAATAATAATAAAGCACCCCGTTTTCAATGATTGGTGAAGAAACAGTAGATTCTCTACCCTTGACGATCCGCCAAACCTCTTTTCCACTCTCTGGTTTATAAGCAAACAATGCACAGGCTGCCGAAGAAATTAGCAAATCCTCACCATTCACATTGATGATGATAGGAGTGATGAAAGCTTTTTTGGAGATCGGGGCCATGCCTTTATATAAATCTTCCGGTCTGTCGACTTTCCAGATCGTTTTGCCGGTTTTCTTATCCAGTGCCACAACATAATGAACATCGGTTCCATCATAATGTAATATCAGCAGATCCTTATATAGTATGGGCGATGATCCCGGACCCTGTGCATGTTTACAATTCAGATCAGTTCTTTTCCAGACAACAGCACCGGTTGCAGTATTGATACATGCCGTCCCGTAAGTCCCGAAATGTGCGTAAACGAAACCCTCTTCGATACAGCAGGTCGGAGTCGCATAAGTATTCATCGAATGTTTCGATTGAATCGTATCGGGTTGAAACAGCAGCAGATCATAGATTTTCTTCCCTGTGTTGATATCTACACAAACCGCCAGCATCTTCTTGCCGTTGTCTGTTGCTGTGGTCAACCAAATCTGATTGCCATACACCACCGGAGACGACCACCCTTTGCCTTCGATATCAGTCTTCCACATGATGTTGGTCGAGTCGTTCCAAACCGTCGGAACATTCGTTTCGGTAGCAATTGCATTGAGGTTGCTACCTCTGAAATGCGTCCAGTTGTCCTGTTGCGCCCGGGTGGTTTGAATACTCAGCGATAAAAAGAGAGTTAAGATCAGATAAATCTGGAAAAGGGGAAAGCTCTTCATTGAAGTAATCATGTTTTAAATTAAGAAATTCATTCTTTGCAAATATAACTTTTCCAATAAACCTCCCTACATCTCATTCGCGCTTTTTTACACAAAACCTTTATTATTTTATTATATTTGTAATCAGATAACAGAGAATCTGTTACAACACTTTAACCTATAAACTGTATTATTATGAAAAAGAACCTTTTCCTGGTAGTTGTTTTATTAGTTTTTGTAGTAACTGTAAAAGCCCAGGTCTATGATGAAAAGCCAATCAAATTTGGTGTTGGCGCTGTAGTCGGCCTTCCTATGGATGCTGCAAAAGATTATTATAATCTGGCATACGGAGTCGATGCATTAGGCGAATATCGTATTTCAAATTCATTTGCCCTCACCCTGAATATAGGTTATAGTGATTTAAATAAGAAAAGCGGTGTCATACAAAACCGGAAATTAATATATGGACTTGCAGGAGTCAAATATTATTTTGCCGACAATTTCTATGGAGGTCTACAAGCCGGTATTCGATTAAAAGCTTCTTCGGGAATGGACACCAAATTAATACTAACCCCGGCAATTGGTATGAACATAACCAAAGACATCGATCTGTCGATCAGATATCAATCACAAGTCGAACAGGGCTACAATTTTTCATTTATAGGACTCCGATTGGGCGTAAGGATCATTTCCTTCTGAGCGATGATGGGTTTGTAGGTTATTTACAAGCCGTGCACTACCATTACCTAAACATAATCATTTAACTTTACCAAAAATATACTACACTATGAACCGCACCGCCCTTTTGATACTTTTATTTATATCCTGTCTGATAACCCAGGCCCAGAAACCTTATTATAACCCTCTCGTTCCCGACAACCTGGCCGACCCAACCATCGTCCAGTTTGGCGACACCTTCTATCTATATGCAACAAGCGATGTTGGCGATCTCAAATCCGACCTCAGTTTCTCCGGTAACCCCGTCGTCTGGAAATCCAAAGACTTTGTCAACTGGAGTTTCGAAGGCATCTCATTCCCCGGTGTGGATTGGTTTAAAAACCGCTACTGGGCACCCGGGCGTGTACTTTTCAAAGACGGCAAGTATTACCTTTATTTTACATCCGAAGGCGTCACCCATGTCGCCATTGCCGATAAACCCGAAGGCCCCTTTCACTTCGCCAACGGACCCGAAGTCTTCACCGGCAAAGAACACAACTCCATGGTGGTCCCCGACATCGATGGCTGTCCTTTCATAGATGACGATGGCCAGGGATACATCTTCTGGCGCCGACGCAAAGCAGCCCGTCTCACTCCCGACCTGCTGAAAATCACTGGCGAAACCATCACCATCCCGACCCATTACACAGGTTATTCCGAAGGCCCCTTCATGATCAAACGCAAAGGCATCTACTACTATTTTTACACCATGGGCGGATATGCCGACTACCAGTACGGATATGCCATGAGCACTAAATCACCTCTTGGTCCTTTCGAGACACCCAAGAACGACGTACCCTTCTGGACCAATCTCAATCAAAGCATCTGGGGACCCGGCCATGGATTCGCTTTCAACGTCAACAACACCGATAACTGGATCTTTGTATACCTCGAATATGGAATAGGCGGCACCTCCCGCCAGATCTATGCAAACAAAATGGAGTTCAATCCCGACGGTACCATCATCCTGATGAATCTCAATCACAGTGGAGTAGGACCCCTGGCCAAACTCACCCAACCAAAGCCCATGGACCTAAGCCGGGCCACAGTTACCGCCTCTTCTTCACGCGATCCACTGGTAGTAAAAGCCCGCCGGAGTACGAAAAATAAAACAGAACTCTTCTATAATCTGCCCGACACCCTGCCCACACGAACCCATAAATTTGAAGCAATAAATGCAGTCGATAACGATAACTTCACAGAGTGGTGGGCAACGCCTTCCGATACAGAGAAATGGTGGCAGGTCGATCTGGGCCGACCCAAGACCCTCGACCATTGCGACATTTTCTTTGCCCATCCGACCCTCGGACACGCTTTTGTAGTCGAGAAATCGCTTGATGGAAAAAGCTGGCAAACAGTCACCGAAGACAAGACCCGCACCATCCGTTCACCTCACGTCGCTTCACAGATCGGCAAGACCCGCTATCTCCGTATCCGCATCCTCGAAGGCACACCGGGAATCTGGGAAGTAAAAGTGTATTAAGTTGAGTTCAATAATGAAAAAACCAAGAAACCATGAAAAAAATGCTCTTATCTAAAAGCAATCCTATAGCCATATTAGCCTCATTAAGCGCCATCATCACAGGTGCAATGTTTTATTTTGAAGAGAGGAGACACGATTTTGGATTTCTGACCTCCGGAGAGTTCGCCAATTTCCTGATCTTCTATTTGCTGGTATCCATCATTCCAATAGCAATCTATTTCCTGACAAGGCGATCAAAATACGCCCGTCAATCCATTTACATTTCACTGGCAGGCTACATCCCTGCATTGTTGCTGATAATCAAAATGTTGTAATTTGACATTAATTGAATAAGGTGATAAATGGTGACAGCCACCACTTATCTCTTATTCTATCAGTTTCTTAAAATCCACATTATCGGCAAGACTCTTGAAATCTTCATCTTTACGTGCCGATTGCTTAAAGGAAGGGTTCATTTCGATTGCTTTTTTTAGGTCTGCCAATGATTTGGCCGTGTCTCCTTTGAGGCAGTAAAAACAAGCCCTGTTATAATAATTTGCCGGGTAATCGGGCTTCAGTTCAACAGCTTTATTCATCGAAGCTATTGCATCTTTAAATTTGCCGTCCCTCTCCTGGGCCCCGGCTTTCAAGACCCAGACATCAAAACGATTTGGGTTGAGTTTGGTTGCCTTATTAAAAGCTTTAATGGCTTCCTTGTAATTTTTCATTGCAGCCAGCACCTGTCCTTTGCCTACATAATTGATTGCCGTGTCTGGTTGTAACTTTATAAGCGTCTCGCAATCTTTCAGCGCTTCTTCATTCTTATTGTATTCCGCCTCAATAAAGAACTTGTAAAACAAAATCCCGGTGTTTTTGGGATACAGTTTTTGCAGATCTTCCAATTGTTTAATGGCTTCTAATTCCCCAGTGGAAGTCCTTTTCATGTTGATGATCAACCACCCTTGAACACTTTCTTTGTTATCCGGATAGTTTAGCATGAGATAGTTGTAGATCCCGGAAGCTTCTGCTTTCTTTCCCTGCTTTGCAAGTGATTGTGCCTTAGTAAGATTTGCTTTTAGGGCATCAGCAACAGGCTGTTTTTGCTGACCAATGTTTTCCTGTGCAGATAATCCGATAGTCGAAATGATTACCAGGAAAATGACTACCATTAACTCAAGTAAATTCTTTTTCATCTTTGAAAGATTTTAAAATGAATAAATCCTGTCCGAAAATCTTAAAATCAGTAAAAAAAAACAGATTAGTAGAATAGTAATATAAGTAGGTGAGAGCATATTATATTCCCACTCTCAAAGATAAACCTTTAAAATCCAAAAATGAAAAAAAATCAAGAAAAAATTAGTGGCAGAGTTAAAATTGTGGCAGGCACCATTTATGACGAGACTAATGGGATCAGTCCCCATTTAGAAAAATAAAGGGATCTAACCCATTAAGTCAGACCCCATTAATTCCTTGATCAACGATCAGCCCTGATCTGATTTAATCATTAATTTTTTTCCAGATCTCAACTCCGCTTGAGTTTACGTATTTGAGAATCAGTAAGTCGTTTTTAATTTTGATATTGAAAGGATTCGTCTGACCAACAAACTTTGCAGCAGCAGGATGTGAAAATTGGATCGATTCTGTCAACACATTATTCACAATATTGTATGTGCCCATTAAAAAACCGTTAAAAGTATTGGTACTCTTTTGAACATCAACAACTGTATAAGTCTCTTCAGTAAAGATTTTACAACGCATCACACCTTCATGTCCCTGGTAATTTATGATGGGAACAGTATCGTTATTGCACAATTGCCAGGTTCCTACAATGCTGTTTTTAACAGGAGCTTTTTTAGGATCTACATTGCTATTTCCCGTGGTGCTGAAACCACTCATAGAAGTCGTAAATAAAGCAACGACCATTAACATCTTCACTAAAATTTTATTCATTACTAAAAGATTATAGATTCCTACTCATATGGCTTTGTAGGTATGCCCCGTTTTTAAAGTGATACTGGTCTCCAATTGATTATATCATAATGTAAAATAAATGAAATTATTTGAAATAATCAAATATTATCTACTATAATTACAAGAAATGAAATTATTGCATTGTAAAAACATCATTTTATACCTATTATTGCCTTGAAAAAACATAAATATATGTACATTATTGCCTTGTAAAAAAAACAGGTAAAATGGCGCTAAACACCATTTATTACCTCTTCAATCCTGAAGGGTGACATGATTGTAGCAAAGCAATCTTCCCCCTTTTGAACTCCGAAGAAGTGACATGATTGTAGTTAATTGCCTGACCCCATTTATTCTGTAAAAAAAACGGAGGTGCTGAAAACCGGAAAGAGTAAGCGAAACATAAAAAACAATGAAATGAAAAACATTAACTGGAAAGAGATATTCAAATTTCTATCGGGAGCTTTTTTTGTTACGGCAGGGGCAAGTTGGTATCTTTCCTACTATCATATTACAATGCCAATAATGGGCACTACAATGTCTCCTGATTTTTTGTTCGTTCGTGGATTTATACATTTTGGACTGTTTTTACTTACTTTCTACTTCGGCTTCATAAAGAAAAAACAATAGAATATAAAATAGTGCCAGCCACCATTTATTTCTCCTTTGATCCCCAAAGAAAGATAACATGAATAATGACTAACAATTTGTTAATCAGTATTATTCACTAATACATGAAATTATTGCCTTGTAAAAACATCATTTTAAGTTAATGGGGACTGACCCCAATAGTGACCAAGACCATTGATCTAAAGTTTTTAGATTTATTCTATATATCCATTTAATTTTTGAAATATAAACAAACTTCCATTTATTTTTTACTTTATTTCGAAACCATTAAAATAAAGAGACTTGAAATGTACCACACTTTAGACAAGTTGAGATTTTATGGCTTCAGGAACCATTTAAAAAATAATAGTTCCTGACACCATTTTATTTTGCGTAATGTATGATATA
>Ga0209538_1001040_pt1 | contig 14948 bp, 9 predicted proteins | sample BarGraNGADG00211_2_FD_184492 | JGI IMG/M metagenome (GOLD analysis project Ga0209538, IMG submission 184492) | Arctic peat soil microbial communities from Barrow, Alaska - Barrow Graham LP Ref core NGADG0004-211 (SPAdes) (version 2) | ecosystem: Environmental > Terrestrial > Soil > Wetlands >... | reverse complement strand
ATCGACCAGCTCAGGCAGGACGAAGATGTCCTCGACACCTGGTTTTCCAGCTGGTTGTGGCCCATATCAGTATTCGACGGCATCCAGGACCCCGACAATGCAGACATCAAATACTACTACCCAACCAACGATCTGGTCACGGCTCCCGAGATACTCTTTTTCTGGGTGGCCCGCATGATCATTGCCGGAGAGGAATACCGCAAGGAGATCCCTTTCAGCAATGTATATCTCACCGGAATCGTTCGTGACAAGCTTGGTCGCAAGATGAGTAAATCATTGGGCAACTCACCCGATCCAATCAGATTGATTGGTCAGTATGGTGCTGATGGCGTCCGCGTGGGAATGCTCCTCACCTCTCCTGCCGGTAACGACCTTCCCTTCGACGACTCTTTGTGTGAGCAGGGACGCAATTTCAGTAACAAGATATGGAATGCACTCCGGCTTGTAAAAGGCTGGACTGTTGAACCGGGGCTTCAACAACCCCGTTCATCAGCAATCTCTGTGGAATGGTTTGAAGCCAAACTCAATCAGGCACTGACCGAAATCGAAGGACATTTTGAAAAGTATCGTCTTTCAGATGCCTTAATGCGAGCCTATAAACTTGTTTGGGACGACTTTTGCTCTGCTTATCTGGAAATGATCAAACCTGCTTATCAGCAACCTATTGATCCTATTACCTTAAATGCTACTATTGTAGTTTTCGATAAGTTGATGAAGATTCTTCATCCTTTTATGCCATTTATAACAGAGGAGATCTGGCATATACTCAATGAAAAGAGTGAAGATGAGAGCATCATGATTGCAGAAATGCCTGTTGCTTTACCATTTAATGAAGCTATTTTGTCTCAATACGATATGGCTGAACAAGTGATCATAAATCTGCGCGGGATCCGCAAGGAAAAGAATATTCCTGTTCGTGATGCTATCGAGCTGTATATAAGGAAGAACAATGATGAGGTTTCAGATACCACCTTCGACAGTGTAATTGCTAAGTTGCTCAACATTTCAGCAATCAGTTATACCAATGAGAAGATTGAAGGGGCTGTTTCGTTTGTGGTTAAGTCAACCGAATTCTTTGTCCCGCTCAGCGGAGTGGTTGATGTCGAGGCAGAATTGTTGAAGTTGAATGAGGAATTGAACTACACCATGGGATTCCTTGCGTCAGTAGAGAAGAAACTCAGCAACGAACGGTTCGTTTCCAGCGCCCCCGAGGCGGTTGTCAACATAGAACGCAAGAAACAATCCGACGCCCTCTCCAAAATCACCGTTTTGGAAACGCAAATAAAATCGTTATTAAAATAAACATATTTTTCATCACGCATTTGGTGATGTAGGGAGGCCCCTTGTGGGTCTCCAGGGCAATAATGTGAATCTTTTTTATCACACTGCCTTGGAGACCCACAAGGGGCCTCCCTACATCACATTTGTCCTATTATAATCTACCGTCGACCAAATCTTTCGGCAACAAACTCTTTATATCATACAAAACTCCGTGTCCATTCCTTAACGCACTAAAATCCAATTTCATAAACTGGTCATGCGCCACTGCCAACACCACGGCATCATATCCCTTATCCAAATCCGGAACCAACTTAACCCCATATTCATCAAAAACCTCTAACGGTGCCGCCCACGGATCATATACCGCCACCTTACACCCGAAATCCTGTAACTCCGTCACCACATCAATCACCCGCGAGTTCCTGATATCCGAACAATTCTCTTTAAAAGTGATCCCCAACACCAACACATTGGCCCCTTCAACCTTCTGTCCCTTTTTGATCATCAACTTGATCACCTGCTGTGCGACATAGAACCCCATGTTATCATTCAAACGTCGACCCGCCAGAATCACCTCCGGATGATACCCTAATTCCTGCGCCTTGTGCGTCAGGTAATAAGGATCGATTCCGATGCAATGTCCACCAACCAATCCCGGTTTATACGGCAGGAAGTTCCATTTTGTCCCTGCAGCTTCCAATACTTCAGATGTATCTATACCAATACGGTGAAAAATCAGCGCCAGTTCATTCACAAAAGCAATATTCAGGTCACGCTGTGTATTTTCAATGACTTTGGCCGCCTCAGCCACCCTGATCGAAGAAGCCTTGAAAGTACCCTTCTTTAAAATTGTATTGTAAAGTGCATCCACCTTATCAGCCACCTCAGGTGTCGAACCCGAAGTAATCTTCCGGATCAAAGTCAACGTATGCACCTTGTCACCCGGGTTAATCCGTTCGGGTGAATATCCACAAAAGAAATCCTCATTAAATTTGAGCCCACTGAAATTCTCCAGAACGGGAACGCAGTCCTCTTCGGTAGCACCGGGATAAACTGTAGACTCATAAATCACGATATCTCCCTTTTTCAAAACCTTCCCTACAGTCTCCGTTGCCTTGATCAACGGAGTCAGATCGGGACGTTTGTTTTTATCCACAGGTGTTGGAACCCCAACAATAAAATAATTGCAATCCTTTATATCTTCGATAAATGAAGTAAATTTCAGCCTCACAGCAGCTGACAGGTCCTCATCCGAAGTCTCCAGCGTATGGTCATGTCCTGCCTTTAAAGCGGCAATCCTGTGAGCACTGATGTCAAAACCCACCACAGGGTATATCTTTCCAAATTCCACTGCCAACGGTAAACCTACATAACCTAAACCGATCACGGCAATTCTAACATCTTTCAGCATAACTAATTTTTTAGGAATTCATTATATGCGACAAAGATAAAAAACCCAACGGATCTCTGCTTTCAATTTCAAAAATATATTTAGATGTCTCGCTCAGATTAAAAAGCATAGTTCAAATTCAAAAAAGAAGAACAGTATGTGAAACATTACACGAGGAATTTAAAAACACGTTAATTCATAAAAACAAGACGTTAAAAAAGTGTCTATAAATTATTTTCTTACCCATAAATACTTTTGTTTAAAGGGTCTGTAACAATTATTGGGACTAATAATTTACTAATACAAAAAAGATGTCTCAGAAAGGATCCAGATTAAATAAACAATATTAATTAATAAAAAATTTATGTTAAGTGCTGTAATTATAGATACTGATAAATCTGATATAAATTTATTAGTTGAATTATTGACAATTCATTCCTCAATTAAAATTAAAATTGTTGGGACAGCACTAAACCTATTAGATGGGGTTGCCATTATAAAAAAGACTCAACCGGATATCGTTTTCCTTGAAATCATTTTGCCCGGCAGAAATGGTTTAGAAATTTATAATGTATTTAAAACTCCAAATTTTAAAATCATTTTCTACTCTGCAAATCAACAATATGCACTTGATATATTGAGAAAATCAGCTTGTGGCTATCTACTAAAACCTGTGGATATTATTGAATTAGAGGAAATTTTACAAAAAGTCATCGACGAACTATTAAAAGAAGAGAAACAATTTAAAATGCAAGAAATGATTAGTATCCAGAATTGTCCGGTATCTACAGGAACCAATATTTTACTCGAAGTTGAGAATGGTTTTATAATAGTGAACACCCGAAATATTGAATATTGCTATGCCAGAGGTCCTCATTCTGTTGTGGTAATGAATTCCCAAAAAGAATTTTTTGTAACTAAATCATTAAAGGAATTACAAGAAGTACTGACTGAAAAACACTTTTATAGACCTCACAAGACCTATCTCATGAACATTCATTACATGCAAAAATTTGTTCGTGCAAAAGAAAACTATATTGTAATGGAAAGTGGAGTTATCATACCGGTATCAGCCCGAATAACCACTTTTCTCCCAAATGAAATTAGGAAAAAACTATCAAATGAAATATAAAAATCATGAGGAAAATTGTAGTGTATTTAATGTCAATTGCTTTTTTGATTAATTCATTTACAAGTTGTAAAAGTCATGAACCTGATTCATCTAAACCAATAGTAACATCGGGAAAAAAAAGTAAAGATTTGATAGTAAACCCCAGTTTTCAATTCTCGACTGCCAAAGAACTTCCAATAAATATCACGGCTCTTGACAATCAAAATTTTCCTTTAGCCAATGTCAGGTTCAATATACTGACAGATTATCGTATGAGTGGTGGCAGAGCCATTCTTTCCACATCTACAGATCAGAATGGTGTAATAACATTAAGCTACAATTTGCCTGACTACCTTGATTCTCTCGTTGTTGCCACCGACTTCATTGGACTTCCAAGCGAGACAAAAGTAAGTATGAGATCGGGACAGATTAATTTAAAATTAGGTGGATTTTATCCGGTAACAAAATCAGCAATTACAGGCCCGGCATTAAAATTTAAGACAATTTCAACCTTGAATATCCAATCTCCACTCGGTACATGGAATTCAAATGGTGTTCCAAATTATTTGGAACCCACGAATGATATGGTTGATGCAACATTATTAACCGGACTGAATAATTTGTTGCCCGAAAGAGTAGATTTAAGAATAAAGCATCCTGAATTGTTGAATAATGCCAATCAATCCAATCTGATTTTGACCGATGTCAGTGATGTATGGGTAACATTTATCAGTGAAAATGCCGGATTCTTAAATACTTTGGGATATTATCATTATCCGACTGATCATCCTCCAACTACTACTTCCGAAATTGCAGCAATGAATATCATATTCCCAAACTGTTCATTTCCCGGAAGTGGTGGCGATTTACACCAGGGTAATAAGGTGAAATTAAAAGGACCCATGGCTTCTGGATCTTTTCCCGCAAATACTACAATAGGGTGGGTGCTTTTTGCAAACGGTTGGAATGGTAGCACTATTACTTCGGGCAATTGGACTTTATATTCCGATTGGAAATTCAATCCCGAGGCCAATGATAACTTAAAGAAACATTTCATATTCCTTTTCGACAAAGCCCGTAATAAATTCTTGTTGACAGTTGAAGACTGGAGAGCAGATGAGAGCGGGTGCGATAATGATTTTAACGACTGCGTTTTTTATGTAACGGCATCACCGATCGAACATGTAAATAAAGATCATGTACCACTGGTGGTTTATGATGGTTCAGATCTTGATGGAGATGGTGTACCCGATAATTTCGATGATTATCCAAATGATCCCAACAAAGCATATAATTCATACTATCCTTCAAAAGACACCTATGGTTCAATCGCATTTGAAGACTTATGGCCATATACCGGTGACTATGACATGAATGATATGGTGATCGATTGTAACTTTAACCAGATTTCAAATGCAAGCAATAAAATTGTTCAAATCGATGGACAAGTATCGTTACGTGCGATGGGAGCCGGTTTGAAAAATGGATTTGGAATTCAGCTGCCAGTCCTTACATCACAAGTTTTAAAATGTGAGGTTAAAAGTAAAAGAACAGGTCTGCCCATAATTCTTTCAAACGCAATCAACATTGATCCGGCCTCCGGATTGGAACGAAATCAGGACAAAGCTGTTGTGATATTGTCGGATAATGGATTTAACCTTTTGCCTTCCGCAGGAAATAGTACTGGTGTAAATACAACACCCGGAATCCCATGGGTTAATCCTGATACATTACTGATAACAATAACTTTGAGAACACCCCTTACATTATCAACTGTCGGTTATGCTCCCTATAACCCCTTCATTTTTGTAGATGGTATCAGAAGCCACGAGATACATTTACCCGATCAGGCACCAACCAATCTTGCAGATCTGAGCTTATTTGGAACCGGTAACGACGACAGTAATCCTGCGATCGGAAGATATTATCGCCAGAAAAACAATATGCCATGGGCTATAAGCTTTTCAGATCATTATGACTATCCGATCGAAAAAGCAGATATCATCAATGCACATTTACATTTTGCCGATTGGGCCATCAGTAGTGGAACAACATTTAAAGATTGGTATTTGAATAAAGCAGGTTTTAGAAATAATGCTTTAATTTATAGAAAGCCATAAAAATCAATTGCTACTAAAATAATTTCATTCCTGGTTTAACGATAAAATGATTAATCCCTACGTTAAAAAATCAAATAATGTTTTTTTACAACACCTAAATACATTTGTTGAAAGAGTATTATTGGATTAGCACTATTCTAACATTTTTAAAAAACGGGATGATCAGGTAATAATATATAACAATTAAAACTATTGATTTTTATGAATAATTTTCTATTAAGTGCTGTAATTATTGATGATGAAGTCAATGCAATTTTAGATTTAATCGATTTGTTAAATACTTTTTCCTCTATCAATATTATCGGAACTGCAACCAATTTGGATGAAGGTATAGAACTCATTAAAGTTACTCATCCCAAAATTGTGTTCCTTGATGTTGATATGCCAAATAGGAGTGGGATAGAGATCTTTGACGAATTCGAATTAATTGATTTTAAAATCATTTTCTGTTCTTCAAAAAAATATTTCACAAATAATAACATAAGAAATTCCGCAAGTGGATATTTATCAAAACCTTTAGATATCATTAAATTACATGAACATTTAGAAAAAGTCTATAATGAGCTTTTAGTCGAATAATAAATCATGAATGACTAACCACATTTATAACCAAAAAAATATAATATGAAAACTCAAAATTTCAAATTCATTTTCCTTTCTTCGTTGATCATAGTGACTCTTTTTACTTCCTCTTGTTTAAACCAAAAAAAGATCACCTACTTTCAACCAAAAGAAGAAGCCAGAGATGTCATCATAAATGATATTTCACAAAAGCATATCTTCTATCTGAGACCCGGGAATATCATCAATGTTGGGGTGAATAGCATCAGTCCCGACGCGAATACAATGTTTAATCCCTTTGTGGTCATGCAACCGGTAAACTTTAACTACCAACAAACAAATAATCTTAGTCCGGCAATCGGGTATATGGTTGATAAAGACGGAGCCATTTCATTACCCTTGGTTGGTAAAATAGTAGTTTCAGGATTAGACACCAAAGAGACAACCGATCTGATTACTGAAAAGCTGGAAAAATATCTTGTTAACCCAGTAGTGAACGTAAGAATGTTAAATTATAATGTCTCTGTAATGGGTGAAGTAAACAAACCATCTGTTTATACGATTCCAAACGAACTTATTACACTGCCCGAGGTGTTAAGTCTTGCAGGTGACCTTACTATTTTTGCCCGAAGAAACAATGTGCTTGTTATCAGGGAAAATAACGGGAAACGCGAATTTGGAAGGGTAGACCTGACAAAAAGAGATCTGTTTGATTCACCTTATTATTACCTGCAACCAAACGATGTGGTGTATGTAGAACCCGGGAAAGGGAAGAAAACAACCACGGACAGAACAATACAACTGGCACCGACTATCATCAGTGGAGTTTCTCTGCTAACTGTTATACTTTCTATTATATATAAATAACTTTTAAAAGCTTTATACAATGAATACCGAAAATCTTGACCTATTTCCCTTCGAAGAAGAGAAGAATGAAACCAACATAAAGGAAGTAACCTTTAAACACCTCTCCTATTGGAAATGGTTTGCATGTTCATTTGTCCTTGCGCTTATCGTTGCTTTCTTTTATCTGAAGCTCCAGACACCCCAATACAATATACAAAGCAGCATCCAGATCAAAGAGGATAAAAATAAATCAGAGCAGGATGACTTAATCAAACAACTCAACATGTTCACCTCAGAGAAAGGTGTGGACAACGAGATCGAGGTACTCAAGTCGTTCACTTTGATGGATAAGGTGGTGTCTGCTTTAAAACTCAATGTTCAATATTTTGAAGCGCACTCCCCAGTGCTTAATGTTGATCGCTTTCCCAGGGTAAACTTCAGTGCCCGGGAATCCATTGACGATTATTTCAGGGATAAAGAGCTTTACACCCAAAGCCCCTTTACGTTAGAAGTGATCCGCCCCAATGCAATAATTTATGAGGAGCCCCTGGAACTTGATCTGGTAAAACCGAACACGATTAAACTGAATGGGGTAACTATCCCATTAGATAAAGAGACAGAGACACCTTATGGTTTGTTAAAGGTGCATCCGGCTAATAAATACAGTAAAGTAACCAAAATAAAGATCCTGGTACAACCCACCGGTGTATTTACCGAATCGTTGATTAAGGATTTAAAAATTGAACCAAGCAGTAAGGTATCTGCAGTGTTGTTGATGAGCATCAAGGATCCTGTTAAACAGAGAGGATGCGATATTCTCAATAAGCTGATTGATTTTTACAACCTGGCAAAACTGGAAGACAAAAACAAGGTAGCCGCAAGTACGCTCGTCATCATTGAAAACCGTTTAAAAATGATCTCGCAGGAACTTGGAGACGTAGAGAAGAACGTTGAAAATTTCAAATCAGGTAATCGGATTACCGATATCAGTGAACAGTCCAGAATTTTCCTTTCGAGCGTACAAGGAAATGACATTGAGCTCAACAAAGTAAAGATCCAGCAACAGGTACTCGACGAAATCAGTAAATATGTTCATTCCAAAGGTATCAATAGCGGTACCGCTCCATCCACCCTTGGCATCAACGAGCCGGTGCTGCTTTCGCTGATCACCCAACTGGTTGATCTTGAAAGCAAGCAATTGAGCATGTCAAAAACAGTGAAGTCCGATAACCCTATGTTACTATCGATAAACGATCAGGTAGCAGCGCTCAGGCAGAATATAGATGGAAATATTGCGTCACAACAAAAGAGTTTAGCCATCACCCGCCAACAATACGAAGGCCGTAATACCAAAATGGAAGCTATGCTACAAACCATACCGGGTAAAGAACGACTGCTTGTTGACATCAGTCGGCAGCAGTCCATAAAAAACAACCTTTACCTTTATCTTCTGCAGAAACGCGAAGAGACAGCACTTTCTTTTTCCTCTGCTGAATCCGAAAGTCGGACAATCGATATACCCCATGCAGGAAATAATCCGGTATCACCCAAGACAAGCCTCATATACCTGGTCTTTGCAATTATAGGTCTCGCCGTACCTTTTAGCACCATTAAAATCAGCGACCTCTTCAACGATAAAATAATGCGACGCAAAGACATTATAGATGCTACGGGCGCCACTATACTGGGTGAAATCTCCTTCACTGACCACGATGAGCCGTTGGCGGTCAACAATACGGGTTCCGTATTTGCAGAGCAGATCCGCTCATTGCGCACTAATCTGCCCTACATCACCTCAGGGAAAATACCACAAAGCATCCTCTTCACTTCAAGTATCAGTGGCGAAGGAAAGTCATTTATTGCCCTTAACCTGGGCGCCAGCCTGGCAATGATGAATAAAAAAACTGTTATCCTGGATTTCGACCTTCGTAAACCGATGTTAAATACACTTTTAAAAATAGAAAACAAGAAAGGAATCAGTAACTACCTGATGGGCCAGGTTAAACTGGATGAGATTATCTTACCGGTAGCAGAACAGCCTAACCTGAGTGTCATCTCCAGTGGACCAATTCAACAAAGACCTGTGGAGCTAATGGTTAACGGTAGGCTTAAAGATTTGTTTGTGACTCTGAGAGAGAAATTCGATTATATCATTGTCGATGCTCCTCCAATTAGTATAGTAACCGATGCCCAGATATTAGAAGAACATGCGGATGCTACGCTTTATGTGTTACGCCATGAATTTACCCCGAAAAGCTATCTCAAATTTTTTGATGGCTTATACAAGAGTAAAAAATTCAAGCATATGAATTTGATTTTTAACGGAGTCAAAGAAGGTGGACGCTACGGCTATGAATATGGAGCCGGGTACGGAAACGGATATGGATACACAAACAAAAAAATAAAAAAAGGATTGTTTGGATTTCTTAAAAAGACTGGTTAAGATTATTTAAACTGGTTCTATTGTATGATAATATTGATAATGTAGGGAGGCCCCTTGTGGGTCTCCAGGGCAGAATCACAGAACCTTTAAACTTAATATTAGTGTTCTTTTCTGTGTTTTTATCCGCGAATTCGTTGACAAAAAAATCTTTAACATGTATGGAAAACATTATTACCGAAGAGTAAAATTTATCCTTCAAATTGGCGACCTGTTCTTTTTGAATCTTGCTTTTATTGTTGCCTCCTTAATTACCACTTCAGACCCACATTTCCTCCCTAGTGAACAGACCGTTATCTTTCTAACAATGATAAATGTATTGTGGATCGTTTTGGCCTGGATTGTTAAACTATACAGAATAAGCCGTAACATTCAACTTGTCAGAAAAATGTTTACAGTTGCTATTATTATTAGCCTTCATTATCTTACAACCTCATTTATTTTAAAAAAAAGTGACACTTTTGATTATGATCCACAAAGGATAATCTACTTTTATGTCTTTACTTACTGCCTCATTTTAACCTGTAAAATCGTCTTATATAAAAAATTGAAATATTTCCGTAAACCGGATCATACTTTACGTTCAATTATAATGTCCAGAAATAGAGTGACTGAATTCAGAAATAGAATCCAACATATTAATTTGAAATGAGGCTCGACATTATAAAAGATAGCATTGATTCGTGTCTTCATCTGTTAAATCCGTGGACAAAAAAAACAAAATGAAACACCTATTAATCCTTTTATTAGTCACATTCATTCCTTTATTATTAAAACCCCAAAATTATCCGTTAAGTCATAATCTGGAAATAGAATATCAACTAAACCAATCCACCCAACTTTCTCTATCCGCAACATCCATGCACCCATGGATAATCAAGGAACCCGACACGATAAAACGCACCAAAGGCACATGGCTCTCCCGCAAACTCTTCAGGGAACATTTATTAGGAATAAACAATTCAACTGTTAAATTTACAATCGATCCCCTTTTCAATTTTCAAAGGGGCTACGAACGTGTAGAAAGTAAATATACCTTGACCAATACACATGGCTTCATACTGAAAGGCAGTCTGGTCAAAAAATTCACCTTTGAATCTACATTTGCCGAAACTCAATCTGTTTTTCCATCCTACCTTGATAAATTTATCAGAAAAGACTCAGTTGTACCAGGCTCAGGAGTTGCAAAAAAGCTTGGAGAGGATGGATGGTATTATAAAATGTTGAGTGGCAACATATCCTACACTCCAAATAAAAATTTCAACTTTCAATTCGGCACCGGCAAACACTTTATTGGCGAAGGCTATCGTTCAATGCTACTCTCCGATCAGGCTTTCAATTACCCTTTTCTGCGCATCACCACTTCATTCTGGCATATCAAATACACAAATCTATATGCAAAGCTTCAGGATCTGTCCCATTTCTCAGATGGGTCAATTAATTACAGGAATAAAAATATCAACATCCAGTTGTTGAGTTTGGACATAACCAGGAACATCAATATTGGTTTCTTTGAAGCTACTATTTGGAGTACCCCTGTTAAATTTTCAAACCTGGGTTCAGACTTAAAGTATCTCAACCCGGTCATTTTTATTCGACCTGGCGGATATAATCTTGGTGGACTCGATAACAAAGTTTTGGGCTTAATGCTAAATTATCGTCTCCGCAGAACCACCATTTACGGACAAGTTATCCTGGATGAGTTTAAACTAAAAGAAATACTCGCAGCAAATGGGTGGTGGGGAAATAAACAAGGATTCCAGATTGGCGTAAAGAGTCTGGAACCTTTTAACATAAAAGGTATGTACTTTTTGACAGAACTAAATCAGGCCCGCCCATATACCTATTCACATGATTACAGGATAACAAACTATGGCCATTATAATCAACCCCTCGCCGATCCATTAGGCGCCAATTTCAGAGAGTGGGTAAATGTCTTACGTTATCAAAAAGGAAAATGGATACTCCAAGCCAAACTGATCACTGCACTTTACGGTCTGAACATTAATAATAATCAAAACTATGGTAAAGATATTTTTGAACCATACTATACCAGAGTACCGATTCTCAACAATAGAATAGGCCAGGGTTTAAAAACCACCCTCCTCTATACCGATATTCATTTATCTTATGTCATCAATCCCGCAATACATTTCGAATTCCTGGTCGGAATGAAGTATCGTAAAGAAAGCAACACCTCTTTCACACAAAAAGACAATGAATTCTACATTGGGTTTAGCACTAACCTCTTTAATAACTACAACGATTTTTAATAAAAAATTAGTCTTAAATGCTTTTTCTACATCAATGTTATAAATATAAATCTTATAAGAAACGCTTGTTTGATAAAATGCCACGTTAAAAAACCGGATTAAGCTTTTAAATAGCTAAACAATACTTTTAGTATAGGATATTGAAATTTGAAACATAAATCGATAACTTATACTTTAATTATGTCAGGAATACATTACTCACGAAAAGTTAAAATCATCCTTCAATTTAGCGATCTTTTCTTTTTAAATTTTGCTTTTATTGTAGCCTCATACATCACCACATCCAGCCCATCATTTCTCCCCAAACAACAGACCATTATCTTTCTGGTAATGATTAACCTTTTCTGGAGCATTATGGCCGGTAATAGTGATCTTTACCAAATCCGCCGAAACATTCAGATTAATAAAAAAATATATAAGGCGGCTCTTATAATTACTCTAAATTATCTCGTGGTCTCTTTTATATTGAAAACGAGCAGTGTTTTTGATTACAACTCATTTCAGATAATTACCTTTTATGTCCTCATCTACTGTCTTATATTAACAGGTAAGTTCTTTCTCTTTATTGCTTTAAAGTATTTTGGGAAACTGGGATTTAATTCACGCTCCATAGTAATCCTAGGAGGAGGCACATTAGGTGATGAAATCAGAACCAATATGCTAAATGAATATTCTTTTGGCTTTAAATATCTGGGAATCTTTGATGATGAACCAAATAAGTGTAAGTTTAAGTCAGAAGTATTGGGTTCATTAAGGGATTTTAAAGAATATGTCCTTCAAAACAGGGTCGATGAAGCATTCATCGCCTTACCAGATTATGACACATCCAAGGTAACTGAATTAATACATTTTTGTGACGAAAGCACTATCAGGGTTAAAATAGTTCCCGATTTTATGCGCTTTAATACTGCCAGCGTTCAGCTCGACTATTATGGCAATATACCTATTATCCGTTTACGAGAAGAACCACTCGAGAGTCTTCGAAACCGTATTCTAAAGAGAGGTTTTGATATTTTCATTTCTCTGGGTGTTATCCTCTTTATCCTCTCTTGGGTAATCCCTTTGTTGGGGATTCTGATTAAGCTCCACTCTAAAGGACCTGTTTTTTTCACCCAGCGGCGAACCGGTTTAAACAACAAAGAATTCAATATCATTAAATTCAGGTCCATGCATATGAACTCCCAGGCAAATCAATTGCAGGTCCGGAAAGGAGATCCCCGAATCAACAAATTAGGAGCTTTTTTACGAAAATTTAATATTGATGAAATTCCACAGTTCATCAATATCCTATTGGGAAATATGTCACTGATAGGTCCCCGCCCTCACATGATCGAGCACACCATTTACTATTCCAAAATTATCGATTGTTACAAGGTACGCCATTTTGTTAAACCGGGTTTAACCGGATGGGCACAAGTAAACGGTTATCGTGGTGATACTACCGAACCGGGATTGATGGAAGGGCGAGTAAAGCATGATGTATATTATATTGAAAATTGGTCTCTCCTACTTGATATACGTATCTTCTTTAAAACTATCTATAACATGTTCAAAGGCGAACCCAATGCGGTATAAATCCATAATAGAAAAAATAAAAGACCCGGTTAACTTATGTGTTAACCGGGTCTTTTATTAAAAATCAACTTAGTGACTAAGGTTTCCGAAACCTCTTTTAAAAATCAAGGTTCTGTTGTACGATAATATTGGTAATGTAGGGAGGCCCCTAGTGGGTCTCCAAGGCAGTATAAATAAAAATCTTCATTTCCGGATAGGAGAGCCACAAGGGCCCTCCCTACATTTTCTTACAATAGAACCATTCAAAATGACTTTCATCTCCAAAATAAAGATCAATGTATCCGCTGGTTTACAATTCTTTTAGGCTTTCTATTTGTTGTTGTTTGTGTTCAAATTCATCCAGGTTCCGTTTGCTTTTCAATGACAATCGGGCTCTTTTCCAACTATAGCCCAGTGCCTTTTAAAAAATTCTGCAAGGTCCTTTTGCAGATATTAATATTATGTTTTTTCTCCAAAAAGAGTAACACAATGGCTTAAAAGAAGACATTGGCATCGTTTTCTGATTGTATTATTGATGCTGTTTTTATATATCAGCTCTAAGGCCTCAATCTCCTCTGTTTTCAGTGTTATGTATCTCATAGTGAAACAAGTATATACTATTTATTTCACTTAAACAAGATAATACGACCTTATATTATTCTTATTACTTAAATCTCTTTAGCACTATAGAAATGTGTGAATGATGTAACAAATTCTCAAAGTTATGTAATACTTTAATCTTCAATGGTAGATTATCTTTGTAATGAAATTAGTTAAATAGCATGCGAAATATTTTGAGGAGAAAACAATTACTATAATTTTCCGTTCTGCTTTTTAACAATAAAATAACATTTAAATTGTATTGCCATTTAATTCGCGCTTGCGGATTTAAGGATGTATAATATTTGTTCAAGTTTATTTGCTTAAAGACATTGGAAATGAAACTTTTCTATCAAATATTTACAAAAAAAACTATACTGTCAATTCTGATTGTACAATGCTCTATACTAAGCTTTGCAACAACATACTATGTAAGCAATTCGGGCAATGATTCCAATTCTGGACTTACAACGATTCTGGCATGGAAAACGTTAGTGCATGTTAACGCTTTAAAATTTAAGGCTGGAGATCAAATATTATTTCAGAAAGGTGATACTTTTTATGGCACCATAACAGTTAAGAATTCCGGATCAGCCGGCAATCCAATTACTTATGGTGCATATGGTACGGGGGAAAATCCAATTATTACAGGTTTTACTACTGTTACTGCCTGGACGAATTTAGGTGGCAATATTTGGGAAAGCACTTCAGCTGTATCAACGCTTTCAACTTGCAATATGGTTGTTATAAATGGAGTAAATACTCCAATGGG
>Ga0209538_1001039_pt1 | contig 14950 bp, 13 predicted proteins | sample BarGraNGADG00211_2_FD_184492 | JGI IMG/M metagenome (GOLD analysis project Ga0209538, IMG submission 184492) | Arctic peat soil microbial communities from Barrow, Alaska - Barrow Graham LP Ref core NGADG0004-211 (SPAdes) (version 2) | ecosystem: Environmental > Terrestrial > Soil > Wetlands >... | reverse complement strand
ATTGATAACGAGAATAACTTTCTTAACGCTTCGCTAAAAGTTATTTCCCGTAATCAACAATGGTTGCATTATCAATATCATATTTTTAAATTTAAAAGTAAAAAATAAGTAACAAAACGGTCAACGTTATTCAGGCATCAACAACAAACTATCGACTATAAACTACCGACTACAAAATGTCTATCCAAACCAACATACAATCCATTCGGCAGCACATTCCAACGCACGTACAATTAGTCTGTGTGTCGAAGTTTCATCCGAATGAAGCTATTGAAGAAGCGTATGCAAATGGTGAACGGATTTTCGGTGAAAGCAAGGTGCAGGAAATGTGTGGCAAACACGAAACACTTCCTGCTGATATTTCGTGGCATTTTATTGGTCATTTACAAACGAATAAAATAAAATATATCGTTCCTTTCGTTTCGTTAATCCACGGAGTTGATTCGTATAAATTGTTGGTTGAAATTAATAAGCATGCTGCAAAAATCGGAAAAACAGTCAATTGCTTGTTGCAGATTCATATCGCTCGAGAAGAAACAAAGTTTGGATTTTCGGAGGATGAACTGATTGAAATGCTTGGAGTAGGAGAGTGGAAAGACTTGAAAAACATACAACTATGTGGTTTAATGGGTATGGCAACTTATACTGACAACCATGCACAAATTCGGTCTGAATTTCAGGGTTTGAAATCTCTATTCGATCAGGCTAAAACTTCATATTTTGCTTTAGAACTTTCATTTTGTGAACTATCGATGGGTATGTCCGACGATTACAAAATTGCCATTGAAGAAGGAAGTACGCTGGTTCGTATTGGCAGTTCAATATTTGGAACACGACAATATAATTAATTTATAATTCATAATTGATGGATTATCAACTTATAACAATTCTTGGGCCGACAGCTTGTGGTAAAACCACACTCGCTTGCGCGTTGGCTCATAAACTGGATACAGAAATTATTAGTGCTGATTCCCGTCAGGTATATCGTGGAATGGATATTGGAACCGGTAAAGATTTTTCTGATTATATAATTGAAGGGAAGAAAATTCCCTATCATCTGATTGATATTTGTGATGCCGGCGAAAAATACAATGTATATGAATTTCAGCATGATTTTCATAAAGCTTTTTCTGAAATAACCGGCAAAGCGAAGTTGCCGATTCTTTGCGGTGGAACGGGCATGTACATCGAAGCCGTGTTGAAAGGATATAAACTGTTGCGTGTTCCAGAAAATAAGGAATTGCGGAAAAGTCTCGAAAACAAATCATTGGACGAACTGATTGAAATGTTGAGCCGGTACGCTTCTCTTCACAATAAATCTGACTTGGATTCTACCAAACGTACCATAAGAGCTATTGAGATTGCAGAATATACAAGAAATAGTGAGCCTGAATACCAGGAATTTCAACCGATTAATAGTTTGATTATCGGAATTGATCCCGACAGGGAAATTCGCCGGCAAAAAATCACACAACGCCTGAATAGTAGGCTGAAAGAAGGCATTATTGAGGAAGTAAAAACTTTGCTCGACAAAGGAATAGCACCGGAAGACCTGATTTATTACGGACTGGAATACAAGTTTATAACACTCTATCTGGTTGGTGAGTTAAGTTACAAAGAAATGTTCTTGCAACTCGAAATTGCCATTCATCAATTTGCCAAACGACAAATGACCTGGTTTCGTGGCATGGAACGACGTGGTTTTACTATTGAATGGATTCCGGCGGAACTGTCATTAAATGAAAAAGTTGAAATGATAGAACGTTCATTACTCAAAGTGTAATTCTCTTTATTCCAATACCTTCCACTTGCACATTTTCGTGTGTTGCCCATACCACCAACGATTTATATGCAACAATCCATTTCACGAGGAAGTCGATTATTCTGATTTTTAATTCATTATCCAAACCGGTTAGAGGCTCATCAAGCAATAAAACATCCGATTGTACGGCCAATGCGCGTGCCAATCCAACCCTTTGTTGCTGACCTCCGCTTAATTCATGCGGATATTTGTGTGCATGCTGTGTCAATTCCATATTGTCCAACAAATAAGTTACCAAATTGCTGACTTCCTGCTTTTGTAAATGATTTGAATTCAATACATAGGCAATATTTTCAGATACAGTGAACCATGGAAGTAAACGTACATCCTGAAATGAATAGCCAAAACTAAGATTGTCTGCTGACAGAATCTCTCCATTATCCGATTTCTCTAATCCTGTCAATAGTCGGAGCAAGGTTGTTTTTCCTTTACCTGAATGTCCTTTAATTAAAGTAATATTGTTGGTGTTAAATTCCAGGTTTAACGATTCAAACAACGTTACACCATTAAACGCTTTTTTTAGATTCAGTATTTTAATTTCCTTTATATCAGATTTTTGTACAGTCTGATTTAATTCATATTTTATTGCTTCAGGAAGTTGTTTTTCAATATGTATTTTCTGAATTTGTGTGATAATATACTCAAAAAGATAACTGATTCCAATAGCTACAACAGTCCAGGCTATTAATTCCGAAACATTGATATAAGCCTGAGCTTGTTTCATCGCCGAACCAATTCCATGAATGGGTTGTGCCAGCACTTCACCGATAATAATGGCACGCCACCCGAATCCCATAGCGGTTTTAATTCCATCGAAAATCACTTTTTTTGCCGAAGGAATGTAAATATTGGAAAACTGATTGGATTTCGATTTACCAAAAACCCTTGCCATTTCCAAAAAGCGTTTGTCGGTTTGTTCCAAACCCGTGAGAACATTTTGATACAAAATAGGAAACATAGTTATCAGAGCAATAAAAACCGGCAGTTGGGGAGGAGAGAACCAGAATAATGCAATCAAAACCAGTGAAATAATAGGTATAGAGCGACTTACAACAACAATGGGATGAAAAAAAGCTTTCCAGAATGAAGAAAATGCAGCTATTGTTGCAAGTAAAAAGGCAAGTACAAAAGCAAAAACAACGCCGATAATACCACGTAAAATGGTGAAACTGATTTCAATAAAAAAGTTCTCACTTACTATTAGTCGGCATGTTTGTTTTAGTAAATCAACCAGAGAAGGAAATATAGCAGGAAAACCGATTTTCAAAGCAATAATTTCCCATACAATACCTAAAAAGAGAATGGAAAGTAAAGTTGGTATGAGTTTTATTTGTTTCATTTCATGTGATTCCTAATCTGTCAGCCAACGTAGAATTTAGTTCAAACTGTTTTAAAGATAAATATGTAATGTAAATATCTTTCTCAAAGTAATTTAAAGCGCCCCCTAATTTATTTCAATTTATCGGAATGGGGATTTGGGGTAAAAATAAAGTCTTTATCGGGCAATTTTCCACCAATGCTTTTCGGGTTGAAATTATAAAAAATCTGGAGATAACTATTTATTTCCTCCTCGATGGCAAACGACCCGACATAATTGATATTACATAACGAAATTGTTTGTTTTGCAAGTGCCGAATCAGATGCTATTTTATGTTTAATGAGCAGTTTGGAGGCTTTTTCGGGTTGTTCATTTATAAAATTACAACTTTTCGAATACAATTCGCAAACCCGTGACACTAATGTTGGTTTAAGTGTTATAAATCTATCACTTACGAGAAAAGCTGTTTGTACGAATATGTTCTTATCCGAATTAAGTAAAAATTCTTCGCAGGTCAGTTTACTCACACAATGTATCGAAGAATCCAGGGCAAGGAGTTTACTTACCAAAGGTTCGGAAACAACAGCAAATTTGATTTTTTTTAATCTCAATGCCTGTGCAATATCGCTGTTAGTGCTTAATGTATAGTCAATCCGGACATTTGAAACTTTATATTTCTGAATCATTCGTTTCAATAATACATCTGAAGTTGAACTTTGTCCGAATACGGATATGGTTTTATTTTTCAGTTCAGTAATTTTATGCGCATTACTGTTTGTCAATATATAAAGCGTTCCCCATATAGGACAAGCCACCATGTGATATTGAACTCCTTTGTTGTACAAATTAGCAGCCATAACCGTCGGAAGTATTGCAAAATCGAGTTCTCCCTGCATCATCATCGCCTGAATCTGTTGTGGCTCGTTTTTCAAAATAATCTCCACTTTTTGTCCATCAAGAACAGTCGGTTTGTCAATTAACTGAATAAAACTTACAGCAGAAGGTCCTTCCAAAACTCCAATCCGGATAGTTTCGGGCGAATTACCTGAACAAGAACTAAGAAATATCACTGCAAAGGTTACTATCAATAATTTGTATGCTAATTTTTTCACAGCCGTTTGAAATTAGTATAAATTGATTTTTTTAAAATAATAAAATAAAAGTTCTTTTAATACGCACAAAGATACAAATTTTTGTTATAATAGCTTGTATTTTGCAAAATTAAGAAGCAAAATAACTACATTTGTGCTTTAAATATTAATTTATAACCTCAAATAATCAATATGGCCCAATTGCTTTTTATCATAATCATTGTTATTCTCGTTGCCGATTTTGGTCTTGAACGTTATCTGGCTTTTTTAAATATCAAAGAATCCGGTAAAGAACTGCCGGTATTGTTACGTGATATTTACGATCCGGAAAAATACGCGAAGCAGCAGGATTATTTCCGCACCAATTCACGTTTCGAAATATTGACCAGTTGTTTTAGTTTTGTTATTACCTTATTAATGTTCTCATTAGGTGGATTTCATTGGGTCGATCAGTTGGTTCAAGGTTATGTGCAAAGTGAAATATGGACTCCGATTATTTTCTTTGGCGTGTTGTTTTTCGCAAATGATATATTGAGTATTCCTTTCGATTGGTACGATACTTTTGTTATCGAACAGAAATTCGGGTTCAATAAAGTCACGCCCAAACTTTTTATCCTCGATAAACTGAAAGGGTATGGGATGACCATTATTTTGGGTGGTGGAATTTTATTTGTGATCATTTGGATTTATACATTGACTCCCACTTATTTCTGGTTGCTGGCATGGGCAGTGGTTACCGTTTTCAGCCTGTTTATGACTATGTTTTACTCACAGATTATTGTTCCGTTGTTCAACAAACAAACACCGCTTGGAGAAGGCGAATTACGCACAGAAATTGAGAAATTTGCCCTCAAAACTGGATTTAAACTGGATAATATCTTTGTAATTGATGGTTCAAAACGTTCAACTAAAGCCAATGCATACTTCAGCGGGCTGGGAGCGAAGAAACGTATAGTGCTGTATGATACGTTGATGGATAAAATGACAGTGGAAGAAATTGTGGCTGTGCTGGCTCATGAGGTTGGTCATTATAAACACAAACACACCCTGATTAATTTCATGATTTCCATTCCATCAACTTTGTTGCTTTTCTTTGCTTTTGGATATATTCTGAAAAGTGATATTTTTGCACAAGCATTAGGCGGAACGGTGGCTTCATTTCATCTCAATGCTTTAGCATTTAGCATTTTATATTCACCTATTTCGTTGGTGCTGGATATTGCTACCAATGTACTATCCCGCAAATTTGAATATCAGGCTGATGCTTTTGCAGCAAAATACGGATATGCACAACAATTAACGTCGGGATTGAAAAAGCTGACTGCCACTTCATTGGGAAACCTGATGCCGCATCCGCTTTATGTATTTTTTCATTATTCGCATCCAACGCTTTATCAACGAATTCAGAAGATTACCAATTAGTCAATGTCCAATTCCCAATAAATATGTTCTGGTTTTTTAATTGTAAATTGTAAATGAAAAAATTGTAAATCAACAAGATATGTTACTTGGAATAATGGGCGCCATGCCCGAAGAAATGGAAAAAATAATTTCTGCCATTGAAAACAAGGAAATTGTGGAGCGGGGCGGCCGGATTTATTATCGTGGTGAATTGTTTGGACAAGACGTGGTGGCTGTATTTTCGCGCTGGGGGAAAGTGGCTGCAGCCACAACGGCTACCAATATGATTCTGGAATTCGATGTCGATCGAATTATTTTTACCGGTGTGGCAGGTGCCATTTCGTCCGAATTAAATGTGGGTGATATTGTTATCGGTGAACGGTTATATCAACACGATATGGATGCCCGTCCTCTTATGCGTCGTTTCGAAATTCCGTTAACGGGAAAAACTTCTTACGAAACTCCACAACAAAATGTGGATACGATGGCACAAGCAGTACATAACTTTCTGAAAAACAATAGGGAATTCCGCCAGTTGCTTACCGAACAACATATCAGCAATGTAAAAATGCTGACGGGTGATATTGCCAGTGGTGATTTATTTATTTCGAGTACAGAGATGAAACATGCTCTGATAAAGAATTTACCGTCAGTTGTTTGTGCCGAAATGGAAGGAGCTGCCGTTGCTCAGGTTTGCGATGATTATGGCGTGCCGTTGATTGTTGTTCGCGTTATATCCGATGCAGCTGACGAAGAAGCACATATTTCGGCTATCGGTTTTGTAAATCAACATGCAGGCGATTATTCCTTGTCAATTCTGAAAGAATATATTACTCTGATTAACAGTATGTGATTATTAGTAGGAGAGAAATTTACTTCACTGCAACCCATTTATTCTTCCAGACAGGATATTTATCAAGCACTTGCTGGGGGGAATAAGTATAAAATCCATAGCCATCTCGTCTTTCGCGAACCACTTCTGCTAATGAATAAACCACCTTGCTATCGCGATTACAAAACAACGGTCTATGTGTTTTCAACTCATAATAGCGTGTCCAGATAGCCGGAGCAGTTGAATCAATTACTACCACCTTATCAGTAGCCGACACTTTGTAAGGCGTTTGTACTCGTGGTGCAGGAATGGTTTTTACATGTGTATTGTGAATAATAGATTCATCGAACCAGACGACTGCATTTTGAATTGCATCAATAATTTCCTTTTTGGGATGATCAATACTCATTAAAAACAGCACCAGATCGGCACTTTCTTTATTACAAATACTGGGCGGTTCAAATTTTCTTGCCCAGGCAGGTTGTAATGTCACTTCATCGTACTGCTGACACCATGCAGTGGGCTTACCCGCATCGTTTATCTGGGTTTTAATAATGCAGTCCATTCCTTTATTATAAGCACTTTCTAATCTTTCGCGAAGTTTGCTGTCAATAAAAGCATATTGAGGTTTTCCATCCAGAATATCCTTGATTAATTGCATGACACCGATCATTGCTCCATCGTTGAATGTGATATGACTGCTGTAATTGTCTTTTTCTATTGGATAATATTGAGGCCAACCTCCATTTTTATATTGAGCCTTTAAAACAAATTCCAATCCTTTTAGACAAGCTGTTTTATATTTCTCAACTCCGGTGGCTTTGAATGCTATTGCCAACGCAGCAATCTGAGTATAGGTATTGCCGTTATCGAAGGTCGTATTCGTTTCGCCTTTAGCTGCTTTTACAGTATTTTTTTGTTCGGGAGTCAGAATAGCAAAAAAATCATAATTTTTTGGCCAGCCTCCGTTGTACTTTTGAAATAAGAGTATATTATTGGCAATATTCGTAATTTCAGTCTGTTTATAACGGGGACGAGCGGGTAGGGCATTAATCATATTATGCTTATCGGCTATGTCGTACCAATGATGGGTATTATCCTGAAACGGCTCATAATCAATGGTTGAATAAGGAGAATGAATTCCTTTCGTTTTCTGGGCAAAACCAAAAAACGAAAAAAACATCAATGAAACAACTAATGATGTTTTTACTAAGAGAGTGGTTTTGTTACGAAATGCTGAAAATCTCATGATAATTTATTTTAATTTTTAAGAACTAAATCAACGTACAAAATTAATGATATAAACCGATACTCATGTGTAAAATATGACCTTATGAGTATAATTTTTGACAGAAATGCAATTGTCAGAATCAAAATTTATAGAATTCAAGAATTTACAGAATGAAGATACGGATTAAAAATCAGTTTATATTGTAAGTTTGTTGCCTCTCCAGACTGGCGCGGGTCTATGATTACGAGTAGATTTAATTTTAGTAATCAGCATAATCCAGAATCAAATTCACTATACTTACACTATCAGACTTTACAGTAACCGGGGTGATTCCACCTTGTCCATCAAAACCATCAGCATAGAATTTATCATCTTCTTTAATGAAAATTGAATATTTTCCGGGGGTAAGAGTCAATTGAAAAAAGCCTTCGTTGTCGGCATTACATTGACCAATAAGCTTTGAATTGACAGCATCAAATAAAGGCCCTGGCATATGCGCAACTATATTTTCGATAGTGCAGTATTCATAAATTATAATGGTTCTGCTGATTGGGTATTCTTTGCAACTTTTATTCGGTGGATAAGAAGGCATGCAATCACCTTCTTTCTTCAGTAATGTACCTGATACTCCTGTTGAAACAGTAATTTTCTGATTATTCTTTTTTATTAATTTATCAATATCTGAAACTTGCTGAAGATTGGTGATCTCACATGAGGGTAAAAAGATCAAAATCACCCAAAAGATGAATTTAATTGATACTGTAGAAAACCAAATTCTTAAATTTCTATTTTCCATTTTTATTTTATTTTTTACTGACAGTTTATTGAAACATTTGTGTGTTTTTTACTTCTTATTTGCTGTTATATGATACTCCCCAAAACCTGGACATGAAGTTAAGATAAGAAAGTATTATCTTTAAACAAAAATTTTATGTCAACAACAAGGAGGAAATTCAGTAAAGAATTCAAATCAAAAGTGGTTTTAGAATCATTGAAAGAGCGCGAAACATTAGAAAGTTTAGCCAAGAAATATGAACTTACGCCGACTCAAATTTCAATCTGGCGTAGTGTTGCACTTAAGAATTTCGGGAATGTGTTCAGTTATCTCTCTGTTTATTCAAAATGGTTCCCCAAACTAATTGATTACGACTGTTTTTTTTGTTTTTCCTTGATAATACTCCTATTCAATTAGTTCCAATTGACAGATTGCTCCAGCGGCAATATGTGTACTCGAAATCTGAAAAGATTTTCTACCTCACCAATCAGATTTATCTGTGTCCCATTAATTATTTTCGGATACCTTTTTAGGTTGTATTCCCTCGAAACTCGATGAAAACACCTGTCTTACTCCGTCCGCACGGATATACCAATCTTATTCTTTTTACATAATGATTAGGACTGATTGTTGGGATTTATTTATTCATTTATTTAGAACATATCTGGTTCGACAATGCATTTTCTTTTTTTACTTTTACCTAATCATTTCATTTGGAAAAACAACAAGACTTTCATTGCCATCTTTTCCTACAGCCGCAACACCAAAGAAATAATTATCGATGATTGTATTCTCGAGTTTAAAGGTATTCACTTTACCTACAAACCTGGAATACTGCCATTGTGGAGCAGTAGTATCCCGCCAGTAAATTTTATAACCGATACAATTCGAATCATCAAGCTTACCCCATGCAACGGTTGTGGAAGGAGACACCGCCCCACCAATTTTTACATGAGTGGGCGGAAGTGGAGCCAAAGCCAAACCTGCCAGCGTAATAGCATTTACAGATGTAATTTTAGCCGCATAATCAAAGTTTACTCCTGCAACTACATCACCGTAGTTTATTCCATTCTCAACTCTTATATCTTGATGTTGGCGGTTATAGTTTTCATTTGCTTCCATTATTCTAACCCCTGCATAACCGGCATCATTAAAAGGTTTCTGTTGACCGCCGCGTCCGAAACGATCCAGGCGGTAAATCATGACAGGTTTCATTTCGGGCATGTAAGTCGTGGTTATTTTAAATATGTAACGGGCCAGTTGCCGGGATATTCCGTCAACTTCACCTCCCATATATCTTCTGCTGTTTCGTTCTGTTTCAGTTTCGGTTGGAGACACCGGTTCGGAGAAAATTCTAAAACTACGATTATCAATAGTTCCATCAATTCCATCAATGTTTCCTATCATATCGTTATTGAGTATTCCCAGTATGTGCCATCCCTTTTCTTTTACAAACGCAGCAAAACCTTCGCCGCCAAACAATCCCTGTTCTTCGGCCGATAATGTTGCATAGATAATGCTGTTGTTAAACTGATATTTTGATAATACACGTGCAGCTTCGAGCACTCCTGCCAGACCGGAGGCATTATCATTCGCTCCGGGTGCATCTATTTCGGCATTGTTTACGTCCGAGGCTCGTGAATCGATATCACCCGATACGATAATATAATTATCCGGATATAACTTGCCTCGTTGAACAGCGATTACATTTTTTACCAACACATCACGGGGAATGCGTTTATTCTCTCCTTTTTTAATCAGGTTATTCTGATAAAAAACTTTGAGACCACCGTTGCATTGTGTGGAAATACTGTCGAATCGGTGTTTAATCCATCTGGTAGCTGCACCTATTCCCCTGGTGTTTGAAATTGTATCGGAAAATGTATTCCGTGTACCAAAATTTGCCAGCATAACAACATCTTTCCGGATGCGGTCTGTTGAAATCTGATGGATGATATCGTATAGTTGAGGATCGACAGATGAAGGGACTTCCACGTTATTTTGCGCTAAACATGGCATGAGGCTGTTCACTAAAAGAGATAGTAATAGGATTTGTTTTTTCATTATTTTATTTCTAAGTACATGACAAAAATTTGAAAATATCTATATTTGATTGAAGTTCAACTCCGGTTCGGCATGGGATTAATACTATCTTCATTTATCCTTTTCTTGCTCAAAGTCTATTCAATCCAAGTTACAACTTCGTCTAAACTTGCATTTTTAATCCGCTAATTACTAATTGTTTATTGATTCGGATTATAAATCCTTGTAATATTTAAAGGTGTGATTTCAAATCACACCAACCCGTGCCAACCTTTTCTCATTTAATTAAGGTCATATCCGGTTCGACGAAAGAGTTTCTTATTTTTAATTTTTATATCTCTAACTCCACAATTGATTTTGAAGGCATTTTCACTTGCAAAACGTTGTCTTTCAATTTAAATTGAGTGAATTTCTGAAGCTTTACTTTTTCGGGAGTTCCAAAATCATTAAATGAATTAATAGCTTCGGACGTGAGAATTTCTCCACTGATTGACGACACCTTCATTGAACCCGGATCAATTGTCACTGTATTTTCCGCATTTGGATCGAGGTTCGCAAGCGTGATATGAATCTTACCATTCGAATCTTTTGAAGCGGATGCATTTATGGAAGGAATTGTTTCGTTATTAAACTCATAATTCCGACAAGTTACTGAAACCGGAATTAATGTTGCGCCCTGATGCACTTTAAACATTTTAAAAACATAATAAGTAGGTGTTAATACCAACTGATTTCCGCGGGTTAAAATCATTGATTGAAGAACATTCACTACTTGTGCTATATTGGCCATTTTCACCCTGTCGGCATGATTATTAAATATATTCAGGTTGACAGCGGCAACCATCGCATCGCGAAGTGTATTTTGTTGAAACAGGAAGCCGGGATTTGTGCCGGGTTCCACATCATACCAGGTACCCCATTCATCCACCATTAAACCAACCTGTTTTTTTGTGTCGTATTTATCCATTACTGCCAAATGTCTATCAATGAGGGTATCCATTAAAAGGGTTTTCTTTAATACAGTAAACCATGCACCTTGTGTAAAATCCGTAGCAGATCCTTTTTTTTCCCAGTTTCCGGGTAATGTGTAATAATGCAATGACACACCCTGAACGTTTGTACCCACGTTTTTCATCACTACATCGGTCCAGTTCACATCATTATCACTTGCTCCTGATGCGACTTTAAGAATGCCATGTCCTGCATAATTTAAATAGGTGCCATATTGCCTGCATAGATTGGAATAATATTCAGGAGTCATATTGCCACCGCATCCCCATGCTTCATTACCTATGCCAAAGTACTTTACTTTCCATGGTTTTTCACGTCCGTTTTGTTTGCGGAGTTTTGTCATGGGCGATTCGGAATTTGAAGTCATGTATTCTGCCCATTCGGCCATTTCCTGAACTGTACCACTACCTACATTACCCGAAATATAAGCATCACATCCCAATATTTCACACAAATTGAGAAATTCATGCGTACCAAAGCTATTATCTTCTGTAACACCACCCCAGTTTACATTGACAATGGAAGCACGTTTATCGCGCGGTCCAATACCATCTTTCCAGTGGTACGTATCGGCAAAGCAACCACCGGGCCAACGTAAAACCGGGATATTCATATTTTTTAACGCTACAATAATATCATTTCTGTATCCATGTGTATTTGGAATGGCTGAATTTTCGCCAACCCATATACCGTCATAAATGCAATGTCCCAGATGCTCGGCAAATTGTCCGTATATATCTTTGCTGATAAGGGTTTTGGAGCTTTCAGTATTTAAAACAACTACATTTTCTGCTTTGCTCTGTGCGGATAAAATTTGAAAACCTGAAAGAATAAACAAGGGAATGAAAAGAATACGCTTAAAAATTTTCATTGGTGGATTGTATTTAGTAAATAATGATTTTTTTTTAGAATTGTTGGTAACGTAAGCTAGCGTAGGTCTACGACCCTGTGCCATCTTCAATTTTCAAAAATAAAGCTCTCTTTTCTTTCCTTTGAAACTGAAATTCGCACCAGCGGGTCAAATCACACCAACCAGTGCCAAACTTTACTCATTTAATTAAGTACATATCCGGCTCGAGTGAAGTAATAAAATCAAATTCTATTTTACAATCTCAATCTTTCTATAGATTCTGATATTATCAAGTTCTATATTTACAATATAAATTCCATTTCTAAGGGTTGAAACATCAATTTCCTTTAAATTTATGTTTGCATTCAATTTAATCAGACATATCCCTGCTAAATCATAGACTGAAATAGTTTTTAAATGCCCGACATTATTTCGAAAATTTAGGTATAACTTATCGTTGGCTGGAATTGGAAACAAGAGTACAGAATTATCACAAATTTGGTCTAAACCTGTTGGAATCAGTCCATGCAGATATTGTTTGAATGGCGATATTTTGGCTGCTGCAAAATATAACCAGGCTGTTGCATCAAGACTTGACCAATTAACAGCCCAAATATCAGCCTTACCTCCAAGGCTATCGTTGTATGCCGGAATGGTTCCATCCTTCAGCCGGTAATTTACGATGCTGTCATAAAGTGCCTGACTTTTTGGCCCGCCTGCACAAATATATGTCAATGTACCCTCGAACCATGTTGCTACCGGTCCAATACCATCAAAACCTTCCGGCTTTCCCGGCCCGTGGGTATCAAGAACTTTTCCCACAAATGAAAGTGTATTAATTGCTTTCAAAGAATCATTTGTATGATAGGAAAGCATTGACATCCATGTGCTGCTAAAAAGAGTTGGCCTGGTAGAAAAGATATCCTCCTTCCAATATAAAAGATTATTGTCCCAAGTTGATGATGATATATAATTGAGCATAGTCGTGGCTTTTGCAGAATCGCCCAGTTCAAAAACGCTATTGATGGCAGCACAATATGATTCTGCATTACTCACTAATACTGTGCCTCCGGTTGAAGTATTATACGTATAAAATTTTCCTGTAGGTTCAATCAATGAATATAAAAACGATTTTGCCTTTTGAATAGAAGGAAGAACTCTTTCATCACCGGATTTTTGATAATAATTTACCAATCCTGTAATTATCCACGGAAAATCACCCATCCATATATTTTCATCAATCATTTTGATGCTTCCGACATCGGTATTCCAGGCCCGCGGCCAGTAACCAACTTTATCCTGATGGTTAATAAGGAACAAGGCTAGTTTTTCAGCGGCCTTTGCACTGCTGTTTGATGGTATTTTATTTTGCCAGATACCTTCTAAAGATAATATTTTTAAAACCAGACCATGTCCATAAAGCCATGATGAATTGTCTTCTTTCCAAGTATAAAACAAACCATTTGGCACCTGACGGTTTAAAATACCCTGTAAAGCTTTATTCTTAACGGAGTCGAGAACGGTTGAACTCTTTAAATTTTCGAAACTTTTAGCTCTTTGCCATGTTTGGATAGCTGATCGTTGTAAATTTCTTACCGACACTATTCCAGAGTCAGGCAGGATGTCTGTAGAAGATGCATTTGAAGAGATAACCAACGTGATGACTTTTATATTTTTCCAGTCAGGATTCCCAACAAGTTGACTTCTCAAGATTGAAAGCCTGTTGCACCACCTGTTTACGCTTGCTAAACCGTGCCATGTAAAAACTGACTGGTTGGTTCCATCTTCAAATTTTAAACTGAAATCCCTGTTTATATTGCAAACCGAACCTTTAACATCAATTCCAATTATATCCGAGTCGCTAATTGAAACAGGATTTTGTAATCGAATGTAGTATACAATCCATTTATTTCTATTACCACCGCTAAATTTCCAATGAAGGTTAATCGCTTCCGAATCAGTGGTTGCATAAATATTGTCACCTGAAGAATAGCCAAGATTCCAGTAGGTCTTGTTTAAAAAAATATTTTTTGAAATAATTTCATTCCCTTGCCAACCAAGAGTATAAGATTGTGCTTTGGAGGCAAAAAAACAACAGATACCTATGACCAATAAAAATGTTTTATTCAATTTCATTTACTTTTTTCTAAAAAAATTATAATGCAAACTATAAAAACTATACAGTAATTCATTTTATGTTATTGTCTTGTCTTTTACAATTACTGCCTGACGACCCTTATTCCCTTGCTGCCGCATGATTGCATCGTGTGGCAATACTAAATAATGCAGACTGTCAATCAATAGGACTTTGTATTCATTACGGGTAAAGACATCAAGCCATCCTACTACAGCAAAGCTTATAAAATAAACTCCTTCCGGAGTATGAAATTTATAGTTTCGACTCATCTATAGCTATTTCATTTTTTTTACTCGTTTTCCCACGCGATACAATCCCTTAGTTTGCAGTTAGAAAATATTTATAGGTTATTTCTTTACTTTTGTTGTATAAAAGAAGGAATTAACCGATCCTTAAAAGTGAACTATGATACAATCAAGAGAAAAAATCTCTATCGCAC
>Ga0209538_1001037_pt1 | contig 14954 bp, 10 predicted proteins | sample BarGraNGADG00211_2_FD_184492 | JGI IMG/M metagenome (GOLD analysis project Ga0209538, IMG submission 184492) | Arctic peat soil microbial communities from Barrow, Alaska - Barrow Graham LP Ref core NGADG0004-211 (SPAdes) (version 2) | ecosystem: Environmental > Terrestrial > Soil > Wetlands >... | reverse complement strand
GCTGGTCCTTCATCGGCGTCAACGCCCTCGGCACGCTGTCGGCGAGCCGTGGTCAGGCCACGTGGGAGGGCCGGCCCCTCGCAGGGCTTCCCCTCGACTCGGACCCCCTCGCGGCGCTCGCCACGACGCTCACCGAGCTCCACACCGAGCCCGAGCCGGGATACCCGCCGTTCGTCTCGGGTTTCATGGGCTACCTGGGCTATGACGTCGTGCGACGCCTCGAGCGCCTGCCTGACACCTGTATCGACGACTTGGGCATCCCCGAGCTGACGATGCTGCTCGTGGGTGACCTCGCCGCCATGGACCACCACACTGGCGACGTCTGGCTCATCGCGAACGCGGTGAACTACGACGACTCGCCCGAGCGGCTGGAGTGGGCGTACGAGGACGCGGTCTCCCGCGTCGAGGCGCTGCTCGCCGCCCTGGCCCAGCCGCTGCCGCCGCTCGTCACCGAGCCGGTCGACGTGCCGGAGGCCGAGGTGGTGAGGCAGCGCACCCGCGAGGAGTACTGCCAGATGGTCCGCGACTGCGTGGAGCAGATCCGGGCCGGGGAGGCGTTCCAGATCGTCCCCAGCCAGCGCTTCGAGCTGGCCACCCAGGCGGACCCGCTCGACGTGTACCGGATGCTGCGCCGCCAGAACCCCAGCCCGTACATGTACCTGCTCCGGCTCGACGACATCTCGATCGTGGGCGCGAGCCCGGAGGCGCTCGTCACGGTGCGCGACAGCGCGGTGACCATCCACCCGATCGCTGGGACGAAGCCGCGTGGCACGACCGGCCCTGAGGACGCGGCGTTCGAGGCTGAGCTGCTCGCCGACGAGAAGGAGGCGGCGGAGCACCTCATGCTCGTCGACCTCGGCCGCAACGACGTGGGCCGGGTGTCCGTGCCGGGGACGGTCAAGGTGCTCGAGTTCATGAACGTCCGGCGTTACTCCCACGTGATGCACCTGGAGGCCGAGGTCACCGGGACGCTCGCCCCGGGCCGTACCGCGCTCGAGGCCACGCTCGCCGGGTTCCCTGCGGGGACGCTGTCCGGCGCGCCGAAGGTCCGGGCGATGGAGATCATCGACGAGCTGGAGCTCACCAGACGCGGCGTGTACGGAGGGGCCGTCGGCTACTTCGACTTCGCCGGCAACGCTGACACGGCGATCGCGATCCGTACGGCCCTCATCAAGGGCGGGGTCGCGTATGTGCAGGCGGGGGCCGGGATCGTCGCCGATTCCATCCCCGAGGTCGAGGACGCGGAGACTCAGAACAAGGCGGCGGCGATCGTACGAGCCGTACGCGCCGCCGACTCGATGCGACGATGGCCCTGACCGGACCACTCGGCGCGTCGCGCACAACGTGACGCAGCCCCACCGTTCAGCGAGAATGGCCCTACCCGATCCCTAGAGGAGCGAACCCATGAGCGATGTCGCCAAGAGCCAGACTCCGCCACCGTCGACGCTGACCGAGCCCGGCCTGAAGCGGGAACCGCGCGAGCACCACCACGGCCGATCCCCGGCCAGCTGGATCGGCTCGATGACCGCGCTCGCGGGTGGCGTTGTCGGCACCATCGGCTTCCTTGCCGGGTCGGTCGGCGTGATCGTCGCCGGTTTCGTGATCATCGGCGTCGCCCTCGTGGCCACCGTGCTGCTGCGCTCCATGGGTTACGGGCAGCCAAACCCGACCGAGGGCGAGAAGTGACCTGCTCGCCTCGGTGCGAGGACCGGGGCGAGCGATGAGCGTTCTCGACGACATCATCGCGGGTGTACGGATCGACCTCGACGCCCGCCGCGAAACCGTGAGTCTCGCCGACCTCGAGCGCACGGTCGCCTCGATGGGTGACCCCCTCGACCCGATGCCGGCGTTCCGGAACCCGGGGCTGAGCGTCATCGCGGAGGTCAAGCGGAGATCGCCCTCGAAGGGACACCTTGCCGAGATCCCCGAGCCGGCGGCCCTGGCAGCGGAGTACGAGGCCGGCGGCGCCTCCGCGATCTCGGTGCTCACCGAGCAGCGGCGGTTCTCGGGCTCGCTGGCCGACCTCGATGCCGTACGGGAGCGGGTGACGATCCCCGTCCTGCGCAAGGACTTCATGGTCGAGCCGTACCAGGTCTGGGAGGCCAGGGGGCACGGTGCCGACCTCATCCTGCTCATCGTGGCAGCGCTGACCGACGCGCAGCTCAGCTCGCTGGCCCGCCTTGCCACGTCGTTGGGGATGACCTGCCTCGTGGAGGTGCACACGGCCGAGGAGATCGCGAGGGCGGTCGACGCGGGCGTCGTACTGCTCGGCGTCAACAACCGCAACCTCAAGACCCTCGAGGTGGACGTCGGCATGTTCGCCCGACTGGCCGCCTACGTCCCCGACGGGATCGTCAAGGTCGCCGAGTCGGGACTCGCCGACGCGACCGACGCCGCCAGGGCAGCTGCGGCCGGCGCCGATGTCGTCCTCGTGGGCGAGGCTCTGGTCCGCGACCACGAGCCGCGCCGTGCGGTGGCCGACATGATCGAGGCCGGTACGCTCGCTCGAAGGCGGAGCTGAGAGGACACTGATGACGACCCGACTGCCCGACGCCCACGGCCACTTCGACCGCTTCGGCGGCAGGTTCGTGCCCGAGGCGTTGTTCGCGGCGCTCGACCAGCTCGAGAGGGAGTTCCGGTCGGCGCAGGCCGACCCGGCGTTCCTCGAGGAGCTGCGGTCGTTGCAGACCGACTATGTGGGCCGACCGTCTCCGCTCACCGAGGTGAAGCGGTTCTCCACCTACTGCGGCAACGCGACCGTGCTGCTCAAGCGCGAGGACCTCAACCACACGGGATCCCACAAGATCAACAACGTGCTCGGCCAGGCGTTGCTGACCCGCCGGATGGGCAAGACCCGCGTCATCGCCGAGACCGGCGCGGGCCAGCACGGTGTCGCGACCGCGACCGCCGCCGCGCTGTTCGGCCTCGACTGCACCGTGTACATGGGGGAGGTCGACACCAAGCGGCAAGCACTCAACGTGGCGAGGATGCAGATGCTGGGTGCCAAGGTGGTCGCGGTGGCCGCCGGTTCCCGCACGCTCAAGGACGCCCTCAACGAGGCGCTGCGCGACTGGGTAGCGAGCGTCGACAACACCCACTACCTCATCGGCACTGTCGCCGGGCCGCACCCGTTCCCGGAGATCGTCCGCGAGTTCCAGAGGGTGATCTCCACCGAGACGAAGGCGCAGATGCTGGACCGGTACGGACGGCTGCCTGACGCCGTGCTCGCCTGCGTCGGTGGCGGCTCGAATGCGATGGGCATGTTCGCCGACTTCATCGACGACGAGTCCGTACAGCTCCTGGGCTTCGAGGCCGGAGGCGATGGCGTCGAGACCGGTCGTCACGCGGCGACGATCGCCGAGGGACAGATCGGTGTGCTGCACGGTATGCGTACGTACGTGCTGCAGGACGAGGACGGCCAGACGAAGGACTCCCACTCGATCTCGGCCGGGCTCGACTACCCGGGTGTCGGGCCCGAACACGCCTGGCTCGCCTCGACCGGACGCGCGACGTACGAGCCGGTCACCGACACCGAGGCGATGGAGGCATTGAAGATCCTGACGCAGACCGAAGGGATCATGCCCGCCATCGAGAGCGCGCACGCCCTGGCTGGCGCCATGAGGGTCGGCCGCCGGATCGCCGAGACCGACCCTGACGCCCGACCCGTACTGGTCGTCTGCCTCTCCGGTCGCGGCGACAAAGACGTGGACACGGCGATCCGCTGGTTCGGACTCGACGGCAGCGTCGACGCGACGGCGGGGGCGTAGTGATGACATTCGACGGGGGCCGTCTGGGCCGCTCCGGTACCGCCTTCGCCACCGCGAGGTCGGAGAGCCGGGCCGCCTTGGTCGGATATCTCCCCTTGGGATACCCGGACGTTGCGACCTCGGTCGAGGCGATCGTCGCGCTCAGCCAGGGCACGGACGGGGTCGGCTGCGACGTCGTCGAGATCGGCATCCCGTACTCCGACCCGGTGATGGACGGGATCGCGATCCAGCGCGCCGGCACCGCGGCGCTGCAGCGCGGCGTCCACACCCGTGACGTGTTCGGTGCGGTCACGGCGGTCGCGGCCACCGGCACGCCCGCGCTCGTCATGACCTACTGGAACCTCGTCGAGCGGTACGGCGTACGGGCCTTCGCGCGCGACGTCGCCGCAGCCGGGGGAGCGGGCTTGATCACGCCCGACCTCACGCCCGACGAGGCGGACGAGTGGTTGGCGGCCAGTGACGAATTCGGGCTGGACCGGGTCTTCCTGGTGGCGCCTTCGAGCACGGACGAGCGACTCGCGATGACCGTCGCGGCGTGCCGTGGGTGGGTGTACGCGACATCGGTGATGGGAGTCACGGGCGCCAGGAGCGAGACCTCGGATGCAGCTCCGACGCTGGTGGGGCGCGTGCGCGCTCTCGGCGCAGGGCTCCCGGTCGGCGTGGGCCTCGGTGTGTCCAGCGGTGACCAGGCGGCATCCGTGGGGGCCACGGCCGACGGCGTGATCGTCGGATCCGCGCTCGTCTCGACGCTGCTCGCAGCGGAAGCGGCGGGCACGCCGGGTGACCTGTCCGCGCTGCGAGCTCTGGTCAGCGACCTCGCGGCGGGGGTGCGACGGGCGGAGCGCTCGTGAGGCGTCGCAGCCTGCTCACGTCCGCGGCCGCCGTCGCCTTTCTCGCAGCGTGCGCGTCGCCGGACTCGTCCCGGCCGGCCATCATCTCGGGAACGTCGCCGACAGGGCCCTATCGTGGCGCCGAGCTCGACCCGGCGCGGTCGTACAGCCTTCCCGACGTCAGCCTCATCGACACGTCCGGGGGTGCGTACAACCTCCGTACCGGGACGGCCGCGGCCGCTGTCTCCGAGCCGGTGACGGTCCTGTTCTTCGGCTACTCCAACTGTCCCGACGTCTGCACCGGGATCCTCGCGGACATCGCCACGGCCCGGAACCGGATGGCCGCCGATCTGAAGAGCAAGGTCCGCGTCGTCGTGATCACGACCGACCCGGCGCGCGACACCCCCAGCGTCCTCAAGGCGTACCTCGATCGCATCGACCCGAACTTCGTCGGTCTCACAGGGGAGGTCGCCACAATCGTGTCGATCGCCGAGAGCGTCGGCGTGTCGATCGAGGATGCCCAGAAGCTGCCGAGCGGCGGGTACGAGGTCACGCACGGCACGCAGGTGATCGGTTTCGGGAAGGACCAACGTGCTGCGGTGGTCTGGATGTACCCCACGCCGGTGGGCGATCTTCGGGTCGACTTCGAGACCTTGGCCAAGGCCTAGCACGACGATGAGGAACCGATGAGCACGAAGAAGAGCAAGCCGTACAGGGTCTCTGGAGCGAAGGCGCGGCTGATCGCGCGACGGGAGGCTCAGGCCGCTGCTGCGCGCAAGCGCCGCAGGGACACTGCCATCAGCCTCGTGGTCATCGTCGCCGTGCTGATCGGCATCGTCTCCTTGTACGGCTGGTACCAGTCGTCAAAGAAGCCCGTGGCGCAGGCGATCCCGAGTGCCTCGACCAGCACGAGCCTCACGTTCGCACCGGTGACGGTGGCGGACGGCCAAGGGCTGACAATCGGCGTCGCCGGCGCCGCGAACGTCGTGACCATCTACTCCGACTTCGCCTGCACGCACTGCGCGGAGTTCGAGACCACGTACGGCGCGACGCTCGCCAGCCTGCGTGACGCAGGGACAATCGACATCGAGTACTGGCCCCTCGGCTTCGGGAGTGCCGGCAGCGCCCGAGCCTCCAACGCGATGGCCTGCGCCGCCGAGCGTGACCCGCAGTTCGCCGTGAGCCTGTACGACGGCTTCTTCGCGAACATGGGCTACGACTGGTCGAACGACCAGATCATGTCCCTGTCGACACAGCTGCAGGCCACGCTGCCCGACGGGTACGAGGCGTGCGTGACCGGTGGCACCCACGCCGCGTGGGTCACGGGGATCTACAACCTCGCGAAGAGCGGTGCCGCTTCTGGGGGAACGCCTACTGTGTACGTCAACGGCAAGGCCTTCGACCTGACGACGGGCACCGCCCAGACCCTTGAGGGATCCCTGAAGTGACGCCGCTCTTCATTCCGAGCCCTTCGGTGGGCGTGTGGTATCTCGGTCCCATCCCGATCCGCGCCTACGCGTTGAGCATCATTGCCGGGATCGTGCTCGGATGGTGGATCACGGGGCGCCGCTGGCGGGCCCGCGGCGGAACGCAGGAGACCCTCGACGGGATCCTCATCTGGGCGGTCCTGGTTGGCATCGTGGGTGCCCGGATCTACCACGTCATCACCGACGCTGAGCTGTACTTCGGGCCGGGCCGCACGTGGTACCGGATGTTCTACATCTGGGAGGGCGGTCTCGGGATCTGGGGCGCGGTGGCCGGAGGGGCGCTGGCGGCGTGGTGGGGCTGCCGCCGCGCGCACGTCAGCTTCGCATCGTTGGCCGACGTCGTGGCCCCGGGGCTGCTCGTTGCACAGGCTGTCGGACGTATCGGCAACTACTTCAACCAGGAGCTGTACGGCGGGCCCACGACACTGCCGTGGGGACTCGAGATCGACCCGGCGCACCGCCTCATCGGCTACGAGCAGTACGCCACGTACCACCCGACGTTCCTGTACGAGCTGCTGTGGTGCCTGCTCGGCGCCGCGGTTCTGGTCCTCGTGGAACGCCGACTCCGGCTCGGACGCGGCAAGCTCTTCGCCGCGTACATCGTCTGGTACACGCTGGGCAGGTTCTGGGTCGAGGGCCTCCGCATCGACCCCGCCAACAGGTTCGGCGGGTTCCGCTTGAACTCGTACACCTCCCTCATCGTCTTCGTCGCGGGTGCCGTGCTCCTGGTGGCGCTTCTCGTCACCCGCCCAGGGCTGTCACCGGTCCCGATCGAGCCGCCCCGGGAGCTGGTCATCGGCGAGGCCGACGACGACGCGCCGGACGACGTACCCGCGAGCGGGGAGCGCGGTAGCGGCTCCGTGACGCCCCCGGACGAGGGACGCGACGAACTCTCTCCCTGAGAGTTCTGGCCGACCATCCGGCATGCGGCAATCCTGATCCGAGGGTCTCAGCCTTAGGTAGGTTGTCCTGCGACGAAGCCACCTCGGCGAAAGCCTGCCGTGGCGTCGTGTCCGAGCCGGTTCACCCGGCCCGCTTCGAAGGGAGACCCATGGTCTACGAGCCGCTCGCCCGGCCGACCGCACAGGGCCTGTACGACCCGGCGTACGAACACGACGCGTGTGGCGTCGGATTCGTCGCCCGCCTCGACGGTGTCGCCAGTCACGACATCGTGGAGAAGGGTCTTGAGGTGCTGAGGAACCTCGACCATCGCGGCGCGACTGGGGCCGACACGGCCGCCGGTGACGGTGCCGGGATCCTGGTCCAGGTGCCCGACGCCTTCCTGCGCAAGGTCATCGACGCGGAGCTGCCGGCCAAGGGGTCGTACGCCGTGGGCATGGCTTTCCTGCCGACCGACTCGCGGGCTCGTGAGACCGTCAAGGCTGCCCTCACCCACATCGCCGGTCAGGAAGGGCTCCGCGTCCTCGCGTGGCGGTCCGTACCGACGGAGACCAGCACGTTGAGCCCGGTCTCTCTCGACGTGATGCCCCATATGGAGATGCTTCTCGTCGACTCGTACGACGGCCACGTCGGTCTTGACCTCGAGCGCCTCGCGTACGTGCTCCGACGCCGCGCCCAGCACGAGCAGCACGTGTACTTCGCGTCCTTGTCGTGTCGGACCATCGTCTACAAGGGGATGCTCACCACGGCTCAGCTCGAGGTTGTGTACCCCGAGCTCCACGACCCGGATCTCACCAGTGCGCTCGCGCTCGTGCACTCGCGGTTCTCGACGAACACGTTCCCGGCATGGGAACTCGCCCATCCGTACCGCCTGATCGCCCACAACGGTGAGATCAACACCGTGAAGGGCAACCGGAACTGGATGCGCGCCCGCGAGACCCTGCTCGCCTCGGATCTCATCCCGGGCGACCTGGACCGGCTGTTCCCGATCTGCTCGCCCGAGGGATCCGACTCGGCCTCGTTCGACGAGGTCCTCGAGCTGCTGCACCTCGGCGGCCGCAGCCTGCCTCATGCGGTGCTCATGATGATCCCGGAAGCCTGGGAGCAGAACGCCGAGATGGATCCGTCGCGGCGCGCGTTCTACGAGTTCCACTCGTCGCTGATGGAGCCCTGGGACGGGCCGGCAGCCGTGACCTTCACCGACGGGACGACGATCGGCGCGACGCTCGACCGGAACGGCCTGCGCCCGGCCCGCTACTGGGTGACCACCGACGGTCTGGTGATCTTCGCCTCCGAGGCCGGAGTGCTGGACATCCCACAGGACATGGTGCAGAGCAAGGGCCGTCTGCGCCCCGGCCGGATCTTCCTCGTCGACCTGGATCAGCACCGCGTGATCGACGACGAGGAGGTCAAGGCCGAGTTCGCGAGCGCCGAGCCGTACGCCGAGTGGGTCTCGGCCGGACACATCAACCTCAATGACCTCCCCGAGCGCCAGCACATCGTCCACAGCCATTCGTCGGTGACGCGCCGCCAGCAGATCTTCGGCTACAACCACGAGGAGCTGCGGATCATCGTCGCGCCGATGGCGAACACCGGTGCGGAGCCCATCGGGTCGATGGGCAACGACACGCCGCTCGCGGTCCTGAGCGACAACTCGCGCACGTTGTTCGACTACTTCAGCCAGCTGTTCGCCCAAGTCACGAATCCGCCGCTCGACGCGATCCGTGAGGAGCTCGTGACGAGCCTCTCGAGTTCGATCGGGCCGGAGCGGAACCTGCTCGACCCGGGCCCGGACAGTTGCCGGCAGATCGTGATCGACTTCCCGATCCTCGACTCCGACGAACTGGCCAAGCTCGTACGGATCAACCGTTCCGGCGAGACGCCGGGCTATGCGGCGAAGGTGATCCACGGGCTGTACAAGCTCGATGAGGGCGCAGAGGGCCTCAAGGCTCGCCTTGACGAGCTGTGCGCTGAGGTCGACGAGGCCATCGACGAGGGCGCGCAGATCATCGTGCTCAGCGACCGCCACTCGACCGGGGAGCTCGCCCCGATCCCGTCGCTGCTGCTGACCTCGGCCGTGCACCACCACCTGGTCCACCGCAAGACGCGTACGAAGGTCGGGCTGGTCGTCGAGGCCGGCGACGTGCGCGAGGTGCATCATGCCGCGCTGCTCATCGGCTACGGCGCCGCCGCCATCAACCCGTACCTCGTGTTCGAGTCCGCCGAGGACCTCGCCCGCAACGAGCTGTACGTGACGGTCGACCCGGACAAGGCGATCTACAACGTCCGCAAGGCGCTCGGCAAGGGCGTGCTCAAGGTCATGAGCAAGATGGGTGTCTCCACGATCGCCTCCTACACGGGTGCGCAGATCTTCGAGGCGACCGGTCTGGCCAAGGACTTAGTCGACGCGTACTTCGAGGGCACGACGAGCCGCCTCGAGGGCATCGGCCTGGAGCAGATCCACGAGATGATCCTGCGCCGCCACCTGCGTGGCTACCCGGCCGACGGGATTCCGCTGGCCCACCGGACCCTGCCTGTCGGCGGCGAGTACCAGTGGCGCCGCGAGGGTGAGGAGCACCTGTTCGACCCCGAGACCGTGTTCCGGCTGCAGCATGCGACACGTACGGGCCGCTACGACGTCTTCAAGCAGTACTCGGGTCTGGTCAACGACAACTCGCACCGGCTCATGACGCTTCGCTCGCTGCTGGACCTCAAGCCGGCGGAGACGCCGGTGCCGCTCGAGGAGGTCGAGCCGGTGAGCTCGATCGTGAAGCGGTTCTCGACCGGCGCCATGTCGTACGGCTCCATCAGCAAGGAAGCGCATGAGACCCTGGCGATCGCCATGAACCGGCTCGGCGCGAAGTCGAACACCGGCGAGGGCGGCGAGGACGCGGACCGTCTGTACGATCCGTCGCGCCGCTCGGCCATCAAGCAGGTCGCGTCCGGCAGGTTCGGTGTGACGAGCGACTACCTGTCGAACGCCACGGACATCCAGATCAAGATGGCCCAGGGTGCCAAGCCGGGTGAGGGTGGTCAGCTCCCGGGTGCGAAGGTCTACCCGTGGGTGGCCAAGACGCGGCACTCGACACCGGGCGTCGGCCTCATCTCGCCTCCGCCGCACCACGACATCTATTCGATCGAGGATCTCAAGCAGCTCATCCACGACCTCAAATGCGCCAACCCCAGCGCACGGATCCACGTCAAGCTCGTGGCGGAGGTCGGCGTGGGTACGGTCGCGGCGGGCGTGGCGAAGGCGAAGGCCGACGTGGTGCTCATCTCGGGCCACGACGGTGGTACGGGCGCTGCGCCGCTCACGTCGTTGAAGCACGCGGGCGGTCCGTGGGAACTCGGCCTGGCCGAGACCCAGCAGACACTGCTGCTCAACGGCCTGCGTGACCGCATCGTCGTCCAGACGGACGGTCAGCTGAAGACGGGCCGCGACGTCATCGTTGCCGCGCTCCTGGGCGCGGAGGAGTTCGGCTTCGCGACCGCTCCACTGGTCGTCGAGGGCTGCGTCATGATGCGCGTCTGCCACCTCGACACCTGCCCGGTCGGCATCGCGACACAGAACCCGGCGCTCCGCGAGAAGTTCAACGGCAAGGCTGAGTTCGTCGTGAACTTCTTCGAGTTCATCGCCGAGGAGGTCCGCGAGTACCTGTCGCTGTTGGGCTTCCGGACGATCGAAGAGGCGATCGGGCACGCCGAGAAGCTCGACACTCGGCCCGCGGTCGACCACTGGAAGGCGTCGGGTCTCGACCTGTCGCCGATCCTCGCCAGGGTCGAGACCTGCTCGCCGCTCCACTCCACGACGACGCAGGACCACGGTCTGGGCGAGGCGCTCGATGTGAAACTCATCGAGCTGGCGCGCCAGGCGATCGAGCAGGGGACGCCGGTCAAGGAAGCCACGACGATCCGTAACGTCGACCGTACGGTCGGGACGATACTGGGCCACGTCGTCACCAAGGCGACCAAGGGCGCCGGGCTTCCCGACGACACGATCGACATCACGCTCACAGGAACCGCGGGCCAGAGCTTCGGCGCCTTCCTGCCGAAGGGCATCACGCTGCGGCTCATCGGCGACGCCAACGACTACGTCGGCAAGGGCCTCTCGGGCGGTCGCCTCATCGTGGCTCCGGCTCCGGAGGCCACGTTCGCCGCCGAGGAGCAGATCATCGCCGGCAACGTCATCGCGTACGGCGCCACGTCGGGGGAGATCCTCTTGCGCGGCATCGTGGGCGAGCGGTTCTGCGTCCGCAACTCCGGTGCGACGGCGGTCGTCGAGGGTGTCGGCGACCACGCCTGCGAGTACATGACGGGCGGCGAGGCGCTGATCCTCGGCCCGACCGGGCGCAACATCGCGGCAGGCATGTCGGGTGGCGTCGCATGGGTGCTGGATCTGGAGCGGAAGCGCCTCAATTCCGAGCTCGCCGACCCGGTCGAGCTCGACGACGCGAACCTGGAGCGGGTGAAGCAGCTGCTGGCTCGGCATCTGTCGGAAACGGGATCGATGGTGGCCGAGGGCCTTCTCCGTGCCTCCGACGACGAGCTGCGCAGTCGGTTCACGACGATCGTCCCTAGGGACTACGGCCGCGTGATGCGGGCGAAAGCTGAGGCTGAGGCAGCGGGGTTCGGCGAGGTTGAGACCACCGAGAAGATGATGGAGGCCGCTCGTGGCTGATCCCCGTGGCTTCATGACCACTCCCCGGGCCGTCGCAGCGCGGCGCCCCGTCGAGGAGCGAGTGGCTGACTGGGAGGAGGTGTACCCGGAGACCCCCGGTCGCGCCGTCCTGCCGATCATCCAGACCCAGGCCGGACGCTGCATGGACTGCGGCATCCCGTTCTGCCACAGCGGCTGCCCGCTCGGGAACCTCATCCCCGAGTGGAACGACCTCATCTGGCGCGACGACTGGCGTGGCGCCCTGGAGCGTCTGCACGCGACGAACAACTTCCCCGAGTTCACCGGTCGCCTCTGCCCGGCACCGTGCGAGACGGCGTGCGTCGTCGGCATCTCGCGCGACCCGGTGACGATCAAGAACGTCGAGGTCGCGATCATCGACAAGGCCTGGGACGACCGCCGCGTCGTACCGGAGCAGGCGTCCTGGCACACGCTCAAGACCGTCGCCGTCGTGGGCTCCGGCCCGGCGGGCCTGGCAGCCGCGCAGCAGCTTACCCGTGCGGGCCACACGGTCGTCGTGTACGAGCGGGCGGATGAGATCGGCGGACTGCTGCGGTACGGCATCCCCGAGTTCAAGATGGAGAAGGACGTCATCGATCGTCGCCTCAAGCAGATGCGCCTTGAGGGGACGGTCTTCAAGACCAGCGTCACCATCGGCACCGACATCACGTTCAGTGAGCTGCGCGAGAGGTTCGACGCCATCGTGCTCGCGATCGGGTCGACTGTCGCGCGCGACCTGACAGTCCCCGGGCGGGAGTTCAAGGGGATCCACCAGGCGATGGAGTACCTGCCGCAGGCGAACCGTGTCGCGCGCGGCAAGCAGGTCGCCGATCAGATCCTCGCGGCCGGCAAGGACGTGGTCATCATCGGTGGCGGCGACACCGGGGCCGACTGCCTCGGCACCGCGATCCGCCAGCACGCCAAGTCGGTGACCCAGCTCGAGATCATGCCGACACCGTCCCAGCAGCGCCCGACGGGCCAGCCCTGGCCCACGTACCCGATGACCTATCGGGTGTCCTCGGCCCACGAAGAGGGTGGCGAGCGCATGTACGCGGTCAACACCAACGAGTTCGTCGGCGACGAGTCGGGCACCGTCAGCGGCCTGCGCGTGTCCGAGGTCGAGATGGTCGAGGGCAGGTTCACGCCGGTCGAGGGCACCGAGCGGGAGATCCCCGCGCAGCTCGTGCTGCTGGCGATGGGCTTCACCGGGCCGGAACGTACGGCGATCGATGAGCTCGGCCTCGAGACCGACGCGCGGGGCAACATCGCCCGCAACGCGGCGTACGAGACGAACGTCCCTGGCGTCTTCGTCTGTGGCGACGCGGGCCGTGGTCAGTCGCTCATCGTCTGGGCCATCGCCGAAGGGCGATCCGCCGCGAACGGGGTCGACGCGTTGCTCTCCGGAACATCGAAGTTGCCCAGGCCGATCCCGCCGACGGCGCGTCCGCTGACGGTCTAGTCGGACACGGTCCACTCAGCACACGGCCTCGTCGAGAGGGCTAGGCTGCGATTGTGACTGACTCGGTTCTCGTCTGGACGGTCACACATTTCGACACTGATGTGGCGATGCGCTGGGGGGTCCAGGCTGACGCGTGCGCGGTCTTTCCGACCGCGGACGTGGTGAAGCGTGTCTGCGACGACCTGTCGTGGCCGTTGCTGGAGTCGACGATCGCGTACCGGTTCGGGCGCCACTCGTACACCACCTGGGTCGGCACGTTCCTACCCGGCGAGCCGTCGGGTCGGGGCTGTACGCGGATCGCGCTCGCGGAGACCAGCTACCGGTTCGAGCTCGGATCCTTGGCCGCAGCGTTGACCCTGACCCGTGCGATCGCCGAGAAGGGTGGTCCTCAGGTACTCGCCTTCACCAGCGGCGGTGCCCACGTCGTCGTCGGTGCCGACACGGCGCTGGCCGACGTGAAGGCCGCGTTCGCCTTCGCTCACGAGACCGCGCTGGTGCTCTGAGGCGCATCACAAGAAACCGGGCCGCTTCAGTAGCGGGCCTACCGCAACTGAGGTTGTGGTGTTGTGATGGGGGGTACACGCAACGCAGCCAAGGGAGAACCAGCCCATGATCTACTCAGCTCCTGGTACGGAGGGCTCGAAGGTCGAGGTGCTTGCCGAGTATGGCAACTTCATCGGTGGCCAGTTCCAGGCACCGATTGACGGGGAGTATGCGGACAACCCGACCCCCGTCACAGGCAAGCCGTTCACGCGGTCTGCCCTGTCGACCGAGGCGGATGTGGAGGCGGCGCTGGATGCCGCGCACGGCGCCGCGCCCGCATGGGGCGAGGCGTCTCTCGCGCAGCGGGCCATCGTGCTGAACAAGATCGCGGACGCCGTCGAGGAGCATCTGGAGGAGATCGCGGTCGCCGAGAGCTATGACAACGGCAAGGCGGTCCGCGAGACACTGAATGCCGACATCCCGCTGTTGGTCGACCACTTCCGCTACTTCGCCGGGGCCGCCCGCAGCGAGGAGGGAACCCTCACCGAGATCGACGCCGACATGGTCGCGTACCACTTCCGTGAGCCGCTGGGCGTGGTGGGCCAGATCATTCCCTTCAACTTCCCGCTTCTGATGGCGGCCTGGAAGCTCGCCCCGGCGTTGGCGGCTGGGAACGCGGTCGTCCTGAAGCCGGCGTCCCCCACACCGTGGTCGATCATGAAACTGATGGAGGTGATCGGCGACATCGTCCCGCCGGGGGTGATCAACGTTGTCACCGGACCCGGCGCCAAGATCGGAAAGGCGTTGGCGACCAACAAGCGCATCGCCAAGATCGCCTTCACCGGCGAGACCGTCACCGGACGCCTGATCATGCAGTATGCCGCGCAGAACATCATCCCGAGCACTACCGAGTTGGGCGGCAAGAGCCCCAACATCTTCTTCAGCGACGTGATGGCCGCTGACGACGCCTTCCTCGACAAGGCCATTGAGGGTCTGGTGATGTATGCGTTCAACCAGGGCGAAGTCTGCACCGCTCCGTCGCGCGCCCTGATCCAGGCCGACATCTATGACGAGTTCATGGCCCGCTGCCTCGAGCGCATCAAAGCGATCAAGCAGGGCTCGCCGCTGGACACCGAGACGATGATGGGCGCCCAGGTGTCCACCAACCAGATGGACAAGATCGCCGGTTACTGCGACATCGCGGCGCAGGAAGGGGCGGAATGCCTCATCGGCGGGCAGAAGGCCGACCTGGGCGGCGACCTGACCGACGGCTACTACTTCAACCCGACCGTCTACAAGGGCGACAACAAGATGCGGGTCTTCCAGGAGGAGATCTTCGGGCCGGTCCTGGCC
>Ga0209538_1001032_pt1 | contig 14994 bp, 10 predicted proteins | sample BarGraNGADG00211_2_FD_184492 | JGI IMG/M metagenome (GOLD analysis project Ga0209538, IMG submission 184492) | Arctic peat soil microbial communities from Barrow, Alaska - Barrow Graham LP Ref core NGADG0004-211 (SPAdes) (version 2) | ecosystem: Environmental > Terrestrial > Soil > Wetlands >... | reverse complement strand
GAGCGGGATCATCACGGCCTGGTACGGGATGAACATCCCGAACAGGATGAGCGTGAACACCAGGTTCGCCTTCGGGAAGCGCCACCGCGACAGCACGAACCCGTTCATCGAGCCGAGGAACGAGGAGATGATCGCGGCGGGCACCACCATCTGCACGGTGCGCATCAGCGCGGGCGACAGGGTGGTCCAGGCCGCTTGCCAGTTGTCGAGCGTCCAGACGTGCGGCCAGGCCCAGGCCCGAGCCGGGGAGGCCTCGCCAACCCCCTTGAAGCTGGTCACCAGCAGCACGTACACCGGGATCAGGACGGCCAGCAGGAAGAACAACAGCAGCAGGTAGCGGAGCGTGCGCGCGATGCCGAAGCGCTTGGCGCCGGGTGGCACCGTCGCCGTCTGAGCCGGGCCGGAACGTCGGAGGGTCTCGGCGATCTCCGTCGGTGCCGGGATCGCGGTCATCGGTTCTTCTCCGCCCGCGCGGTCCGGACCAGGTACGGGACGACCAGGACCGCCACGATGAGCAGCAGGATGGTGCCGACCGCCGCCGCGTTCGCGTAGTCGTAGGTGCCCTTGAGGGTGAACATGTCCACCGCCGGAACCTTCGTCTGGTAATTCGCAGGTTTCGAGATCGACATGATCAAGTCGAAGGCCTTGAGCGACATGTGGCCGATGATGATGACGGCCGAGAGCGCGACCGGGCTGAGCTGCGGGAAGATCACGTACCGGTACAGCTTCCACTCCGAGGCGCCATCGATCCGCGCGGCCTCACGCAACTCGTCCGGGATGCCGCGGAACCCGGCCAGGAACAACGCCATCACATAACCGGACAGCTGCCAGACCGCCGGCAGCGCGATCGCGGCGACGCCCCAGTTCGGGTTGTTCCACCACGGGTTCTGCAGGAAGCCGAGACCGAGCATCTGGAACAGCCGGTTCAGGCCGCTCGCCGAGGCACCCTCGTTGGAGTTCAGCAGCCACCGCCAGACGACGCCCGACGCGATGAACGAGACGGCCATCGGGAACAAGTAGACCGAGCGGAAGATCCCCTCGCCGCGAGCCGGCTTGTCGAGCAGCCATGCCCACACGAACCCGAGGGCGAGCGCGCTGACCAGGAACACCGCGGTGTACAGCACCAGGTTGCGCAGCGAGTGCTGGAACGCCGGACTGTGCAGCAGGTCGACGTAATTCTTGAACCCGACGAATGAGACAGGCTTGCGGCCGGTCGACTGCGCCGCGGTGTGCTCGTCGGTGAGCGAGGTCGCGACGTTCACCCCGATCAGCCCATAGACGAACACACCCACGAGGATCAAGGACGGCGAGATCAGCAGCAACGGCGGGCCCCAATGGGACACCCTGCTGCGTTGACGCACGCTCACGAGCACCGCTTTCTCTCGGGGGAGGACGACGGTGTGCGGGTCGGCGAAACCTCCGACCCGCACAACGCGTCGTCGCTCATGACCTGACGACCGACGACCTACTTTCCGGCGCCCAGGGCGGCCGCAGTCGCGAGCTCAGTCTGCAACATCGCAGCGTTCGAGCTGCCCGTCCCGAACTTGCTCACGGCGTCGGAGATGGCGGTGAGAACCGCGATCGGTGCCGCCGCTCCATGTGCCAGTGACGGGACGATCGTGTCCTGACCGAAGGACTTGATCGCCGTCTGCTGGTACTCGCTGAAGTCCTTCGGGTTCGCGTCCGTGCGGGCCGGGATCGAACCCTTGGCCTTGTTGAACGCCGTCTGGCCCTCGGCGGAGCCGACCGTCTGCAGCCAGGCCTTCGCGCCGGCCGGGTTGGGCGCGCCAACCGGGAGCGTGAAGGAGTCGGCCAGGAAGTCGAACACGCCCGTCGTTCCCGGCATCGGGAAGTAGGTGTAGTCCGTTCCGGCCACCTTCTTCTGCTCCACGAACGCCGCGACTGCCCAGTCACCCATCACGTTGAAGGCGGCCTTTCCGTCGATGATCTGCTGGGTCGCGTCAGGCCAGTCCAGCCCGTCGCGGTCGGTGTTCGTATAGGTGAGCAGCTTGCCGTAGTCCGCGAGCGCGGCCCCGACGTCGCTGCCCTTCCAGTCCGTCGAGCCGGTCCACAGGCCGATGTACTTGTCAGAACCAAGGTCGGAGAGCAACACGTTCTCGAGCAGTTGCACCTGGGTCCAGGTGGTCGCGATCGAGAGCGCCGTCTTCCCGGACGCCTTGACCTTGTCCAGCGCGGGGAACCAGTCGGACACCTTCGCGTACGTCGCCTTCGGGTCGAGCCCGGCCGCGGTCAGGACCGCGGGGTTCGCCCAGACCATGTTCGCGCGGTGGATGTCGGCGGGGACGGAGTAGATCTTGCCGTCTACCGTCAGCAGCTTCAACAACGTGGGGGGGAAGGCGTTGCGCAGGCCGAACTCGTCGTAGAGGTTGCTGACATCCTGGAGCTGACCTGCGGCGATGTAGTCGGCGATCTCCTTGCCGGCGTGTGCCTGGAAGGTGTCCGGCGGGTTCTTCGCCTGGAGCCGGGTCTGCAGCAGGTCCTTCGCGGCCGAGCCGGCACCGCCGGCCACGGCCCCGTTGACGAACTTGATGTCCGGGTGCTGCTTGTTGAACACCCCGACCATGGCGTCGAGTCCGAGCTTCTCCGATCCGGCTGCCCACCAGGTGAAGACCTCAACCTGGCCGCCCTTGGTGTTCGTCGCGCTGTTCCCACTGGTGCCGGTACTGCACGCGGCGAGCGCGAGTCCTACCGCCGTGAGAGCCGCCACCGTGCCGATGCGTCGCATCTGTGCTCCCTCATCTGTCGACGCTGCACAGCCGCGTCGACGTGACCTCGCGGGCGGCTGCCCGCGAGTGTGATCCGGGTGACGCGTCGGTCTTCGACCAGTGCGGTCGATCCGTGCGACGCTGCCTGGATCTGATATGTAAGTCCTACCGACAAAGTGCTCGCGGCGCATCCGATGAAACCGAACTGTGACCTACGGGTTCCGCGCGACGGGGGCGACACGCGGGGCGATGCGGCGCACGCGGGGCGCAGACCATCACGCGTCAGTAGGCCCAGCCGCCGGTGACGGCACGTGAAGACGCCAGTGCCGGCATCCGCAGGGATGACTCAAAAGACCGTTTAGGGCGTGGAAGGGCGTCCGGGGTCTCTGCGAGCCTGCCTGTGCAGCATCCACCCGCAGGACATGACAGGCCCGGTCGGCCCCGCCGGTCGGGGTGACCTCTCGACCCGACGGGTTGTCCCCGTCGGCCTCGACGCAACCGTCGCCATCGCGGTCGACGCACTGACCTACGCGACACCACCGAGCCGAATCCGATCGGAGTCGGCACCGTCGAAAGGACAGAACCATGAAACTGCCCCATCTGAGAAGCCGTCGGACCTGGGCCCCGATGAGCATGTTCGCCGTGCTGGGTGTCGGCGCTTGGCTGACGCTCGCTCAAGCCCCGGCGCAAGCCCTCACCGCCTTCGACACACCGGCACCCATGACCGGCAACGCCACCTGGTTCTCCGGGTTGGGTGGCCCCTACGGCGGGTGCGGCATGACCCAGGATGCCCTCGAGACCCAGAACTTCGTCGCACTGAACGTCTACGACACCCCCGGCGACACCACCTTCTATCAGCGCCCGATGGCGGCGTCCCTCGCCAGCAAGATGGGCATGTGGAACAATGGCCACAACTGCGGCCGGTGGGTCCAGGTGAGCATCGGCGACTACTGCGCCGGGCTCAATGACGGTGCCCTGGGCCAGCCGTTCTGCCGGAACGGCTCCTGGGTGGCCGACAAGTACAACGGCGCCACCCTGAACATGATCGTTGCTGACAGCTGCGGGGACAGCAACGGCTGGTGCCGCGACGACCCCTTCCACCTCGACCTCTCCCGGGACTCGCTGAACAGGTTCCAGCTCAACGGCACGGCGGTCGGTGACATGGACCCGGGCAGCTGGAACAACCGCCACATCTCCTGGAAGTTCATCCCCGCCCCCGGCTACAGCGGCGACATCCAGATCGGCTTCCTACCGGGTGCCCAGAGCTGGTGGGCCGCGATCGCCGTCTCGCACCTGGCCAACGGCATCCACGGCATCGAGTACTACGCCAACGGAGCGTGGACAGCAGCCACGATGGACGGCGACATGGGGCAGGCGTACATCCTCCAACCCCTGGTCGCCGGGGGCACCAGCTTCCAGATCCGGGTCCGCGACGTAACGGACACCCTCATCAACACCGGCCGCGTGTACAGCTTCTCGCTGCCGACCTCGTGCGGAGCACAGTGCTCGGCCGCTTATACCCAGGTCAGCTACACCACCTCGACCACCCCCACCCCCACCCCGACGCCAACGCCGACGCCCACCCCGACGCCAACGCCCACGCCCACGCCCACCCCGACCAGCGGAGCCTGCACCGCGACGTACCAGACCTCCAACAGCTGGTCTGGTGGGTTCCAGGGTCAAGTGACCGTGACCGCGGGCACAGCCGCCATCAACGGTTGGACCGTCAAGTGGAACCTCGCCGGCGGCCAATCGATCGGATCGACCTGGAACGGCACCTTCACCACCAGTGGGTCGTCCGTGACCGTGAAGAACGTCGCCTACAACGGCGCGCTCACCGCGAAGGCATCAACCTCCTTCGGATTCGTCGGTACCGGCACCCCGTCCGCACCGATCGTGTCGTGCACCAACCCGTAACCGCCAACTCGCCCACGTGAGGCGCTCGTCGGCCCCCCCTCGCGCCAACCGCGAGCTCGGCGGCGGCGATCACCACGTCCGCGCCCGGTCACACACCCGCACGACGGTGTCTGACCGGGCGCGGTCGTGCTGCCACTCCAGTCCGAAGGGCGTCGACCCAGACTGCTGGCGTGCAGGTGGCCTCGGCTGCGCCTTGTTGTCGGCGTCCAGGGCGCCGCCCGGGCCGCATCGGCGGCGGTGCGCGGCACCCGCACCAGTGCCCCACCCAGCGCCGCGGCCTACGCTGGGCCAACGGCTTCCCGGAGGGCGGGACCAGATGCGCGGCACAATTCCCAGGCGGCGGACCGGAACGGGCGGCGTCCTCGCACTGGCCTTGGGCGCGCTCCTCCTGGCCGGATGCGGGAATTCGAGTACCGTCGCCGGGTCGACGACGGCGCCGCCAGTACCGCCGACGACGTCCGCCGCGCCAAGCACGCCCGCGAGCTCCACGCCCACACCTGGAGGCACCATGCCGTCCACGCCGGTCGGCCAGCCGTCGATCGATCCGAGCCTCATCGGCATGGTCACGCAAGCCGTCGCCGACCTCGCCGGCCGGCTCGGAGTCGGGCCGGACGCGATCTCCGTCCTCTCCGCCGAGCTCGTCACCTGGTCCGATGCCAGTGCGGGCTGCGCCGAGAAGGGCCGGCTCTACCCGCAGGTCGTCACGGATGGCTCGAAGATCGTCCTCGCCCGCGGCAGCACTCGGTACGAGTACCACACCGGCGGGGCCATCATCGTCCCGTTCCTGTGCACCACGCCGTCGAGCTGAGCGCGACGCGCAGTCGGAGAGCCTGGAACCAACCTCGACCCGACGCGGGCCTCGGTCGCCGTCGGAGGGTTACCGTCGCCTCACGATCGCAACCCTCCGATCGGGGGCACGCCCACGGGCGCCAGGCACTCCGACAAGCCCCGAACGCGACGTGGCCGACGGCGCGCCCTGCGCGATCGGCCACCTGCCGAGCACGGTTGGCGGCGGCTCACGCCGCCGCCAACCGACGCCTCACCTGTTGTCGACCTCCAGCAGGGTCAGACCCATCAGCCCGCTGTCACCGGTGTGCGAAATGGCGCCGAGGTTCCACGCCGCCGCTGCGCCGGTCCAGCTGGCCGTGACGGTGCCCGTGGTCCCGAGCGTTGCCGACGTCGGCGCGCTGGTGATCGCGAGGTTGCCACCACCGGCGGCCGCCGGGATCAGCCACGAGTACAGGCTGAACGCCGCACTCCCGGTCGAGCCCGCCTGCCACCCGTGCACGTACAGCCTCCAGGTGCCGTTGGCCGGCGAGGTCACGTCGATCTTCTCGTTCGTGCCACCGTTCGTGCTGCTGGCGACCTGGTTGCCGGTCGGGTCGTACAGGTACAGATCGAGATCGACGGCCGGATCCGCGACCGCATCGGGCGGCATCGCCACCCGCAGCAGAGCCGCGTCAGCGACCGTGATCGGGATGGCGGTGGAGAAACCGTCCGTCGGGTCGAAGGTCTGGTCCGGGTCCTGGACCACTGTTCCCGGTGTCACGGTCGCGGGCACCAGACCGTGCGCGCCCGCCGTGTACGAACCGGTGTACCCGAACTTGACCGGGATCGAGACGGATCCGTCAACACCGGTGCCCTTGGCCGTGAGCGGCGCCGTGAACAGCGACGCCTTGACGGCGATCGGGCTGTAGACGTCGTAGCCCGGTGCCTTCCAGGTCAGCGAGCCGAACCGCCAGTCACCGATCGTCGCGCTCACGTTGGTGATGGTCACCGAGAACGTCGCGCTCTCACCTGGCTTGAGCACGAGCACCTGGGGCGAGACCGTCACCGTGAAGCCCGGCGGGGCCTTGACCTGTGCCTTGAAGGCGGTCGGTCCCGACGGACCCCGCGGGGCCTTCGTGACGACGCTCGTCACGGTGCGCTTCACGGTGACCGTGCCGGGAACCGACTTGACCCCGATCGAGGGGTAGTTCAGGTCCTCGGCCTGGGTCGGGATGCCGATCGAGGCGAGCGAGGCGCAGGTGGCAGCCGGGTTCGCGAAGACGCTGTTGTCCGCGTCGCACAGGAAGCCCAGGTAGTCGTAGAACCCGGCGTCGTACACCAGACCGGGGCTGAACGGCGTGCCCTTGTCCTTCTGACCCGAGAGGTCGATGTGACCGGAGCCGATCGAGAACGGGTTGGCCAGCGTCTTCCGGTCGTTGTCGACCACCTTCTGGAAGGCGGTTGTCATGAGCGCCGACTTGGCCTCCGCTGCACTCCAGTCGGGGTGCGCCTGGCGGATCAGGGCGTACGCCCCAGCCACGACCGGGCTGGACATCGACGTGCCGGCGATCGCCTGGAACAGCTCACCGGCCGCGTTGCCGGTGCCGGGGTCGGGCGTCGGCGAGGCGCCGGCGAGGACCTGGACCCCCGGCGCGATCACGTCCGGCTTGATGATGTCCTCGGACACCGGGTCCGGGCCGCGCGAAGAGAAGATCGCGACCGACGGTGCGGACTTCCAGGTGCTGATCTGCCCGGTGATGAGCTGAGCCACGGGTCGCGCTGAGCTCGCGATGTACGCCTTGATGGCGAGACCCGGAGTGGCGTCGACGTGCACCGACGGCACCATGTCGTTGTCGGTGAACAGGTTGTCGACGTTGTCTGTGTTGTACAGGATCATCCCCGCGCCACCGGCCTGGGCGACCGCCAGGCTCTTCTCGGCGCGACCGATCGCGCCGCGTTGGCAGAGCACGATCTTGCCCGTCACCACAGCCGGGTTGAGTGCACCAGGAATGCACAGCTCGCTGCCGGCGGCCACCGAGTCCACCAGCGGCAGGACGCCGGTGCCCTTGGTCACCGAGGCGCCGGTGTAGGTGCGACCGTTGCCGAGCCGGATCGTGCCCTGGAAGAACCGGGGCTGAGTGCTGGCGCCGACGGTGGTGACCCACGGCACCGATGCCGGGCCACCGATCGTGGATGCACCCGGACCGGAGTTGCCGGCCGAGCTGGCCACCAGAACGCCCGCGTCCGCTGCGTACAGGAATGCGATGTCATCGGCGCTGGTCAGCGACGGGCCGCCACCGATCGAGTAGTTGATGACGTCGACGCCGTCGGTCACTGCCTGGTCGATCGCCGCCGCGAGGTCCGAGGTGTAGCCACCCTGGTTGCCGAGCGCCTTGTAGGCGATGATCTGGGCGCGCGGGGCGATGCCCGAGACCTTGCCCAGCGACGTGCCGAAGATGCTCGCGTTGACGTTCGCGTCGCCCGCGGCCGTCGAAGCAGTGTGCGTACCGTGGCCCTCGTCGTCACGAGCTGAGTCGTACTCGTCCGGGGCCTGACCACTCACCGCGCGGTACGTGGCGAGCATCTCGCGGGCACCGATCAGCTTGTTGTTGCAGGTGAACGGCGCGTCGAGCGGGTTCTTCGCGGTATTGCCGAAGTTGCACGACGGGTTGGCGGCCGTGTTCTCGAGGGTGACGGCCGGCGCGGGGAACGTCCCGTCGTCGGCGAAGCTCGGGTGCTCCGGCCAGACACCGGTGTCGATGACGCCGACGACGACGCCCGCACCCGTGTAGCCCTTCGCCCAGACTCCATCCCGGCCGGTCAGGCCGAGGAAGTTGGGCTCGGCGTTGTCCGCGGTCCCGGCGCCCGGTCCTGGCGGGCCCGCCGGAGCGTTCGCAGTCGTCGTGGTGGTCGCATAACGCATTACGTCGGGCAGGACCGCTGCCACGCCCTTCTGCGCGGCCAGCTTGTCTGCCTGCGCCCCCGTCAGCTCGGTGGCGAATCCGTTGAGCGCAACCGTGTAGCTGTGCGTGACGTCCGAGGCCTTCTTGCCGACGGACTTCAGCGCAGCGGCCTGGTCCTTCTCGAGCGTCGCGGCGGTGGTCTTCGCTGCGCTGCTCGTCACGCCGTCCTTGCCATACTTCACCGATAGCGGGTCCGCCGCCATCACGACGACGTACCGGCCGGCCGCATGGTTGACCACCTTGCCGGGACTTGCGTCGGTCGATCCCGGGGGTGCGGGCACCGGTCCCGGCGCCGCTTGCGTCGGCAGGACCGACGCGGAGAAAAGTGCGGCAGCCGCCGCGAGCACGATCAATCGTCGTCGCATTTCGTGTCTCCCCTCACGAGGCCCAGCCGCTGCCGGGCCCGGTTCCCCCGAACTGGGGGGATGAATGGGGGGATCGTTCCACGCATCCGGGCGACGTGCGCGCGGAAGGTACCAATCGGTAACGAAGTGCTGCCTCAGCCCTCCTCGGGCACCATGACGATCGCGCCGCAGGGGCACTCGGACGCGCAGATGCCGCAGCCCTTGCAGTAGTCGAGATCGATCTTGAACCGGTTTCCCGGCCCGAGCTTGATCACCGCGTTGTCCGGGCACACGCCGAAGCAGTTGTCGCACTCGAAGCAGTTGCCGCAGGACATGCAGCGCCGGGCCTCGTAGAGCGCGGTCGACGCATCGAGACCCTGCACGACCTCGTCGAAGGTCGACGCGCGCCGGGCCGCCTCGAGCCGCGGGCGAACCGCGTGCGGTGCGTCGGCGTAGTACCAGGGGTTGAGCTTGTCGAACTCGGCCACCGGGTGCTTCGACGGCTCGGGCCGCTCGCCGGCGCGCAACCACGCGTCGATGTTCCGGGCCGCCTTCTTGCCGTGCCCGACGCCGACCGTGACGGTCCGCTCGGCCGGCACCATGTCGCCACCGGCGAAGATGCCCGGGTACCCGGTCATCATGTGCTCGTCGACCTTCACGACGCCGTCGCTGACCTCGAGGCCGGGGACGTCCTCGAGCAGGCTGAGGTCGCTCTCCTGGCCGAGGGCGAGAACGAGTGAGTCCGCTTCGAGCTCTTCGAACTCGCCGGTCGGCTGGGGGAAGCCGGACGCGTCGAGCGCCATCTTCTCGATCATGAGCTTGCCGGCGTCGGCGTGCTTGACGGTGGAGAGCCACTTCATCAGAACGCCCTCCTCGAGGGCCTCCTCGACCTCGGAGTCGTTCGCCGGCATCCGCTCGCGGGTGCGCCGGTAGACGATCACGGCCTCCTCGGCGCCCAGCCGCTTCGCGGTCCGGGCGACGTCGACCGCGGTGTTGCCACCGCCGTAGACCGCCACGCGGCGTCCGAGCAGCGGCAGCTCGCCGTCCTCGACGTCGTGCAGGACGCTGACCGCGTCCAGGATGCGCGCGGCCTCGCCGGCGGGCACGTAGGCCCGCTTGCCGATCTGCGCACCGACGGCCAGGAACACTGCGTCGAAGCCACCCGCCGTCATCTCGTCCAGCGCGTGCTCGGTCCGGTGCTCGAGCTCGAAGGTCACGCCCATGTCGGCGACGCGCTTGATCTCGGCGTCGAGGACGGTGCGCGGCAGCCGGTACTTCGGGATGCCGAAGCGCATCATGCCGCCGGGGAGCGGCGCGGCATCGCGAAGAGTCACGTCATGGCCGAGCCGGCGCAAGTGGTACGCGGCGGAAAGACCGGACGGTCCAGCACCGACGACGAGAACCCGCTTGCCGCTGTCCGGCGCCGGAACCGGCAGGCTCCAGCCCTGTTCGAGGGCCATGTCGCCGAGGAACCGCTCGACCGAGTTGATGCCGACGGCCTCGTCCACCTTGCCGCGGTTGCAGACGCTCTGGCACGGGTGGTAGCAGACGCGGCCCATGATCGCCGGGAAGGGGTTCTCCTCGACCAGGGTCCGCCACGCCTTCTCGTACGAGCCGTCCTCGGCGTCGTACAGCCACTTCTGGATGTTCTCGCCGGCCGGGCAGGCCTGGTTGCACGGGGGCAGCAGGTCCACGTACATCGGGCGCTCGACGCGCCACGAACCGGTCTGGTTCGCCAGGCTGGACCCGACGTCCAGGGTGATCGCGAACGGCTTGTCCATCACGCCACCTCCACCGGTTCGTTCGACATCGCGGCCGGAACAACCGGCGCGACCTCGGGCTCGAGGAGCCCGTACCGCTCGATGTTCCGGTCCGCCATCGCCTGGAGCTTCTTGATCACGTCGTCACGACGCGTCGGTCGGAACAGGTGCGCGTAGCGGCTCTGCAACTTGAGGTACTCCTCGACCGGCACCTGGCGGCGGATCTTCGTCGATGAGGTGACCTCGCCGTTCACCGCCTCGAACACCGGGAACAGTCCACTCTGGGTGGCGAGCCGGGCGACCTTGATCGTGTCGCACGACGCCGAGCCCCAACCGAGCGGGCACGGGACGAGGACGTGCAGGTAGCGCGCGCCGCGGAACTCCATCGCGCGGGTGGCCTTGGCCTCGAGGTCGCGAAGGTCCGCCACCGTCGCGGTGGCCACGTAGGGGATCTCGTGAGCCATCGCGATCCGCGGTACGTCCTTGCCCTGGCCGAAGACATTTCCCGGCTCCGGGCCGACGGTCTGGGTCGTCGCGGTGCGCGCGGCGGGCGGCGTCGCGCCAGAGCGCTGCACACCGGTATTCATGTACGCCTGGTTGTCATAGCAGATGTACAAGACGTCGTCGTTACGCTCGAACATGCCGGACAGGCACGCGAAGCCGATGTCGACGGTCCCGCCATCGCCGCCCTGGCCGACGACGCGAATGTCGTCGCGACCCTTGGCGTGCATGGCCGCGGCCACCCCGGTGGCAACCGCCGGCGCGTTGCCGAACAGCGAGTGCAACCACGGGAGCCGCCAGGACGTCTCGGGGTACGGGGTCGAGAAGACCTCGAGGCAACCGGTCGCGTTCACCGCGATCATCTGGCCCTTGGTGGCCCGCATGATCGCATCGAGCGCGTACCGCGCGCCGAGCGCCTCGCCGCAACCCTGGCAGGCCCGGTGACCCGAGGTGAGCGAGTTCGCCCGCTCAGGATCGGACTGCACACTTGCCAGATCCGGGTCGAGCAGGCGGTTGCCGACCGCAAAGCTGCCCACCTGGTAGAACTTCACCGGGACTGCGCCCATGGTTGTCTCTTCTCCTTCGCGCGATCTAGTGCAGTCGTGATCCGACCGCGCCGACATCGCGCAGCATGTTCTCGGCACTCGGTCCCGAGCGGCGGTTCGCGCGCTCCCGGGCGAGCTCGCGCTCGACCAGCTCGTGGTCGAGATCGAGGAAGGTGAGCGGCTCGAGCTCGTCGCGCCCGGCCTGCTCGAACAGCGTGTGCAGGGAGTCCTTGCCGATCGGTCGACCGCCGAGCCCTGCCACCACCGTGTAGTTGGCCGTCGGCTGCCCGGCGAGCGCGGTCCGCACGTTGGACGAGACGATCCCGCCGATCCCCACCGCGAACGCCTTCTCGAGCACGACGACGCGCTTCGCGCCGGCGAGTGCCTCCCGGACGGCGTCGAGCGGGAACGGCCGGAACGAGGTGATCCCGAGCACACCGATCGAGACGCCCTGGTCCCGCATCTCGTCGACGACGTCCTTGATCGTCCCGAGAATCGAGCCGAGCGCGATGACGACGGTCTCCGCGTCCTGGATCCGGTACGGACGGACCAGACCGCCCGAGTCCCGGCCGAAGGCGCGCTTGAAGTCCGCCGATACCTGGGGGATCAGCTCGAGCGCCTGCATCTGCCGGGCATGCGCGAGATAGCGCACCTCGGTGAACGCCTCCGGCCCGACCATCGAGCCGATCGATACGGGCTCGTCCGGGTCGAGCACCTGGCGCGGGACGAAGGGCGGCAGGAACGCGTCCACCTGGGCTTGCTCGGGGACGTCGACCTGCTCGTACGCGTGGGTAAGGATGAAGCCGTCCATGCAGACCATCACCGGGAGGGACAGCTCCTCGGCGATCAGGAAGGCCTGCACGTGCAGGTCGGTCGCCTCCTGGTTCGTCTCCGCATACAGCTGGATCCAGCCGGAGTCGCGCTGCGACATCGCGTCGCTGTGATCGTTCCAGATGTTGATCGGGGCGCCGATCGCGCGGTTCGCGACGGTCATCACGATCGGTAGACCGAGACCGGAGGCGTTGTAGACCGCCTCGACCATGTAGAGGAGGCCCTGGCTCGCGGTCGCGGTATAGGCCCGGGCGCCTGCCGCCGACGCGCCGATCGCCACCGACATCGCGGCGAACTCGGACTCGACGTTGACGAACTCGCAGCTCGTCAGGGTCCCCGCCTTCACCATCCGGCTCAGGCCTTCGACGATGTGGGTCTGGGGGGAGATCGGGTACGCGCAGATCACCTCAGGCCGGCAGGCCGCTACGGCCTCGGCCACTGCCATCGAACCCTCAACCTGCTTGAGCATCCACCCGCTCCTCAACCTGCGACTGCACCAGCTCGAACGCGGCCGTTGCCGCGGCGATGTTTCCCTCGGCGACCGAACCGTGGAACTTCTGCCGGACGGCGTCGACCACCGAGGGCAACGAGACGATTCCGGTCAGCGCCGCGAGGCCACCGAGCAGGACGATGTTCGGCACCGGGCGGCCAAGGTGTTCGAGGGCCAGATCGGTGGCCGGCACCGTGACGATCCGGGAGGCAGTCATGCCTCCGGTCAGGTCCCCGATGCCGAGGCTCTCGAGCGAGTGCGCGGAGTTCACCAGGACGTAGCCGCCGTCGACCAGACCGCTGAAGACGTCGACGTGGTGCAGCAACGTGGTGTCCTGGACGATGACGGCATTCGGGTTCATCACAGGTTCGCGGACCCGGATCTCGGTGTCGGAGATCCGACAGAAAGCGACGACCGGTGCGCCGGTCCGTTCGGACCCGAAGCTCGGGAACGCTTGCGCGTGCCGCCCCTCGGCAAATGCAGCGACGGACAACAACTCGGCGGCAGTGACGACGCCTTGACCGCCACGACCATGGATTCGAACCTGGAACACCATTGTTCCCTCCCTCGGTGATCTCCATGCTCACCCCGCCGCCGAACCCGGCCGCGGGACGAAGGTCCCTTCCGGGCGGTTCCCGGCAGTCGGCCCGTCCGACGCCGCACCCGGCTCGTCGCTAGCGGCTCCCAGCGGGTCGTGCGAGAGTTCGACGGAGCGCGGCTGCACGACGCCGCACGAGGGACCGAGGGAGAACACCGCGCATGGGCGTCGCGAACATCGCCATCTACGGGAACGGTTCGCTGACCAACGGCGCACCGAGCCTCGAAGACACCTTCGAGTACCTCCGGGATCACGGCGGGATGGCCTGGATCTCGCTCGAGGGGCCGATCGCCGCGGACATCCGGGCGATCGCCGACGAGTTCTCCATCCACGCGTTGCCGATCGACGACGCGATCAGCGCCCATCAGCGGCCCAAGCTGGAGAAGTACGGCGACGTCTTCTTCGTGGTGCTCCGACCGGCGAGGTACGTCGCCGTGGAGGCGCGCGTCGTCATCGGCGAGCTGCACATCTTCATGGGCAAGAACTTCATCGTGACGATCCGCCACCCCGATGCGCCCGCGCTCGACTCGGTGCGCGACCGGCTCGCCTCATCGCCGGAGCTGCTCCAGAACGGCCCGCCCGGGGTGCTGTACGCGATCCTCGACCGGATCGTCGACGACTACGCGCCCGTCGTCGGCGGGCTCGAGGACAACATCGACGTGATCGAGGACGAGGTGTTCAGCGGTGGCGACCAAGATGTCTCGCGCCGGATCTACGAGCTGATCCGCGAGGTGATGGGCTTCCAGCGGGCGACCCAGCCGCTCGACGACCTGCTCGACGCTCTGCACACGACCTTCGAGCAGGCCGGCTTCGACGACGACCTGCTCAGCCACCTGCGCGACGTCGAGGACCACTCCACCCGGGTGATCGAGCGGGCGGACGGGTTCCGGGACCTTCTGCACAGCATCCTGACCGTGCACGCAACCCTGGTGGCGCAACGACAGAACGGGGAGTCGCAGCGCCTCACCACGTCGAGCCTCCAGCAGAACGAGCAGATCAAGCGGATCTCGTCGTGGGCGGCCATCCTGTTCGCGCCGACCCTGGTCGCGTCGATCTACGGGATGAACTTCCGGCACATGCCCGAGCTCAGCTGGCTCGCGGGCTACCCGCTCGCGCTCGGCCTGATGGTCGCGACCTCGGTGGTGCTGTACACCGAGTTCCGCAAGCGCGGCTGGATCTGAGCCGGCGGCGAGCTCGGGCCGGCTGCGGTCCGTCGCAGATCGGGAACGATCCGTAGGATCGAACAATCCACCCGTACCTACCCATCGGAGCACCTGGATGGCTCGATTCTTCGTCACGGGCTCGAGCGACGGGATCGGACGCGAGACGGCGCGGCAGCTGATCGCGGCCGGCCATCACGTGGTCGTGCACGCCCGTACCGTGGTTCGCGCCGGGGACGCGCGGCGGGCTCTGCCCAAGGCGGCCGGCGTCGTCGTCGGCGACCTCGCCTCGCTGTCCCAGACCCGCGACCTCGCCCACACCGCGGCCGACGCCGGGCCGTTCGACGCGGTCGTCCACAATGCGGGGGTCGGCGGACAGCCCACGGACCGC
>Ga0209538_1001031_pt1 | contig 15012 bp, 12 predicted proteins | sample BarGraNGADG00211_2_FD_184492 | JGI IMG/M metagenome (GOLD analysis project Ga0209538, IMG submission 184492) | Arctic peat soil microbial communities from Barrow, Alaska - Barrow Graham LP Ref core NGADG0004-211 (SPAdes) (version 2) | ecosystem: Environmental > Terrestrial > Soil > Wetlands >... | reverse complement strand
CCCAGCGCATAGCCAGTCTGGCAATACTTGGCAAACGCCTCTTCAAATTCTCTTACTTTATAAATTCCTTTTCTTTCTTTATCAAAACCATAACGCATCAGAATGCCCGTTTCGAGCACATCCATTATTTCCTTGATTTCTTCTTTACCTATTAGTTCTGCTCCAGCCATTTATTCCTCCTTAATTTATCAAAAAGCTTGCGCGTAAATCGCGATCATATCTTCCTTGGTGACTTTGCGGGGATTGTTCTCCAAAGGCCTGGCTACAGTCAACGCCATATCAGCCAATGCCGGAAAATCTTTTTCTTTGATGCCAAATTGAGCAAGTGACGCATCAACGCCACAATCCTCAATTAACGCCTCGACGGCATCCAGCGCTAAATAGGCGGCCTCACGGGCGGGAAGACCATCAATACACTCCCCCATTGCCTCGGCGATATCGGTAAATTTTTCCAACGCCGCAGGCAGATTGAATGCCATTACTGCCGGCAACATCATCGTATTAGCCAGGCCATGACTTATGCCGTACTTACCGCCCAGCGGATAAGATAGCGAATGCACTGCCGTAACTCCAGCATTGGCAAGCCCGATCCCGGCATATAAGCTGCCTAAAAGCATTCTTTCGCGAGCGACGATACTTTGGCCGTCATGCACGCAGGCGCGTAAATTTTCGGCAATCAGGGCGATTGCTTCCAGAGAAATCATTTCGCTCATGGGGGATGCGTTAACCGATGTGTATGATTCAATAGCATGACACAAAGCATCGAGGCCGGTCTGCGCTGTGGGCACGGGCGGGAGGCTCAGCGTCAATTCCGGATCAAGAAGCGCCAGCTCCGGATAAAGATAGGGGCTGTTCATCCCTTCCTTCTTTTTCAAATTCTTGCGGACAAAAACCGCAGTAAAAGTAACTTCGCTGCCGGTTCCGGCGGTAGTGGGAATCATGATTTTAGGGAGCCCGTGTTTGGGAACTTTATTGAGGCCAAGATAATCAACAGCGCTGCCCTTGTTGGTCGCCAGCACAGAGATAGCTTTGGCCACATCCATGGCGCTGCCGCCGCCGATACCGATGACCATATCGCATTTGTTTTTTAGAGCAATTTTAGCACCTGCATCGGCAAGCTCAATGCCCGGCTCCGGATCAACCTTATCATACACCGTAAATTTAATGCCTTCGGAAACAAGAACGCTGGCAACTCTTTCCAAGAGACCTGTTTTGGCCAGATTTTTATCGATAACCACAAGAGGATTTTGGGCGTGCAATTCCTTGATGTGGATGGCAAGTGTTAATAATGATCCATTGCCGAAGATAATTTTTTTTGCGCCGGTAAAAGAAAACGTTTTTCTCATAATTTAAACCCTCCATCGGTATCACTTGTAATTAAGACATTGTTTTGCATTGGACATAAACCCCGGAGACTCAATCAACCGGCAAGAAAATCAATGCAGTATTTGCATTTCCTATGAGAACTGCCCGTTAAAGTCAAGTTTTTTTGTGGTGAGCATACCACTCAAGTTGACGACAGATACCGCGAATAATCTTTACCTCGCGCGATAATAGCGAGGCACGGGCAAAGAATCGGCGCAGATGCATCATCCAGTAATCATGATTTTCGGGGTTTAAAAATTCGATATCAGCAAGCAATGTTTTGATTTGCCCATACATCCCTTCCAACTCCGATGATAGCGCTAATTTTGGTGTTGCCTCCGCTCCCGTAGTTGCCGCAGATGAGGCGATAAATATTTCATAGCACAGAATCATCACGGCATGAGAAAGATTAAGAGAAGTGAATTCGCGTGACGTTGGTATGGTAACCACAGCATGGCACAGGCGCAACTCCTCATTGGCAAGGCCGGTATCTTCCGGGCCGAAAAGCAGGGCAACCTTGTTTTTCTGAGAGATATCGGCAATATCCTTGGCAACCGCGCGCGGCGCGATAAACGGCCCGCGGGCTTTACCCAGGCGGGCTGTTGTTCCCACAATATAATTGAAGCTGCCGAGCGCTTCGCCAATGTGTTCAAAATACTGGATTTGATCTAAAACATCGGCAGCCAGATGAGTGGAGCGCTGCTGCATTTCCTCCCGGTCAAAATCGGCTGTTCCCACAACCATTATATTGCTGATTCCCATGTTTTTTGCGGCGCGGGCAACCGAACCGATATTCCCCGCGTATTTCGGTTTATATAAAACGATGCTGATGTTTTTAGTTTTGGCTTTCAACATAATTCCCTTTCATTCCCGACAATAGACTGTGACTCAATCCTCAATTGTCATTGCGAGACGACCCTCGGTCGGCGTGGCAATCTTTATCTATCCTGATACTTATAAGATTGCTTCAATAATAACATACGCCTGTCATTCCCGCGAAGGCGGGAATCCAGTATTGAGCTTTTTTTGATAACACTTTTATAAATCAGTGATTAACTAAATGCACGGAGAATTTGTAATATTACCGGCAAGCATATTTTCGCGCTACGCCTCGCTATAGAATAAGGTCTTGACAATTAAGTCTATTTATAGTACTATTAATAGCACTGAAAAGAGGATTATTCAATATGGCACAAACAATTACAGCAAATGATTTAAAAACAAAGGGCGTGACAATCCTTAACGATGAAAACGACGATGGGGCAGAGGTTATTATTACTGTCAGGGGAAAAAACAAATTTGTCGTTTTGCCTATCGCAAAATATAATTATTTACGTGAGTGCGAATTAGAAGCGGCTTTGTTGGAATGCAAAAGAGACATTAAAGAAGGGAAGTTTATTAAAGAATCCGTAGAAAAACATGTGAAGAGAATAACGCGTGGCTGAAATCTTATATACTGACAGCTATTTAAAACGAGCCAGGAAATTTATAAAGAAACATCCCGAATTAGTATCGCAGTATGAAAAAACCTTAAAACTGTTAGAAATCAATCCAAATCATCCTTCTTTACGCTTACATAAGCTGCATGGAAAGTTATCCGAACTATATTCAGTCTCCATAAACATTTCTTATCGTATTTCTATTATTTTTCTGATCGAGGATGATAAAATAATTCCCATCGATCTCGGTAGTCATGATGAAGTGTATTAAAGGATTTAGAGACCCATGATATACCTCGCACCAGTCCAGGGGATAACCGACAGGATTTATCGCAACCTGTTCCCGGTTTATTTTAAGGGAGTTGATATGGCTATTGCGCCTTTTATCTCCTCATCGAAGAAAATGAAACCGGTGAATAACCTTCTGTGCGAATTTCACCCTGATAAAAATACGGGTATTCCCACAATACCGCAGATAATGAGTTCTAACCCGGATGACTTCACAATGCTTGCCAATGCGTTATACGATATTGGATGCGGCACGGTAAACTGGAATCTCGGCTGTCCGTTCCCCATGGTTGTGAAGAAGGGGAGAGGGGCGGGCATGCTTTGTTATCCGGACAGGATCGAATCTTTTCTCGAAAAAACCATGCCTGCTATAAAACCGAAATTGTCGATAAAGCTCAGGATAGGATTAAAATATCCTGACGAGGTGTTGCAGCTTATTCCCATTTTCAACAGGTTCCAGCTCGAGGAACTGATCATCCATCCGAGGACTGGTGTGCAAATGTATGAAGGTGAAGTTGACCTCGATATTTTCGAGCAGTGTCTTGGCCTATCCAAACACAGGGTTGTCTATAACGGGGACATAGATTCTTTTGAGAAACTTGAGATGCTTTCGAAACGGTTCGGATCAGTCGAAAGGTGGATGATCGGCAGGGGCCTGCTCAGAAACCCTTTCCTTGCGGAAAAAATTAAACTTCATACTGAAAAGCCTTATGATGAAAAAATCAAAATTATCAGGGCTTTCCATGATAATTTATTCGATGAATATTCGAAAATTTTGTCTGGCCCCTCGCATATTACTAATAAAATGAAAGAAATCTGGACTTATATGGGAAGCTTTTTTGAAAACGGGGAAAAAATACAAAAAAGAATAAAGAAGATGCATCACAGGGATAATTATGTTGATGTTGTCAATAAGGTTTTTGATGAGCTTGTTAATGAACTCAAATAAATGCCGGGGACTGCTTTTTGAAAAAAATAACACTTAAACTTGTATCAATACACATTAAGGACTCACCCCAGGCTGTCCCTCTCGCTGCTGCTTCACTAAAAGCACAGCTCGATTCAGTTCCCTCCATAAGCCTGCGGCTTGATGTATCATTTCATGATTACTATGTCGATAACTCTGCAGATTTTATATCAGAGGACATATGCAGGAATATTCCGGATATGATCGGTTTCTCTACGTACCTGTGGAACAGGCAAATTGTACTGGAAACCTGCCGTATCATAAAAGGGAAATTCCCGGATGTAAAACTCTTCGCCGGTGGCGCAGAGGCAACAGCACTTCCTTTAACACTGCTGGATAGCGCACCCTTTGACTTTGTCATTAAAGGTGAAGGTGAGATCGTACTGACAGAAGTAATGAACAGGCTGCTGAACTCTGATACACTTGAAGACATACCCGGGGTCTTTTTTAAAGGTGCAAAGCTTAATCCGGGGAAAGACCAGCAGCCCGTCATGGACATTAACTCCCTGCACTCGCCTTTTCTGACTGGAACAATTGATCCATGCAGGTATTCCGGTCTGTTATGGGAACTCTCCCGCGGCTGTCCTTTTAAATGCGGTTTCTGTTTCGAATCACGGGGTGTGGCAGGCGTAAGGCAGATCTCTTTAGAACGTATCCGGAAAGAACTGGAACTCTTCGAAGAAAAAAAAGTAACCCAGATATTTGTACTGGACCCGACTTTTAACAGCGACATTAAGCGTGCAAAAAAAATTCTGCGCATGATTCTTAAAATTGCTCCGCTGATTCATTTTACCTTTGAAATAAGAACAGAGTTTATAGATAGTGAAATCGCGAAGCTCTTTGCCGAGGTTCACTGCAGCCTCCAGGTTGGACTTCAGAGCGCTGCTGACGAAGTCCTCGCCAATGTAAACAGAACAATCGACACCGTTAAGTACGCTGAAAAGATAGCGCTGCTTAACTCAGCAGGTGCAATTTTCGGGCTTGACCTGATCTACGGGCTCCCCGGCGATACACCCGCTGGATTCAAAGAGAGCCTGAATTATGCTCTGAGTCTACAACCGAACCATCTCGATATTTTTCCACTGGCTGTTATACCGGGGACCGCACTTTATGATAATGCAGAATCCTTCTTACTGAACTCTCTCCAAGATGCTCCTTACACCCTTATCTCCTCGCCGGGTTTTTCAGAAGCAGGAATGGCGCAAGCCGAATGTCTGAAAAATGCCTGTGAAATTTTTTATAACCGTGGGGGCGCTGCGGGCTGGATGTTCATGGCACTGGAGACCCTCGACATTGATCCCTCTGACTTTCTTTCAGATTTTGCAGTGCATTTATCATCATGCGAACAGCCTTTTGAGCTCACTAGAGGGGAGATTACTGTTATGCAATCCTCTTTTGTAAAGGAGCAGTTCATAAGGCATAACAGAAAAAACCTCTTCCCTGTAATGGAGGATATCATAACAGTTCACGGTGCGCTGAACCGTTCGCTTTATGCAGGACCACTCGTGACAGAAGGGGAGAGCAGGTTTAATGATGAAACCGTGTTCTGTTTATCACCCGGAACTATTTCTCTTTCCTTAAAATATGATTTCGATGCACTTATGACAATCGGCGAACTTACATTTGAAGAGTTCCTTGATCATTATTCCACGCAGAAAACATACCTGGTTATTTATAATTGCGGCGGCGCTGTTAAAACAGTGATAATAGATCACACTTTAAGCAGGTTGCTGAACTCATTTACAGGTATCGATTCACTTAAGGCAGTCTGCGGAAAGGAAAATATAAAAGCCCGAAAGAAGATTTATGAATTTCTTGAATTTGCAGTTAAAGAACAGATGATCCATACTATGTAATTCCCTTATTCCACCTTTGTCATTCCCGCGAAGAGACTGTGTCGCAATGTCAGGAATAACTATCAAAGTCGTCATACCGGCGCAGGCCGGTATCCAAAACTTACTGATAATACTGGATTCCCCGTGTCAGGCACGGGGCAAACTCAAAGTCGCGCTTCGCTTGCACGTAATGACAAAAATATAATTACGACACCGTTTCGAAAGCGGGCGAAGTGCCCTTCAGGGTAAATCCAGGAAATTTAAAAACATTAAATACAACCGTCCCCATTATTCCAAGTAAAAGCTGCCCATATAAATATTCAAATAAATAGGGCGCTATTGTACCTAATTGTTTAATTTGATGTTAATCCGCTTTTTAAATGTGAAAAAAAGATTGACATAAATAGTATCAATTGATACCATACTAACAATGCTACCTTCTCGTAAGACGATTATCGGAAAGATTATGCTTGCTCAGAAAGCCAGCAAATCAGGCGATATTCTCTTGGTTACACCTGATGTTATAGTTGCTGATCTTATGGATCTTGGCCACAATGTTGATGAGATACCTCATATCCTCTGTGAGCTTTTGGAAAATACAAATCCTGATGATTATATGGGAACGCGACCAGCTCAAAGGTCTTATGAGCCAGCTATTTCCGGTTGTGAATTGTATGCATTTAAAACAACAAGTAAAACGATAGGGTGCAAAATTTATTATAAATTTACAATAAAGGACGATTCCTTGTGGTTAGTCTCCCTGCATAAGGATCGACCAGAAAAAAAGGGGAAGTAATATGGAAAAGAAAAAAGTAAACTGTCCTGCGAGTCACGGGGAAATGAAGCTAACCACTAAACGGAAACACATGAAATTCAAAGGTGTGGATATTGACTACCCCGTGGATTGTTTTATTTGCCCGACTTGTGGTTTGGAAGCTGGAACATTGTCACAAGGGGCAGATATACAAAAAACCATGGCAGACGCCTACCGGAAGAAAATAGGATTAATGACCGGTAGTGAAATCATTGAAGGACGTAAGAAGCGCAATTTGACCCAAGAGAAATTAGCAAATATGATGAAGGTTGGAATCGCAAGTATCAAGCGTTGGGAAACTGGCATCATACAAAGCAAATCTATGGATAAGATACTTCGTCAGGCATTATCCGGAGAATTATGTGGTGATTTGCTAACGGGCAATAGATCCTTATCAATTCCTCGTATAAAGCTGGCATTGTGTTACCTTGAGAAAGTCCTGGATATGAAAGTGCTCAAGGAAAATGACAGGATGTTATATGCCGCGAAATACATGTGGTACATTGATATGGAAGCCTACAGGGAAAACGGACAAAGCGTTACAGGTGCGACGTATGCCGCACTTCCAATGGGGCCACAATTAAACAACTATAAGGACTTGGTAGAAGAAATAATCAAGGCCAATGAGAAGCAAGCAGAGCCACTGACTGAAGAAGAAAAGCTTATCATTGAGAAAGTTGCACTTACATTCCCAAGCTCAAAAAGTGTTTATAGTGCATCCCATCGTGAAACCGTATGGAAAGAAAAATCCCCAGGGCAGTTCATTCCCTATTCGGATGCTTTTAGATTGATCGAATTGTAAGAATCAAGGGTTTAAATGGGAACGTTCAATTTTTCTGTTCTTTTATCTGTGCCTTTCTCTTGACAGGAAGATTATAAGATGTCCCCCTGTTTCAAAAAACAAAAACGGCGGTTGAAATTTAAATCTCCAATCGCCGGAAAGCGAGTATTGACGAGGGTTAGCTGATGCCGTCAATTAAATAGAACCGTCCCCGATTATTAAAACTTAAGCAATTTTCATCTCGTTATTATTTGTTCGTTAGTTGAGTCGTAACTGTATTTCACTATATCACCAGATATGATTAGATGAATTGACTCTTCAATAATGTCTAGTGGTGCAATAAACCACTCCCTTGGAGTATGCCGGTTGCCGATTTTGTCAAATACGTCAATATTTAAACATGAGTTGCCGAAAAAGTTATGTAGCAACTGTTCTAACTTCTGCGGGTTCATGTTGTAGCATTTGTAAGCCATGACAATTCTAACCTCCGCCATTAAATAAGTCGGATCTTGATTTGCATTTTTTATTCTGTCCTCAACCATGATTTTTGAGAAACCAATTTTGTATAGGTGTTGTATTTCTCGAATTTCCTGCTTTTCGCTTTTTGATTTTAAAATATAGATAAATCCAGCTTCTTCATCTTCGTCTGTTATGTTGCTGAATTTCTCAATGAAACTTTCATTTACCTTGTCAATGTTCTCTGAAACTGCTTTGCCGTTTGCTAATAGTGCTTTGTATAATGAACGGTATAGCATATTGGATTCCGTTCCATTTTCAAATATCACTCTTGTTCTTCCGTCTTTTCTTACACGGCTTCCACTTTTGAATTCCTGTACTTCTTTTTCAAAGTCTACATTCTCCAACAAAAGTAAAACACCATTGTGAACGTAAAAAGCACTTGCTCTTAAATATTCTTCTTTAAACGCTATCAAATTTCTTTTACCGTTTGAAAGGTCTTTTTGTACTTCTTTGAAGTCTGCTTCGTATTTGTCAAAGTCTTTGCAAGGTTTACGTCTTGCAACAAAGTCGGCACTTGCTCTTTCGTCATGCTCTTTGATATGCTTAAATTCAAAAAGTCCTTCTGAATCATCATCAAGCAAGCCCAGTGTATCGTCATTCAAAATGTCGTTTAATGAATTGATTTGTTTTTGCTCATAGTTAAGTAAGCCAAACTTGTCATGATCTCTGAGCATTACAATTTTAAGCGGATTTTCTCTAAGCGATTTTAGTCTTGAAAACAGTTGATGTTCTTGTATTCCGCCACCTTGTTCAGGCTCTCGATTGTTCTTTTCGTAGAAATCATTTAGCTCTTGGAATGAGGCAATAAGGCGTTCATCTTCGTTTCTTGCAGGAGATGAGGCAGGTTTCACATTGAGTAACCCAAATGGGTCATCATTAAATATATCTTGTAAAGTTATTTTATCCGACATTGCCCTGTTTTCTTTTTTGTTCTTTAATATAAATCAGCACTTCTGCCATTCTCTTTTCAAGTGGGTCAGTTGAATTAATAGAAGGCTCACGTTTAAATGTAGCGTAGAAGTCTTTTATTTTAAACCATGTTATTACGGCTTCGTCTTCACTAACTTGAATTCTTGTTGCTGCAATCACATCCTGAATTACTTTCAAAACCTTTGTTGTTACTGACTTTGATAATATCTCAAATGCCTTTTGGAATGGGTTAATACGGTCAATCAGGTCAATATGCAAATCATCAATGTTTACAAACTGTCCTGCCATTCTGATAAATCGTTTATCGCCAACTTCTTTTATTTCTCCGCTCTTAACTACCGAATCAACCACTACGTACTGGCGAACTTCTTCCACTTCTTCCTGTGATAATTCAGGGTATTTAATTTGAATAATTTTGGGAATTAGGACCTTATTGATTACTTCCGGGTCAACATTGCCAGGCATGGCCTTGAGCATGGTATCATCTTGGAGAATGGTTGCTTTTAAATCATTGAGGTCAGATTCAATGATGTCTTTTACTCTTTTCGATGTGGGTGTTTTAAAACCTCTGATTTTTATTTCACCTGCTTCGGCTTTATCATCATCTGAAAGTTTGGTTTTAAACTTAAAGTTTGGAGCAAGTACCTGCTCCATCAGTAAGGATGCAGTAATAGCTTTCAACATATTGTTCACAGATAGTTTAACCAAATCATCACCTGCGTCTGGCTGCGCAATCAGGTTGGTGAACTGTGCATGACTTTTATTGCTACTATCTCTGGTGGCTCTGCCAATAATTTGAATAATTTCCGTTAATGAACCTCTGTACCCTACGGTTAACGCATGTTCGCAAAATGGCCAATCAAAACCTTCTTTCGCCATACCTAACGCAATTATCAGGTCCATATCGTCAAGGGTCTTGATGTTCCGCAAATAGGCTATTACCTTCTCTCTGTCTCTCGGATTGTCGTTTACCAAATCAGCAATTTTTAAAATTCTGCCGTCTGTATTTCTTTTCAGGTAAATGATTCCTGTGGCGGGGTCTACCTTTGTAATATCTCCAAGGGCATCAAGTATTGTATCTACTTCATTGTGTTTGTCTTTGGTTGATTCGCCTGAATTTACATTGGGTATGTGTAAAATTGTTTTCTTGTCAGAATCTAATATTTCAAGAATGGCAGAGGTATATTTGCCTTGATAAAAGTGATAGCCGATACCTAAGGATTTTAAATAGGTGTAGCCATTTAGTTGTTCATAGTAGTTGTAAGTTACTTTCGTAAATCTAGCTTCATCTTCAGGTAAAAGGACAGGAATACCATCACCACGGAAGTAAGAACCTGTCATTGCAACGATATGAGCATTTGATTTTTGCATGATTGCGCGTATCAATTCACCCAAACGGCTGTCACAATCTGCCGAAACATGGTGAAATTCATCAATGGCCAATAAAGTGTTATTGAATTTTGATTCGTCTAATTCTTCAAACGCGAAGCGCAGTGTGGCATGAGTGCAAATTAAAATCTTTTCGTCATTGCCGAGAAAGTTTTTGAAAGCCTGAACTTTGCTTTTGCTTCCGTCCATGCCGGGTGTACAAAGGTTGTATTCATCATTTGGCTCCCAATTGGCAAAAAAGCCGAAGTCTTTTAAATTGGTTTTGCGAAAGGAACCGCCAATTGATTTTTCAGGAACGGCAACAATAACTTTTCTCAAACCTTGATGCACTAGTTTATCTAAAGCAATAAACATTAAGGCGCGTGACTTACCCGAAGCGGGTGGTGCTTTTATTAAAAGGTATTGGGCATCTCTTGCCTGATACACTTTTTCTTGCATTTCACGCATACCCAAAGCATTTATTTTGGAGCTTTGCCCTGTTTGGGCGTATGTTACATGTACTATATCAGGCATAATTATTTCTTCTTCTTTTTGGGTTTAGGCTCGTCAAAATTAAATTCTCCATTTTTACTTTTTTCTTCCGCTATCATTTGCTCATAAAGCTTAAATAAATATTCAAGTCGTTCTTCATCACTTTCAAAAGGTTTGCTGCGGTAGCAGCTTTCCACGGCAAGGTCGTTTTGATGATGGGCTTCACGCAAACCTTCAGGCATATTATCGGGATCGTACAATTGGGCAAGTGTTTTTTCTGAATGGTTTTCTCTTTCTCCTAATATCCTATAAACACGCACCTCAAGCCCTTCTTTCTGTATTTGTGTGATTTCTGGAAATGGGAAATTATTATAGCAGAGCGCTGATGAATATCTAATACGAGATTCGAGGCACCCCGCTGAAGCTTTAACCCATACCATGTGCATTTTAGAAGATATAATGCCAAAAAGATAAGGTGCAGCACCATAAATAGCTTGAGCAGAGTCTAAAATAACATTTGTGTTGTCCATGAACCCACAAAGTATATATGATCTTCTTTCAGAAGCCACTCTTGGGACAATTATAGAGTTTATTGATTTATGCTGTTCCTGTAAAAACCTGTGCGAATCTCTAGCTTTTAGAACAGTACTTGGGGCTTTGCTTTTTAATCTAAACAATTCTACTTTCTTAATACGTTCAGCAATAAGAGGAATTTTCAATGCTAATTCAAGCTGTTTGGTTTCAATCCAAAGACAATATCTTTCTTCAGAATTGATAAGTTCATTTGATCCTTGTAATCGTTTAATAAATAATCCAGCAACTGGAAATTGTTTTAATATATATTTTTTATCTTCATCAGAAATAATTAAGTTACCATTGTCTGTTGGTGTGCTCCCTCTAATCATTTCTGGAAAAGCACTTAGCGGCTTAGTCCTTCTATGTAGAATAATATTTGCCGCTGCTGATAAATAAGCATTCACATTTATGGCATTTTGAACAAGTGAATCACGAAAAATTAATTTCTTTTTATTTGATATATTTCTAATGCCAACAATTACTACTGTTACTCCTGCTTTATATTTTGCATTATTTGACCATTTAAAGGAGGTATATGCAAAACCTATTTCTAAATTATTTTTAAAAATAAATGGCCATAACAAAGCAACTTGTTCACCTTGACATATTGAGTTTGTCGAAACAAAAGCATAATGAGCAGTAAAATTTGAAATGTAATTTGCCCCTTTAACAAACCAACAAGCGATATAATCTAAGTTTTTATAATTTTCAAAACCCTCACAAACAAACGCTAAATCTGCTTTCTGTTCCGCAGACTGCATACTGCTCCCCAAATAAGGCGGATTACCTAAAATATAAATTTCATCTCCTTCCTTTTTTGGGCAAACCTTTTCCCAATCCAATCTTGTAGCGTTGCCGCGGACAATGTTGCCACCAGCTTGTAATGGCAAAGTTGGAGGCGCTGTTCCAAATACTTCTTTAAACTTCATATTCATTTGGTGTTGTGCCAACCAAAGTGAAAGGATAGCCACTTCATGAGCAAAATCGTCCAACTCAATTCCATAAAATTGCGAAAGCTGTACCCTAGAAAATAAATCAACCTGGAATTGAGAAGCCAGTGTAAGTTGTGCCTTAGGAATTAACTCCCCTTGCCTGGGTTCAAAACCAGAAGCGGCTTTTTGTAGAGTTTGTAGCTGGCGTAGAATTTTTATTTCCAGTATTCGTAGTTCTTTGTATGCAATAATTAAAAAATTCCCACTACCGCAGGCAGGATCGAAAATTTTAAGATTACCAATTCTTTCAAGAAGTTTTTTTAGTTTTCTTGGTTCGTGTTTAGAAGTTTCAAATTCATCATACAAATCATTCAAAAAAAGTGGCTCAATTACTTTCATTATATTGGGCACACTTGTATAGTGTATACCCAAACCGCTACGGTGTTCAGGGTCAATCACCGCCTGTATCATTGATCCGAAAATATCAGGATTGATGGCACTCCAGTCTAATTCGCCACTGTCAATAATGGCTTGTCGGCTTCGTCTTGTAAAAACAGGTGCATGGTGTTTGTTTTTATACAAGCCACCATTTACATAAGGAAATGCTTCCAGATAAGCAGATAAGTTTTTGCGTTTGCTTGATTCGGTGTTCATTACCTCAAACAATTTGTCGAGGTAGGTATGCAAGTCGCTACCATCTTGCTGTGTATGGCTGCTTATGCCATTGGTAAACTGTCCTTTTTCAAAAATGCCGGTGTCCTCTGCAAAAAAGCAAAACAACAACCGGGAAAGAAAAACGTTGAGGTTGTGAACTTCTACTTGCGTTTTGGTTGGGTTGTCTTTCTTTATTTCGTCATACAGCTTTGCCATTCGTTCCGCTGCTTTTACATCAGCAGGGTTTTCGATTTGGTGTTGTGCTTTCTCCATGCCAGCCCAAGGCAAAAAGAAATCGAAATATTTGGCTATTTCAAGTATAGGTATATCAAGTGTGTCAAGCGTTTTGCGGTCTATTGCCAAAAGTGTTTCAAAGTCGGTAACTACAATAAAACGAGGGTTATGTTTTATCGCTTTGTCGTCCGCTTTAATATCTTCAATCAGTTCGTGTAAATCTTTCTTTTGTTCTGCTTTAAAAAACAGCTTTTTCTTCCAAGCAATTTCGCCCTCAATTTTTGATAGATTCAAACCACCTTTTTGCAAACGAGTAATGGAAGCCTTTGGCTGGCCATAAGCCAAAAGCAAATCGTATATAAAAGTTTCCTTTTTAAAGGACTTTACTAATTTTTGTATGTTGTTTTCTATTTGGGCTATGTTCATTTTTTATTTTAACGGCCAGTGCTGCGTAATAATCATTCCGATCTTCTGCGGTTTCATTCAGTCGAGGTTATGCTTTGTATGCAATCCGTTTCTTTCATTTCTTCGCGCCAAGGATGAAACGCGCACGTTCGCTTCGTAGCATCTCAAAAGGTGACATACATTTAACACCAAGGCCGATACAAACATCAGGAATCTTAATTTTCTTTTTTGAAACGGCTGCAATTTCGTGCGTTACAACCGTGTAATTATGAGCGACAGCGTATGCAATCAGGTAATAATCAGCAACCTGCAGGAAAGTGTTTACTGCGGCAGGTTCATAGCCATGCCGCGTGACCCACTGGCTTACCGTACCTAATACAATAATCAGGGTCAGGTCTTGAAATATCAGTTCCCCCGCCTCCAGTGAACATTTCATAATTATTTAATGATGCGTGAAGAATCTTACAACTTCTTGAAAACAATGCAAGAAAAAATCAACTGCTTCTTGGACGGAACTGGTAGCAGATTATCATTTTTTTTGCATCAGAGGCCATAATATAAATGGCCTTATCCGGCAATTTATGGGAAATGTTGTACAAATTCTAAATTATCGCAAAGAGCAGATTAAAATGCCGATTTACATAATTCCAGTTAATAAACTCAGTGCCGAAGCCTTACACGGCGTTATCAAAGAATTCATTTCCAGAGACGGAACTGATTATGGTGAAATTGAGGCTTCCGCATAAAAAAAATTCAGACAGGTAAAACAAAAACTGGAGAACGGATTGGCCGTTCTTATTTATGATGACGAGATGGAAACCACCAATATATTCCGGCATGACGACCCTATCTTAAAAAAGCTTGAATGAACGATCCCCCTCTTTTCTCGTGTGCCCTTCAGGGTAAAAGAGGGGCTAGGGGAGATTTTACGGAATTGAACCGATTGAAAAATCCCCCTCAATCCCCCTTTAGAAAAGGGGGAAGAGAAAGATGAGACTTATGACACAACTGCTAAAGGAACGCGGAAACAAAAATGAGTGCAATCAATTCTAGCCAAACAATTCTACGTGCAGCGCGCAAGGCTTTGCTTCTTGAATTTCTCTACGAGTCATTTCCTGACCGGAGCAGAAAATCGATAAAATCGCTTCTTGAACAAAAACAGATAATGATCCGAAATCAGATTGTCACCCGATTCGATTATCCACTCGCGCCGGGGATGGATGTCATCATCCTGAAAAAGAAACCATCGCAGAACATGATGCTCCGAAAAATGAATCTGCTTTATGAAGACGAGCATCTTTTGGTCATTGAGAAGTCTGCAGGTCTTCTCTCGGTTGCAACCGAAAAGGAAAATGAAGAAACGGCCTTCAGCATTTTAAAAAGCTATGTGAAAAAAAGCCACCCTCATGAAGA
>Ga0209538_1001030_pt1 | contig 15022 bp, 7 predicted proteins | sample BarGraNGADG00211_2_FD_184492 | JGI IMG/M metagenome (GOLD analysis project Ga0209538, IMG submission 184492) | Arctic peat soil microbial communities from Barrow, Alaska - Barrow Graham LP Ref core NGADG0004-211 (SPAdes) (version 2) | ecosystem: Environmental > Terrestrial > Soil > Wetlands >... | reverse complement strand
CAGCAGATAGTCATATTACTAAAGCTGTTATTATTGCCGATTCTTCTGTTAGTGGTTGGGTATTACCATATGCTGGTGTTACTATATCAAGTGGCAGCACGGTGGGCGGAGCATTAATTCGAACAGTTTGTATTCCAACAACTTCATATGTAGTAACAAATAATGATTTTTTTATTGGTGCAAATAGTAGTATTGCCATTACTTTACCAACAGCACCACCAAAAGGTATGGTGGTTGTTGTTGCAGATGTTTGTAATAATGCATGTTCTGACGTTCCAATAGTAATTACGGGTAGTCTTGTTAATGGTTCAGCCGTATCTTATATTAGTACTGCTTCAGGTTCATTATCATATATTTTTAATGGTACAAAATGGAACGTATTTGCCTTTACTCCTGCGATATATTAGGATGAAATGATATTATTTAAATCAAAGATATGAAATGGCAAAAACATTCAAAACTGCTCAGTCGTTAATTAATGCTGGATTTAATCAAACTTCGGGAGAAACATTAACATTAAATGGTAATACTTTAATTGGTAATAGTGCTACATTTAAATATGCTACCGATCAGCATAATAATTATACTCCACGTTCGGTTGTTGATGCTGCTTATGTTACTGGAAAAACATCATGTATTGCTAATGTTGGTTCAGATCAACAAATAATTTATAGAGATGTTTTTGGAATTACTGGAGCAACACATTTAATTTACAATAAGTCCTTGCCAAGTTTAATGTTCGGATGTAATAATTGTGCATTATCAATTAATTCGGCAATTATTGGTGGTAATAATAATTATATTTCATCTGGAAATACTGATTCAACAATATTTGGTGGTAATGGCATTGTTTTAAGTGCAGCAACATATTGTAATACAGTCGTAGTACCAAATTTAGCTATCTGGAATACACCCGAAGGTAGTGGAAATATACTTGGTTGGGATAGCATATCAAAAAAAGTTTGTTTGACAACTGGTAACACAAGTGGAGGTAATTGGGGTTCGATTACTGGTGTACTTAGTGGTCAAACTGATTTACAAAATGCACTTAATGCTAAATTAAATATAACTGACTTTGATACATATACAGGTACAACAGCACCAAATACATATGTAAGTAAAACAGAATTTAGTAGTTTTAGTGGTGCAACATATAATTTAACTTCACCTTCAATTTTTGCCACAGGTGGTATGTGTGCGGGAACGATATTAACAGGTAAAACAACATTTGAAATACTTAAAGAAATCTTAGCACCTGAATTATGTGGAACATTAACTACTCCTTCAGTTTCAATTAGCTTATCACCTGCAACGACATTATATGAAATTGGTTGCAGTATATCGGCATTATGTGTGACAGGTACTTTTAATCAAGGTTGTATAAATCCACAATATTGTAGTACTTCACCAAAAAGAAGTGGTGCTGTAAATTGTTATAAATTTGCTGGTTGTCAAATAGCTGGTTCATATACATGTACAACATCACCCGTAACTAAATCCGCAACAGGATATACAATCTGTGCAAGTCAAACATGGCAAGTATGTACTTGTTATGATGCAGGAGTTCAACCTAAAGGAAATGCTGGAAGTAATTTCTCTTCACCACTTTCTGCTGGAGTAGTATGTAGTCCTATTTGTACAATTACTGGTATTTATCCATACTATTATGGAAAACTTACAAGTGGTAGTCGTCCTGCTGTGACCAATAGTATTGTAAGCGGTGGAACTAAATGTGTATTAAACGCTGGAACTTGTACTTCTGTTGTTTTTGGTGCTGTTGGTGAATGGACTTGGTTTGCAATTCCTGCTGCGTGTGCAGCCAGAGCATATTGGTGTGAAACTGCTCTTAGTAGAGGTACAATGGCAACAGGCATAACTGATAAATATCCTGATACTTGTACATTAAATATTACTTCTGGTCAGGGATGTTGGTCAACTATAAGTTATAATGTTTATATGAGTGGTACAGTTGGTACAATAGGTACAATAGCACTTAGTAATTATTTAATATAAAAAATTAATTATGATAATATGTCAATAAAATTAGGTGATAATATTCAGGTTCAAATTCCGAAACCACTCGATAGTAAATATTTGAATGATACTATCTCGTATACTGGTACAAGTCAAGTTAATACTTGTATTGCCAGTGGTTTAAGAAGTATTGGCTTGACTGTTAATATCGCCAATGTTGAATATTGGTATGGTCAGGGTATTTTAGATAGTTGTTTAGTTACTAAATCTGCTGCTAGTACTTGGGGTAACATAACAGGAACATTATCAACACAAACTGATTTACAGACCTGTTTAAATTCTAAACTTGCCAGTGGTGGAACTGCTATATGTGCAACTACTGCAATTAATTCTAAGGCTCTTTGTGGTTGTGTACCAAGTTGTTTCTTGGGTGCTACTGCTTGTGCTGTTGATAGTGCTAAATTTGGTAATAAATTACCAGCTTATTATCTTAACACTGGTAGTACAACATTAATGGGACAATTAAATATTCTGAGTCCCACAGTAAATAATGTATTAAGTATTACGAATTGTGCAGCAAGTAATTTGTGTGGTAATCCTGCTATTTCTGGAGTTGTGAATTTCAGTTTTGCTAATAGTGGTAGTGCATATAATAGTTATAATTTTAAAGGAGCTAATAGTAGATTGTCGTTTGAAAACTCCAACGATGCAGCAACTGGTTCTTTCTTTATGTCATACTCTACGATGCAGTTTGCATTTAATAATTATAATGTTCTGGGCTTAATGCAAAATGGTAAAGTTGGTTCGTTGGTATCATCTACAAATCCTGAACCCACTTGGAGAAACATACTTGATGATGGAAATGGAAATTCAAGTTTTCTTTTATCAGGTGGTACATCAATATGTACAACATCAGCAATTAATTCAAAAGCACTTTGTGGCTGTGTACCATTGAGTTTTCTTTTAAGTGGTGGAACAGCAGTAAATTCGGCAAAATTAGGTGGTCAGTTACCAGCATATTATCTTAATAGTGGTAGTACAATTACTTGTGCTGCTGATAGTGCTAAATTAAATAATAAATTACCCGCTTATTATCTTAATACGGGTTCTACAGCAATATGTGCAACCTGTGCAATTGGTGCTAAAAATCTTTGTGGATGTGTACCAAGTTGTTTTTTGGGTGCAACTGCTTGTGCAAATGATAGTAATAAATTAAATAATCATTTAAGCACTTATTATCTCAATACGGGTTCAACTATTGCATTATCAACTTGTGCAACTACTGCAGGAAATGCTTTAAATTTAGGTAATGTGCTTCCTGCAGGTTATCTTTTATCGGGTGGAACTGCAATTAATTCTAAGGCTCTTTGTGGTTGTGCACCAAGTTGTTTCTTAGGTGTTACTGCTTGCGCAAATGATAGTCAGAAATTAGGTAATCATTTACCCGCTTATTATCTTAATACAGGTAGTACGGCAGCTTGTGCTTGTGATAGTGCTAAATTAGGTGGTATTTTACCTACAGGATATTTGCTTTCAGGCAGTACAGCAGTTTGTTCGACAAGTAGTATTAATTCATTAGCACTTTGTGGTTGTGTACCAAGTTGTTTCTTAGGTGCTACTGCTTGTGCAAGTGATTCGAATAAATTAAATAATAAATTACCTACGTATTATCTTAATACTGGCAGTACTGCTTTATGCTCAACAACTGCTGGAAACTCATTAGCACTTTGTGGTTGCACTCCTGCATGTTTTTTAGGTGCTACAGCTTGTGCAAATGACAGTGCTAAATTAAATAATAAATTACCTACTTATTATCTTAATACAGGTTCTACAGCAATATGTGCAACATCATCAATAAATTCATTAGCACTTTGTGGTTGTATACCCTCATGTTTTTTAGGTGCTACTGCTACTGCTTGTTGTGCCGTTACTGCAGGTAATGCACTATGTTTAGGTGGTCAATTACCATCATATTATCTGACTGCAACGGCAGGATTAACTGGTGCAACAAATGGAATCAGTACAACTGGTCAGAAGGTTTGTCTTGGTGGTGCTTTAATCGCAGGGACTTCAATAACTGGTAATCAGGCATTATATTTAGGTACTGTTGCAAGTAATTTAGCATCATTAGATTTACATTCTGCTGGTAATACAACAATAGTTGCGGGTGTTTTATTAATGTCATCAAGTGGTGCTACATTTACGGATTTAACATTAACAACTAAACAAGGTATTAAATATGCACAAGATTATAGTTTAACATATGACTCACGTTCATTAGTTGATAAAGGATATGTTGATAGTGTAGCCGTTGGTTTAAATCCACACGCATCAGTAGTCGTTGCAACAACAACACCTATCACTTTAATTGGTAACCAGACAATTGATGGAGTACTGACAACAACAGGTATGAGAGTTCTTGTAAAGAATCAAACTTTGAACGCAACAAATGGTATATATAGTGCATCAACAAGTACTTGGGGTCGTACTGTAGATTATGATAATAGTCCGAGTGGTGAAATTACTAATGGTGACTTGATTCCTATTACAAGTGGTAATACTCAGAATAATTCAATCTGGGTATTGACAACACCTAATCCAATTATTGTTAATGTTACTTCTTTAATTTTTACACAATTTTCAACAATTATAGATGTCCAAGCAGGAGCAGGTATTGCAATTACTCAGGTAGGTGGCATTCATACTGTTTGTGCTTTATTAGGTAGTAATTGTGGTTTATCAATTGCTGGCACTGGATTATGCGTTAATTCAGGCATTGCTGGAAGTTGTTTAAGTTATAGTAGTGGTGTTCTTAATGTTTGTGCTTCATGTTTTTTAGCTGTTGGTGGTACTGCTGTATGTGCAACATCAGCAATTAATTCTAAGGCATTATGTGGCTGTGTACCATTGAGTTTTCTTCTTAGTGGTGGAACTGCAGTTTGTGCTACTTGTGCTGGAAATGCAAGTACTGTAGCTGGTTGTACACCAGCTTGTTTCTTAGGTGTTAATGCATGTGCTGCAGATAGTACTAAATTAAACAACAAATCTGCATCATATTATCTTAATACAGGTAGTACAATTACTTGTTCTGCTGATTCTGCAAAATTAAACAACAAGTTACCTGCTTATTATCTTAATACTGGTTCTACAGCAATATGTGCAATTTGTGCTGGTAATGCTTCAACATTGGTTGGCTGTATACCCTCATGCTTCTTGGGAGTAAATGCGACTGCTGTATGTGCTACCTGTGCAATTGGTGCTAAAAACCTTTGTGGCTGTGTACCAGCAAGTTTTCTTTTATCTGGTGGAACTGCTATTTGTGCAACAAGTTCTATTAATTCATTGGCTCTTTGTGGATGTATACCAAGTTGTTTCTTAGGTGCTACTTCATGTGCAGTAGATAGTCAGAAATTAGGCAATCATTTACCTTCATATTATTTATCAAGTGGTGGTACTGCTATCTGTGCTTGTGATAGTGCTAAATTGGGTGGTATTTTACCTGCAGGTTATATGTTAACAGGTGCAACATATAGTTTAAGTTCACCTGCAACAAAATGTGTTGGTGGAGTATGTGTTAATGATATTTTAACTGGTAAAACGGCATTTCAATTATTTCAACAAATCCTAGCACCTGAATTATTTCCAACATCATTAGTTGCACCTTCAACTTCAATTAATTTATCACCAGCAACATTATTATATGAAATAGGATGTAGTATATCGGCATTATGTATAATCGGTACTTTTAATTGTGGTTCGATCAATCCTCAATATTGTAGTTCTTCATCATGTAGAAGTGGCTTAGCAAATTGTTATAATTTTACTGGTTGTCAAGTAGTTGGTTCATATGCATGTAATACTTCATCATTAATTAAATGCGCAACAACTTATGTTATATGTGCAAGTCAAACATGGGGTGTAAGTACATGCTTTGATATAGGTGCTCAACCTAAAGGTAGTGCAGGAAGTAATTATTGTACACCTTTAGCTGCTGGTATAACAAGTGCTGCAAATATAAATATTGTTGGTATTTATCCTTACTATTGGGGTAAACTTACAAGTGGTAGTCGTCCTGCAGTAACAAGTTCTTTAGTAACAGGTGGAACAAAGATTCTTGCAAATAGTACAGGCACTGTTACTATTAGCTTTGGGAGTGGTGCAAGTGATTATACATGGCTTGCAATACCTTTGACTTCAACATCTAAAACATGTTGGTATGTTAGTGGTATTGATAATGGTTTTATGAATAGAAGTTGTGCAAGTGATAAATATCCAGATGAATGTCAAATATGTGTTTCTTCAGGTCAATTATGCTGGTCAAATGTTTGTTATAAAGTTTATATGAGTGGTGCTGTTGGTGCTATTATTTCTCCAATGGAATTTAGAAATAGTTAAAAATTTAAAGATATGGGAATAGTTTTAAGTGATAATATTCAAGCAAATGCCCCTAAATCAATTGATAGTAGGTATTTAAATAATCTTGTGCCATATACGAGCGTAAGTGCTGCCAATGCTGCAATTCTTAGTGGAGTAAGATATACGGGTTTAACTGTTAATATATTAGGTACTGAATACTGGTATGGTCAGGGTATTTTAGATAGTTGTTTAGTTACTAAATCTGCTGGTGGTAGTTGGGGAAGTATAAGTGGAGTACTTAGTGGTCAAACTGATTTACAAACATGTTTAAACGGAAAACTTGCTAGTGGTGGTACTGCAGTTTGTGCCACAACAGCAGGTAATTCATTATGTTTAGGTGGTCAATTACCTGCATATTATCTTAATACTGGTAGTACAATTACTGCTTCTTGTGCTGCTGATTCAGCTAAATTAAATAATAAATTACCAGCGTATTATCTTAATACTGGTAGTACATCAATAAATTCATTAGCACTTTGTGGTTGTACTCCTGCTTGTTTTCTTGGAGCAACAGCAACTGCATGTTGTGCTGTTACTGCTGGTAATGCACTATGTTTAAATGGTCATTTAGAAGCTAATTTAAGTGTAAATAATAGTGCTTGTCTTGGTGGTGCATTAGCCAGTACTTATGCACCTGTATTAGACCCAAGTTTTTTTGATAAAATTGTTATTTTTTCTAATACTACTGCAAATAATAATAGAATTTGGTTGAGTACAGGAAATAATTCAGCAGCGAAGATATACACAGATTTTTCAGGTAGTAATACAGAACAACCATTAATTCTTGGTACTTGGAATAATAATGCAGATCAGTTAACATTAGCTACCAGTGGTTATGTTGGTATTGGTACTACTACACCCTACGAAAAATTGGATGTAAATGGAAGTATTAAGATGGGACATTATACAACAAGTGGTACTCGATTTATAGGGTATACAAATAATGTTCTTGGTGGAATTTATGCAGGAATATCTATTGAATCAACCACACTTGGTGGTAATTATAGTCAAAAACTAAACTTTTCAACTCATCATTATGGCGGTAATACTGGAGTACGTATGACAATAGATGAAGACGGTAATGTAGGTATTGGAACTGCTACACCTTATGCTAAACTTAATATTAAACAATCTGGAGAAGATTATACAGGTGGATTATCATTAGAAAGAAGTGATAATGCAAATACTTGGCAATGGATTAATGGTGGTAATAGTAATTTATATTTAGGATATGCTGCTGACCCAACCGCTGCTGGCAATTTCGTAAGCAAAATGGTTGTACAAAATGGTGGTAATGTAGGTATTGGAACTGCTGCACCTTCACAACCATTACACGTAATAGGAGCAAACAGTTTACCAGCAACAACAGGAACTGTTCAAACGGGAACTGCTCGTTTTAGTAATGCAGGAACATCTACTGTAGATATAGGTTCATATAATAGTACAGGCGCAGGTTGGATACAAGCAACAGATGTAGCTAATTTATCTGCTAATTATAATTTATTATTAAATCCTAACGGTGGTAATATAGGAATTGGAACTACTACACCTAGTTCGAGATTAGAGGTATCTGCTACAAATGTCAATACTGATTTAACTGCAATAAGAATAACTAATACTGCTGGTAATACCTATGCATTAACTTCTGGAATTAAATTAGCTAATGAATACGGATTTTCAATTCGAAATATCACAGATGGAACTACTCCCTTTACTATTTTATCAAATGATGATATTATAGCATCAGGTAAGATTACCTCATCTTTATTAATTGTTCCGTTTGTTGGATCAGGAACGGCAAATACACCAGTATATACCCCTATATTAACATCATATTTGGATACCAGAGCACAAACTACTATATCAGTAGGGTCTAGTGGGATGGCTGATTGGGGTGGGTGGTTTAAATTCACAGTTAACTCACGATCAAATCCCAGCACTCCAACTGATGTTCTGACTATTACTCCAGATGGTAATGTTGGTATAGGAACTACTTCACCTGATACAAGATTACATATTAGAAAAGATAGTGTAGGAGGTGATGGTGGAAGGATTACGGTTGAAAACTATACCTATCCAAGTGGAACTGAAAGTAAGGTTGGATTAACTATGCACTTTGGTGTTCAGGGAAGAGATTCACAAATTAATGCATATAGTAGTAATGGTGGATATGGTTATACTGGCAGAATTGGTATTGGAATGATTAGTACGGTTGATGATGTTTATTATGAGAGACTTAGTATAAATAATGGTGGCTTTGTTGGTATTGGAACTACTACACCATATTCGAAATTAAATGTAGAAGGAGGAAATGTACAGATAGGCGGAGGGACGTATGGTTCAGTGTCAAAACTTTCTATATATGATAGTGATGCAACACTACCTCCAACATCAGGAACAGCACCATTTGGTGGTATTCATATTGGTACACAGGTTAATGGTGTTATGTTAAATATGGGTATTAATGCAGTGAGTCCGTATGGTGCTTGGATTCAAGTTACAAATGCTACAACCCGTTCGGCAAATTATAATTTATTATTAAATCCTAACGGTGGTAATGTAGGTATTGGTTGCACTGCACCAAGTGTTGCTTTAGATGTTTGTGGTAGTATAAAAGCAAGTTCAAATGTCATTGCAGGTTGTGGTTGTGGTTTTCAGAATAATGGTTTTATAGCTAATGTACCTAATCCAATATGGGCAATTGGTGGTTTCACTGCTTATGGAATGGCATATTATCAAGGTACTGCACTTGCAGGTGGTGATGCTGTAGGCTTTCATTTTGGCTGTGTTGCAACACCAAAAGTCAGTATAAATTGCTCTGGTAATATAGTTGCAAGTGGCTGTGGTACTGCTATTGATTGGATTGCAACATCTTCAATTAAAATAAAAACTGATATATCGCCAATTAGTAATGCTTTATCAACAATAAGTCAATTACAAGGTATTTGTTATAAATTATGTGCCGATGAAAGCAATAAATGTCGTATCGGATTAATTGCTGAACATGTTCTGCCTATCTTACCGTCTGTTGTTCATTGTGATACTAATGGTGACGTTTCTGGTATTAGTTATGACAAGATAGTGGCATTATTAATTTCTGGAATGCAAGAACAGCAATTACAAACAAAAAAATTAATGAAAGAAATGCGAAAATTAAAAGAAGATTTTAATTGTTTTAAAAAACATAATAATGAATAAAATTTTAATTAAAATACGATAATGTGTGCAATGCCAGCGAGTGGTTGTTTAGGAATTAAAACTTGTCCGCAGGGTGCTTGTTCTTCGATAAGTACTGCCGTTGGTACTGGTTCGGGAAGTCTATCTGCATTAAGTGTTAGTGCTGGTAAGTCAGCACCACACGCAATGTCAGAATTTTATAGCTATACACGTCCTTGGAAATGTATATACGTTGGTGGTATTCTTAGTTCAGGTTGCGGTGGTGCATTACTATCAGTTTATCAAGCTGGTTGTTTGGTTAGTACGCCCGCATTATCTGCTGGAGAATGTTATTGTGCTTGTATTGGTTATTCAATTAGCGTTTATGCTGGTAATGGTGGTAGTGTAGCGGCATATATTAATTGTAATTCTGTAAATATATTTTGTCGTTTAACTACAACTAATTGTACAGGTTCTGTTTCATTTCCAATTAAAAATACTGATACTTTTCAAATAGGTATTTGTGCAAATACTCCAAGTTGTGCTTGTGCTGGTTGTGCTGGTGGAGATATGTATATAAACACTATTACTTCAATATCTGGTAATGAATGTTATGGCGGTGGTTGTACTGGTGTGCATACTTTTACTGGATAATAATATATATTAATTGAGATATTAAAATGTTGTTGAGAATTAGATTAAAATCGAGTATTTATAATAAAAATAGTAAATAATAATCAATTAACACATAAATAAAATGCAAGTACTTAAAACCATCCCGGGTGTCCCCGCAATCGCTGAAATTGTAGATTCAGTTTATAGAGTGAATGTAATGTCTATCGATTTTGTCGCAGGAACAGTTTCATTCACTGTTACAAGTAATTATCAAGCTCAATATAATATGAATAACCTTGCTACTGCTCCAGTATCACGTACAGTATCATTCTCTGAGATAGCTCCATTGGTACTTCCTGCTGACGTTTTAGGCTTTGTAGCAATTATTCGTCAGGCATTGGCTCTGGCAATGAGTGTTTCTATTGAGAAAGTACCTGCCGATATTTTTTCAACTTAAAAAGTTTATCGAAGTGCCGTGAACCTAAAAGTCCAGAGCTTGTGGTAGTTCACAATATACCAGATATTATATTTAAATGTAATTAGAAGGGAGTATTGATTTTATTTTATTAATTAATAAGATAAAATTTAATGTCAATACTTTAGTATTTATATAAAAACGAAAAATGAATAGATCAAATATAAAAGTAGTTGGTAATACTACAACTGGCACTAATCTTGGTAGTGGTGCTGGAGTTTTTAAATGTAAAATCGATGGAAATAATTTATTATTTAAAAGCATTTCAGTAGTAGGTGGTTTATCAATAATTACTGGTGATACAACAATTACGATATGTGGTGGTGGTAGTGGTACAATTACTGGTGGAACAAATGGTTTACATGTCAACGGTAAAAATATTTTATTAGGTGGCGTATTTACAGGCGCAACATTAGATAATACTATTGGTGGTGATATTCTTAAATATGCGGTATCTCCAATATTTAATAATCCTAGTGAAATTGTAGATAAAAATTATGTGGATGCTGTTGCAAGAGGACTTGACCCAAAATTAGCTGTTCAGGTTGCAACAATAGGTGATACGGTATTAAGTGGATTAATTACTATTGATGGATTCGCACTTACAACTGGTGATAGAGTATTAGTTAAAAATCAAATAAGTGCTGCAACTAACGGTATTTATAGTGCAAATACTGGTACTTGGGGTCGTACAAATGATTTTAATAGTAGTGGTAATACTGTTCAAGGTTCATTAATTCCTGTTATTACTGGTAGTACAAATAAAAACACTATTTGGGTATTAATAACTCCAAATCCAATAATTGTTGGTACAACAGTAATGGTATTTTCATTATTTAGTACTGTGGCATTAACTGCTGGAAATAGTATAGTCATTTCTGGTAGCATAATTAATGTTGATATGTCAACAGGTACGTTAGCAAATGTATTAACAGGAGCAACTAATGGTTTAACAACTATTGGTAGAAACATCAATCTTGGTGGTACAATAACTGCACCAATTGCTATTACTGGTTCATCTAAGATAACTCTTGGAGCTATTGGTAGAAATATTATAAGTGACCCTATTGCATCAACAGTATGTCTCGGTGGCACAAGTAATTATATCAGTACAACACCAACAGGAACATGTATTAATTCAGGTAGTGGTGTATTGAATATTCAAAGCAACAATATTACTGTAAATGGTGTTAACATGAAATATTGCGCACATCCTACATTTACTGGTAGTACTCAAATTGTTGATAAAAAGTACGTAGATGATCAAACAACTGGTAGTACAACATATAGTTCAGCAAGTCCTTCAACGGTAACTGTAGGTGGAATGCCAGCAAGTACTGTATTGATAGGTAGAAGTTTGGAGAGTATTCTTGAAGAAATTCTTGTTGAATATTTAGCACCTTCTTTTAGTAGTTTTAGTACTGCTGGAATTCCTGCAACTGTTGAAGTTGGATGCGTAATAAGCGGTAGTAAATCATTTACTTTTGGTTTTACAAATGCCAGTAATATTTGTGCAAATACCCTGTCCATTAGAGATGTTACGCTTGGAAGTAACATTGCAACTGCGTGTTCAATTTCATCACCACAATCAGCAACAATAGCATCATATACTGCCACAACTTGTGGTCAACAACAATCATGGTGTGGTTGTGCAAGAAATACTTGTGGTACTTGTTTTGGCTCAGGTAGTTATATTGTAAGTGCTTTATTGCCATATTATTGGGGTATTGTCAGCGTTCCCGGTCCAGCAGGTGTAGGTCGTCCCACAGCAGCTAGTATTAATGTTACTGGTGGTACGAGAGTATTTGCAGGTAGTTCATCACCAATTACAATTGGTTTTAATGGCGTTGCTACACCTAATTCATATTTATGGTTTGCAGTACCAAATACAGTTAGTAAAACTACTTGGTATGTGTCTTCATTTAGCTTTGGCAATATTAGTGGCGCAGTAGGTGTTGGGGGTGGTTTTAATCTATTTCCTGCTCCAGATGTAAAAACAGTATCATCAACACTTTATACTACTTGGAGTAAGTCATATAATGTTTATGTAAGTAACTGGCAAACACAGCCAGATGCAGGAATGTTAATAAGTTAATAATGTATTATATTAAAAAATAAAAAAAGATGTCAATAGCAATAAGTAATAATATATTCGTCAGTGCAGGAATGCCAATTGATGCAAAGTATTTGAATGCATTAAATCAACCATATGCAAATACTGGTGAAACTAATACCAGAATTTCTCAGTCACAAAGATATAGTGGTTTAACTGTTAATATATTAGGCAATGAGTATTGGTATAAAAATGGTGTTACTAATAGTTGTTTAATACCAAAATTATTAGGTGGTACAATAACAGGTGCTACAAATGGTCTTGGTCATTCAGGTGCAAACATTTGTCTTGGTGGTACGTTAACAAATGACACACATATTGATGGTAATTATGATTTATTTTTTGGTGACATAACACCAATAGCAAACATGGGTGTTACTGTTGCAGGTGACTTTTTATTTGGAAATACTGGCAATACAAACATTGATTTTTATCAAGGTAATGTAGAATTAATTGCAGATAATAATATCATTTTAAAAAATTATGTAAACACGGCACAAATACATTTAAGTGGTAGTACAATTGGTTTGACTGGTATTATTAAATTACTTAGCACACCAGTAATTGGTTTACAAACAGATAATGCTCTTGTTTGGGATGCCACAACATCTCAAATTAAGATGATAATATCAAGCGGTATAACAAATAATGGTGGAAGTGGAGAAAGAATTACGAAGAGTATTTTTCAGCCAGCACATGGTTTTGCTATTAATGATGTTATTGGCTGGAGTAGTGGTACTTATAGTAAAGCTATTGCAAATGGTTTATATAATGGTGAAACTTTGGGATTAGTTACTAAAGTTAGTGGGAACACATTTGATTTAACACAAGCTGGATATATTAGTGGTTTAACAACTCTTAGTGCAAATACCACATATTTTCTTAGTGATGTGACTGCAGGTTTATTAACCACAATTAAACCAACTACGATTACGCATATTGTTAGAGCAGTACTTGTTACTACAACACCAAATGCTGGTTGGATATTGCCGTATGCTGGATATAAACTAGCCAGTGGTGGTGGCGGTGGAGGTGATAAGAATAATATTTATTCTAAAACAATAATTACTAGTGATATAACATTAACTACTGGCAGTACATTTGTGATTTTAGTAAATCATTATGGAAATATAACAATTACTTTACCCTTAACACCAATCGATGGTCAGGCATTTAATATCAAAGATGTTAGTTATAATGCCTCAACATATAATATCATAATTGATGGAAATAGTAAAAATATTGATGATAATGTTGCAACACAAACATTAATTAATACTGATTCAGGTGCACTTGAAATAATGTACGATATAACATTGGATAGATGGTTTACCATGACATTTGTTAATTAAGGTTCACACAGGAGCGGACCTGAATGAATATGAAAATGGGAAAATAAAATTTCTCATTTTTTTTTCTTGTGAATTAAGATTTTCACGTTTATCTTCGTATTTATAAAAAAGTATAAAAAATTATAAATTTATGATAGTAAATAGTAAAAAAACAGACGGTGATAAATATATTATATTAGAAATTTCTGGAGGTCATGGTAAAAATATTATGGCAACGGCAGTAATTCGTGCAATAAAAAAACAATATCCTGACCATAAATTGGTGGTTATTTGTACTTGGGATGGTGGCTTTTTTTATAATCCAGATGTTTTTAGATTTTTTCAAATTAATCAAATACCACAATATTTCAAAGATGATTATCTTAAAGACGATACAATCATAATGAAACACGACCCTTATAATGAGACTAATCATATTTTAAGAAAAGAACATTTAACTGAAACTTGGTGTAAAATGTTTAACATTCCTTACGATGGCTATAAGCCCAGAATTTATTTAAATCCACGTGAACTTGAAATAGCAAGAGACAAAATAAAACCAGACAATCGTCCTATTATGCTCCTTCAAACACATGGTGGTGCACCCAATACTCAATATAGTAAAAAATCTTGGTATAGAGATATGCCAGTCGAAATTGCACAGAAACTTGTAAATTATTTCAATAAGTCTTATCGCATACTTCATATTAAGTCACCTGAGCAACCAATTTTACAAGGGGTTGAACCTCTGACATTACCTTTCAGAGAATTATATGCGGTTTTTCCTCTTAGTACAAAAAGACTTTTTATTGATAGTTTTGCCCAGCATGTAGCTGCTGCACTTGATCTTCAAAGTACGGTTGTTTGGATTGGTAATAAGCCCGAAGTATTTGGTTATCCAGAACATATAAATATTTTACCAAATGCAAATATTATAAACAC
>Ga0209538_1001029_pt1 | contig 15046 bp, 11 predicted proteins | sample BarGraNGADG00211_2_FD_184492 | JGI IMG/M metagenome (GOLD analysis project Ga0209538, IMG submission 184492) | Arctic peat soil microbial communities from Barrow, Alaska - Barrow Graham LP Ref core NGADG0004-211 (SPAdes) (version 2) | ecosystem: Environmental > Terrestrial > Soil > Wetlands >... | reverse complement strand
CTGACGGCTCATCACTCCCAGGTCAACATGGAGGACCCGTTCTGGAGGCTCATGACCGACATCGAGAGCCTCGGTGAGTCCTTCCGGCTGGCCACTGGAACCCCGATGCCCGACGGCACCGTGACCGACTTCTTCGAAGGGCTCGAGCTCGCGCCCTGACCTCAGTGATCTCACCGCCACATCAATCAGGGTCGGCTCAGGGTTGTATCGATAGGTCTTTCGATATATCGTTATCTCCAGTGAAGGTGCATGGTGCACCTACGAACCGCAGCAACTGGAGGACTTACATGTTTTACGCACACCATCATCGAGAGTGCGGACCCGCTGAGCGCGGGCGCCGCGACGAGAACCGCTCCGACTTCGCCGGAGGCTTCGGCCCCCGCGGCAGGTTCGGAGCCGGCGGTCCCATGGGACCTGGGGGCCCGATGGGTCCCGGAGGCCCGTTCGGTCCTGGAGGTCCTTTCGGACCCGGTGGCCCGATGAGCATGCATGGCCCGTTCGGCCCGAGGGGCCGCTTCGGGCGTGGAAGGGCTCGGCGCGGCGACGTCCGCACCGCCATCCTGCAGCTCCTCTCCGAGGAGCCGCGCAACGGCTACCAGATCATCGCTGAGCTCGCCGAGCGCAGCGGTGGCGCCTGGCGGCCCAGCCCCGGGGCGGTCTACCCCGCCCTCAACCAGCTCGAGGATGAGGGCCTTATCGAGGCCTTCGACAACGAAGGCTCACGCGCGTTCCGCCTCACGAGTGCGGGACGCGAGGCCCCCGAGGTCCACGCGGACACCGCGAAGGTCTGGGACGACTGGACCGAGGAGAACTCCGAGAGGGTCGACGCGCGCTCCCTGTGGCGCACGTTCGGCGAGATGAGCATGGCGCTCAAGGCCGTCGCCATGTCCGGCGACGCCGCCCTGGTCACCAATGCCGAGGCGATCCTGGCCGAGACCAAACGTGGCCTGTACGGGCTGCTGGCGAGCGCGCCTGACGAGGAGAACACGACCGCCGAGTAACGACGGCCAACGCCCAACGGGCAGGTACCCATTCCGGTACCTGCCCGTTGCTGCGTCATCAGGCGTTGCAATGACGTCACGATGGTGTCATGCTGACGTCATGCAGCTCAACTCATATCTATCGGCCGTGGCATACGACCTCGACCGCGCCACGCAGCTCGCCGACGACGCCACTCGAGACGTGGCCCGTCGCCTGGTCACCGTTCTCGAGCCGGGACTGCGCATGGCCATGGTCCAGCTCCTCAGCGACGCTGCTGCCCAACTCACGTCCGAGCTCTCGGGCACGGTGGTCACCATCCGCATGGACGGCCGTGAACCCGTCTGGCACGTCATCTCGCCAGAGGCCCACGATGCCGCCCATTCCCCGACCGATGCCGCCATCGACGACGAAGGGACCGCGCGTGTGACCGTACGGCTGCCGGAGGCCGTCAAGCGTCGCGCCGAGAACCTGGCCCAGGCAGCCGGCCAGTCGCTCAACACGTGGATCATCCACGCCCTTCGCCGTGCGACCAGTACCGACAAGACCCCCACCAGTTCCTCCCGCCGGATCACCGGCTGGGCGTGAGAGAGAACTCGATATGAACACACTGACCCAGACACACACGCTGGAGTACGTCCTCGATGTGCTCCCTCATCTCCGCCTCACCAACCAGAAGGGCGACATCCGCATCTATCACGACGCGGAGCCCGGAGTCGTGAACCTGCGGCTGCACAGCCACCGGCCCGTCTCGTTCGATGACGTCCAGGCCACCTCGGACGGCACGACGGTCACCGTGAACATCCCGCAGCTGAGCGAGGCGGATTCGGGCTCGAGTCTGTCCTTCCGCATCGCCGGCCTGTCGCTGTTCGCCGGCTTCCGCGGGGCCACGGTTGACGTGGAGGTCCACCTGCCGCCCGACGCCGAGATCGCGCTCGAGACGGGCTACGGGGACATCACGGTCAGCGGGACCAGTGGGATCACCGCCGCCAAGACCGGTGCCGGCGACGTCAACATCCCAGACGCCGCTCGTGTGACGCTGCACTCCGGGGCGGGCAATGTGAGCGTGGGACGGATCGGTGGAGGCACGCTGCGTACTGGCGCAGGCGACATCGGCATCGAGCGTTCAAGTGGAGACACCGAGCTGAACTCGGGATCGGGCGATGTCACGGTCCTCGACGCCGTCGGCACCCTTCGCATCCACACGGGCGCGGGAGATGTCAACGCCAGCCTCTCGGAAGGCACCATCGAGGTGCGGAGCGGCATGGGCGACATCATCGTCCGTGTTCCGACCGGCATCGCGGTATGGCAGGAGCTGACTACCGGCATGGGCGACGTCCGCAGCCGGATCACCCCCCTCGGCGAACCCGAGCCGGGCGAGCCCTACCTCAGCGTGACGGCGCGCAGCGGCGCGGGAGACGTCACGCTGGCCCACTGAGGGCCGTAGGCCCGTTCCTGAGGTGAGCGGGCCGTTCCCTGAGGGACGCGGGCCCTTCCCTGAGGCATCGCAACGCAGGTGCGTTGCCTCACGCGGGCCGTTCCCTAAGGGCAACGCACCGAAGGTGCGTTGTGTCACGAAGGGGGCGGCCCGCGACCGCCGAAGTTGCGCTCATGGGGAGGGTCGCGGCAGGTCCCGAGCGTTGGACCGCCGAAGTTCCCCTAATGACGCCCAATCCGCGGCTCACAAGCGCAACTTCGGCGGACGAACACCCGGGAGGGCATCGGAGTTTCCCCACAACCGCAACTTCGGCGGTTGGACCGCCGACCGACGCGGGTTTGCGTCACACGGCCGTTCACTGAGGGCAACGCAACGTAGTTGCGTTGTGTCACGAAGGGGGCGGCCCGCCCACGACGCGCGTCAGGCTGGCGTCGGCTTCGCCACGAAGTCGACGCCAGCCTCCTTGCGCTGTGCGGGGCTGATCGGCGCCGGAGCGCCGGTCAGCGGGTCGTAGCCGCCACCGGACTTGGGGAACGCGATGACCTCGCGGATCGACTCGTACCCACCCAGCAGGGCGACGATCCGGTCCCAGCCGAGTGCGATGCCGCCGTGCGGCGGAGCGCCGTACGCGAAGGCGTCGAGCAGGAACCCGAACTTCTCCTGGGCGTCCTCGACGGAGAGCCCCATCACCTTGAAGACTCGCTCCTGCACGTCCCGGCGGTGGATTCGGATCGAGCCACCGCCGATCTCGTTGCCGTTGTAGACGATGTCGTACGCGTAGGCGAGCGCCGATCCGGGATCGGTGTCGAACGTGTCCATGCAGTCAGGCTTCGGCGACGTGAACGCGTGGTGCACAGCCGTCCACGCTCCTCCGCCGACCGCGACATCGCCCTCGGCGACGGCCTCGCTGACGGGCTTGAACAGCGGGGCATCCAGGACCCAGAGGAACGAGTGGGCGTTCTCGTCGAGCAGTCCGAGCCGACGGCCGATCTCGAGCCGCGTGGCGCCGAGCAAGGCCTGGGAAGCCGTCTTCGCGCCCGCGCCGAAGAACACGCAGTCGCCAGGCTGGGCGCCGACCATGGCAGCTAGCCCGGCCCGCTCGGAGTCGGAGATGTTCTTGGCGACCGGCCCGCCCAGTTCACCGTTCTCGTCGATCGTGACGTAGGCGAGACCCTTCGCACCGCGCTGCTTCGCCCACTCCTGCCAGGCGTCGAACGTACGGCGGGGCTGGGAACCGCCACCAGCCATGACGACGGCGCCCACGTACGGCGCCTGGAACACGCGGAACGGCGTGTCGGCGAAGAAGTCGGTGACCTCGGTGATCTCCAGGTCGAACCGGAGATCCGGCTTGTCGGACCCGTACCGGGCCATCGCCTCGGCGTACGGCAGCCGGAGGAACGGCGCGCCCACGTCGACGCCCTTGAGCCTCCAGATCTCGGTGACGATCTCCTCGGCCAGCTCGATGACGTCGTCCTGGTCGACGAAGCTCATCTCGATGTCGAGCTGGGTGAACTCGGGCTGCCGATCGGCGCGGAAGTCCTCGTCGCGGTAGCAGCGGGCGATCTGGTAGTAGCGCTCCATCCCGGCCACCATGAGCAGCTGCTTGAACAGCTGCGGCGACTGCGGCAGCGCGTACCAGGAACCCGGCGCCAGGCGCGCGGGCACGATGAAGTCGCGAGCGCCCTCGGGCGTCGACCGGGTCATCGTCGGGGTCTCGATCTCGACGAAGTTCCTTTTCCCGAGGACGCGACGTGCGACAGCGTTCACTTCGGAGCGCAGCCGGATCGCCGCGGCCGGCGCGGGACGGCGCAGGTCGAGGTAGCGGTAGCGCAGGCGCGCCTCCTCGCCGACCGTGACCCGATCGTCGATCTGGAACGGCAGCGGCGCTGCGGGGTTGAGCACGGTCAGCTCGATGGCTGCCACCTCGATCTCCCCGGTCGCGAGGTTCGGGTTGGCCGTGTCGTCCGGACGGATCTCCACGACCCCGTCGACCGCGATGCAGTACTCGTTGCGCAGCGCGTGAGCGCCGCCCGCCGCGAGAACCTCGTCGCGCACGACGACCTGTACGACGCCGCTGGCATCCCGCACGTCCAGGAACGCCACCCCACCGAGGTCTCGCCGCTTCGCCACCCATCCCGCAAGCGTCACCTTCTGACCCGCATTCTCAGCACGCAGAGTCCCTGCTTCGTGGGTACGGATCACAGACTTCCCTCTCTCGGTTTCCAGCCCTCGCATCCTACGGGCTCAGCCAGCCGGACTTCTCGCTGGTTAATCCCCGTCGCGGCGTCGCGCCGTCACTCCCAGACGCCGGTGACCCGCACGCTGAGGTCCTCGGCCGACGGCGCCCACGACGTCGCGGTGGCAGCTATCTGATCGCCTGAGCGGATGTCCTTGACCTCGCCGTCGGTGCCGCCGAACCACACGTACGGGATGCCGCGTCGGTCGGCGTGGCGGATCTGCTTGCCGAACTTGTCGGCCTTGGGAGCCACCTCGGTCGGGATGCCGCGTGCCCGGAGCGCACGAGCGACCGCGTCGGCCTCTCCCCTGGTCTCCTCGTCGTTCACCGCGACCAGGACGGCCGTGGGTACGCTGCGGCTCGCCACGAGCCGGCCCCTGGCCAGCAGCGGCACCAGCATCCGGCTCACGCCGAGCGAGATGCCGACGCCCGGGTAGGTCTGCTTGCCATCCGTCGCGAGCGAGTCGTAGCGGCCTCCGGACGAGATCGAGGCAAGAGACTCGTAGCCGACCAGCTGCGTCTCGTACACGGTCCCGGTGTAGTAGTCGAGGCCGCGTGCGATCGACAGGTCGGCGACCAGGCGGCCCGGCACGGCCTCGCGGGCCGCAGCCACGACCTCGCTGAGGAGCTCAAGTCCCTGGTCCAGCAGCTCGTGGGTGACACCGAGGGCGCGTACCTGGTCGACGAACGAGTTGTCGGCGGTACGGATGCGAGCGAGGGCGACGACCTTCTCCGCGCGCGCCGCATCCAGGCCGATCTCGGCCAGCGACTCGACGACCGCCGCCGCGCCGATCTTCTCGAGCTTGTCGACGCGCTGCAGCACAGCCGCAGGCTCCTCGATCCCGAGGCCACGGTAGAAGCCCTCGGCGAGCTGCCTGTTGCTCACCCTCATCAGGACCGGCGGCAGCCCCACGGCGACGTGCAGCTTCTCCAGCGCCTCGAGCATGACCAGCGGGATCTCGACGTCGTGGTGCGCCGCGAGGACGTTCTCGCCGACGATGTCGATGTCGGCCTGCGTGAACTCCCGGTAGCGCCCCTCCTGAGGACGCTCGCCGCGCCAGACCTTTTGGATCTGGTAGCGCCGGAACGGGAACGCGAGGTGGCCGGCGTTCTCCAGCACGTACCGCGCGAACGGCACCGTGAGGTCGAAGTGGAGCCCCAGCTCGTCGGTCTCGACCGCGTTCGGATCGGCAGACAGGCGCCGCAGGACGTAGATCTCCTTGTCGATCTCGCCCTTGCGGGCCAGCTGCGACATCGGCTCGACCGCGCGGGTCTCGATGTTCACGAAGCCATGGAGCTCGAACGTCTCCCGCAGCGCGTCGAGGACGTACTGCTCGACGAGCCGTTGCGACGGCAACAGCTCGGGGAAACCGGACAGCGGGCGGGGACGACTCACGAGAACTGCTCCAAGAAGCTGGCCTGAAGGTACGGGTTGGTGGCGCGCTCACGCGCGACCGTGGTCGACGGCCCGTGCCCCGGCAGGAGCGGCACGTCGTCGGAGAGCGTGAGGACCTTATCGCGAAGCGACGCGGCCATGGTGGCCATATCCCCGCCCGGCAGGTCCGTCCGACCGATCGAGCCCGCGAACACCACGTCCCCGGTGAAGACCCAGACCGTGTCGCCGACCGACGCCAGCAGCAGGACGCAGCCCGGCGTGTGACCGGGCGCCTCCACGACGCGGAATGTCACGCCGGCCAGAGTCACCTCGTCGCCGTCGTGCCACTCGCGGACGTCCGACGGCTCGGGCCAGGTCGCCGATCCGTACAGCGTCCGCACGAGCTCAGCCCCCTGAGGACCGAGCCCTGCGCCCGGATCAGTGAGCAGGTGGCGGTCGGCGGGATGGATCCACACGGGGACCCCGTGGGCATCCGCGACGGCATGAGCATCGGCCACATGATCGAGGTGTCCATGGCTGGCGAGGACGGCGACGGGGGTGCGGTTGCTCTCGGCCAGCAGGCGTTCGACGACACTCGAAGCGTCCATACCGGCGTCGATCACCACGCATTCATCGGTGTCCGCGGCGCCAACTAGGTAACAGTTTGCCTCCCAGGGCCCGCACGAAGACATGACGGTGAACACACAGGTCAGACTATCGGGCAAGATAGGCGCCATGAGCGAGGCAACCCCGTCACCGGAGTCCTATGGCCGCGTCGACGCCGACGGCACCGTCTACGTGACGACTGCCGACGGCGAGCGCAGCGTCGGGCAGATCCCCGACGTGCCTGCCGACGAGGCGCTGGCCTTCTTCACGCGTCGATTCACAGCGCTGGAGACCGAGGTCGGGCTCCTCGAGGAGCGGATCAAGCGGGGAGCGCTCAACCCCGACGAGGCCCGGAAGAGCATCTCGTCCGTCAAGTCCTCGGTGGCCGATGCCCATGCGGTGGGCGATCTCGCCGGCCTGGTCTCGCGCCTCGAGAGCCTCGCCCCGGTGCTCGCCGAAGCCAACGAGGCCCGCAAGGCCGAGCGCGCCAAAGCCCATGAGGAGACCAAGGCGGCCAAGGAGACCATGGTCGCCGAGGCCGAGAAGATCGCCCAGGGCAGTGACTGGCGCGGGGGCGTCAACCGGTTCCGGACGCTGCTCGACGAGTGGAAGGCACTCCCCCGTATCGACCGCGCCACGGATGACGATCTCTGGCACCGGTTCTCCTCCGCACGGACGACGTACACGCGCCGGCGCAAGGCCCAGTTCGCCGAGCAGTCCGCGAAGCGAGACACCGCCCGGCTCGCCAAGGAGGCGATCGTCGCCGAGGCGCGCGAGATCGCGGCTACGGCCGAGTGGGGCACCGGTGCAGGCGCGTTCCGCGACCTGATGACGCGCTGGAAGGCGGCGGGACCGGCACCCCGAGACATCGACGACCAGCTGTGGGCGGAGTTCCGGGGGATCCAGGACGACTTCTTCGCACGGAGGACCGACGCGGCGACGGCCACCAACGCTGAGTTCAGCGAGAACCTCGAGGCGAAGCTCGCGCTGCTCGATGGGGCCGAGAAGGACATCCTTCCGGTCCGTGACGTCGCGGTGGCCCGGCAGAAGTACCGGACCTTCCTCAGCCACTACAACGCGCACGGACGGGTGCCGCGCGAGCAGATCCGCCCGTTGGAGGGGCGTGTCCGCGCGATCGAGAAGGCCATCTCCGAGGCCGAGGAGTCCGACTGGCGTCGCACGGATCCCGAGACCCGCGAGCGCGCCAGCGGCACGGTGACACTGCTCAGCGACCAGATCGCCAAGCTCAGCGCTCAGCTCGAGAAGGCGACAGCCTCCAAGGACACCAAGAAGATCGCCGAGCTGACCGCGTCGATCACCACGTACGAGTCGTGGCTGGAGCAGGCGTCGAAGACCCTGGAGGACTTCACCGGCTGAGTGGCGCGCTCGTCGCTACGAGCGTACGCGGTGTACCTCGTACACGCCCGGCAGTGTGTTCAGTCTCTTCATGATGTGCTGAAGGTGGGTCGTCTCGGCCGTCTCGAACGTGATCGTGGAGCGGAACTTGCGGTCCTTGCTCGTCTCGAGCCGGATAGAGAGGATGCTCACCTTCTCCTCCGCGAGCAGCGACGAGATCTCGGCGAGCATCCCCGTACGGTCCAGGCCCTCGATGTAGACGGCCACGACGAACGACGACGCGACGGTGCTGGCCCACGAGACCTCGATGATGCGCTCGGGCGTCGCAAGCAGGTTGCCCGCGTTCGTACAGTCCTTGCGATGGACGGAGACGCCCTGGCTCCGGGTCACGAAACCGATGATCTCGTCGCCGGGCACCGGCGTGCAGCAGCGCGCGAGCTTGACCCACATCGACGAGTCGCCGTGCACCTCGATGCCGACCTCGCCGCGTGATGGAGAGCGTGGCGCCCGGTGCACCGGGTGGTCCTCGAACGTCTCTTCGGCCGCGTCCTCGGGGGTGCCCTGGAGCGCGATGATGTGCCCGACGACGGACTGCGCGCTGACGTGGCCCTCCCCGACCGCGGCGTACAGGCTGGGTACGTCGGTGATCTTGAGGTCGGTCGCGACGGCCGTCAGGGTCTGCAGGGTGAGGAGCCGCTGGAGCGGCATCCCCGCACGCCGAAGCTGATGCGCCAGCTCCTCCTTGCCCTGCTCGATCGACTCCTCGCGGCGCTCCCGGGTGAAGTGCTGACGGATCTTCTGGCGTGCCCTCGGGCTGCGTACGAACTGCAACCAGTCCCGCGACGGGCCGGCATCCTCGGACTTGCTCGTAATGACATCGACGACATCACCGTTGACCAGCGTCGTGTCGAGGCTCACCAGCTTGCCGTTGACGCGGGCGCCGACACAGCGATGTCCCACCTGAGTGTGGACCGCGTACGCGAAGTCGACCGGCGTGGCCCCGTCCGGCAGCGCCTGCACGTCGCCGCGGGGCGTGAACACGAAGACCTCGTTGCTCCCCAGGTCGAACGTCAGACTGTCGAGGAATTCGCGCGGATCCGCGGTCTCCTTCTGCCACTTCGAGAGCTCGTGGACCCAGGAGAGTTCCTGCTCACTCGTTGGGCGGGAGTCTTTGGGGCGCTCCTTGTACTTCCAGTGCGCGGCGACGCCGTACTCGGCGCGACGATGCATCTCCTTGGAGCGGATCTGGAACTCGATCGGGCGGCCCCCGGGCCCCATCACGGTCGTGTGGAGCGACTGGTACATGTTGTACTTCGGGAGCGCGATGTAGTCCTTCACACGGCCCGGCACCGGGCGCCAGCGCACGTGGATGACACCCATTGCCGAGTAGCAGTCGGCTTGGTCGTCCACGAGGATCCGCAGACCCAGCAGGTCGTAGATGTCTCCGAACTCCCGACCGCGGACGACCATCTTCTGGTAGATCGAGTAGTAGTGCTTCGGCCGTCCGTACACCGTCGCGGGGATCTTCGCTGAGGCGAGGTCGGCCGTGATCTGGTCGATGACCTCGGCGAGGTAGCGCTCGCGGCGGGGCTGGTTCTCGGCAACGAGGTGGACGATCTCGTCGTACACCTTCGGCTGCATCGTCGAGAACGCCAGGTCCTCGAGCTCCCACTTGATCGTGTTCATGCCGAGCCGGTGGGCCAACGGCGCGTAGATGTCGAGCGTTTCCCGAGCGATGCGATTCTGCTTGTCGGGGCGCAGCGAACCCAGGGTCCGCATGTTGTGGAGCCGGTCGGCGAGCTTGATGACCAGGACACGGATGTCGCGACTCATCGCGACGATCATCTTGCGGATGGACTCCGCCTGGGTGTTCTCGCCGAACTGGATCCTGTCGAGCTTCGTCACCCCGTCGACCATCGCGGCGATCTCCGGGCCGAACTCCGCGGTGAGCTGCTCCATCGTGTACGAGGTGTCCTCCACGGTGTCATGGAGCAACGCCGCGCACAGGGTCGGCTCGGTCATGCCGAGTTCGGCGAGGATCGTCGTGACCGCCAGGGGATGCGTGATGTACGCGTCGCCGGACTTTCGGGTCTGGCCCGCGTGGTAGTGCTCGGCCGTCCGGTAGGCACGCTCAAGGAGAGCCAGGTCGGCCTTGGGATGGTTCTGCTTGATGACGTTGAAGAGGGGCTCCAGCACGGCGTGCTGCGGCGCCTTCGGCGCGGTCCAGCGAGCGATCCGCTGTCGCATCCGGAGTCTCGGCTGCTCGGGCCCGGTGTCGGTCCTGGGCAGGCTCAGCGGCAGCGGAACGACTTCCGCTGCCTCTGCCGCGTCCGAGACGGTGTCCGGCGACGCGATGCTCTGCTCCGTCACGCCCCTCCCTTGAATGAGTGGTAAGGACCAGTCTAGGCGTGTCGGAGCCCCCGTGAGCCGTCAGATCGTGATCAAGGCTCCGACGCTCGAGATCCCCATCGCTGCGAGGTTCGCCCGGCCGCCCAAGAACCCGAGCTCCATGACCACGGAGACGTGGACGAGGTCGGCTCCGAGCTGCTTGACGAGCCGAGACGTCGCACCAACCGTTCCGCCGGTGGCGAGCACGTCATCGATCACCAGCACGCGGGCGTGGGGCCGGATGGCGTCCTGGTGGACGGAGAGGGTGTCGGAGCCGTACTCGAGCGCGAACGACTCGCTGAACACGTCCATGGGGAGCTTCCCCGGCTTGCGTACTGGAACGAATCCCACGCCGAGCGCCAGGGCGACGGGGGCCGCGAAAACGAACCCGCGCGCCTCCATGCCAACGACCACGTCGATCCCCTGCGGTGCGGCCTCGACCAGCGCGTCGATCGACGCCTGATATCCCACCGGGTCGGCAAGCAGCGGCGTGATGTCCTTGTACACGATCCCCGGTTTCGGGAAGTCGGGCACGTCACGGATTAGCGACGCGACGAGTGCGATGCGTTCGTCCTGGGTCTGCGGGGCCATCGTTCTTCCTTATCGCTTGCGCCGGTTCCTGGTCTGCTTGGTCGGTTGCGCGCGCGGCGTCTGGGGCACACGCGCAGGGAGCGACTCCTCATCGGGCTCCTCGTCCGACTCGAGAGCGGCCGGCTCCTCCGCTTGGGGCTGCTCCGGAGCCTCCTCCACGGGGGTCCCCTGCGATGCCGCCGGAGCCTGCAGGGTCGTGACCGTGAACGTGGGCTTCTCGCCGTCGGTTGGCGAGTCCGCCGAGGCAGGCACGTCGATGACCGTCGTCTTGTACGTGGCGCGGACCTCTGCGGCCTTGCGCCGGCGTTCGACCCGCTCGCGATGCGCCTTCATCTCCGGCTCGCTCTCCCGCAGCTGGGTCAGCAGAGGGGACGCGATGAAGATCGATGAGTACGCTCCGGCGATCATGCCGACGAACAGGGCAAGGCCGAGGTCTTCGAGTGGGCCGGAACCGAGCACGAAGACGCCAGCGAACAACAGCGCGGCGACCGGCAGCACGCCGATGATCGTCGTGTTGAGCGATCGCACGAGCACCTGGTTGACGGCATGGTTGGCTGCCTCGGAATACGTGCGCTTGTCGATCTCCATCGAGGCCACGTTCTCGCGGATCTTGTCGAAGACGACGACCGTGTCGTACAGCGAGTAGCCGAGGATGGTCAGCACACCGATCATCGTCGCCGGAGTGACCGTGAAGCCGACCAGTGCGTAGATGCCGATCGTGATGATGAGGTCGTGAACGAGCGCGCCCAGTGCTGCCAGCGACATCTTGGCGTCACGGAAGTAGATCCAGATCAACAGACCAACGAGCACCAGGAAGACCACGAGCGCGAGCGCCGCCTGCTGGGTGATCTGGCGGCCCCACGAGGCACCGATGATCTGGTACGCCACCTCGTCAGACGACCTCCCGGCCTTGGCCGCGATCGCCGCACGGACTTTCGTCTGCTCCGAAACGCTCAGTGAGCGGGTCTGGACCCGTACTTTCGTGTCTCCGATAGTCGTGACGACTGTGCTGTCGAGGCTGGGCACGCCGGTGGCGAGCACCGCCTCGCGGTAGTCGGTCACCGTCGTGGCCGTGACCGCCGTCGGGACCTGGAAGTCTGACCCGCCCCGGAACTCGATCCCCAGGTCCAGCCCACGGATGAGCAGAGCGGCGATCGAGATCACGAGCGCGACGGCAGAGATCGTGTACCAGATCTTGCGACGGCCGATGAAGTTGTACGCGATGTCGCCGGTGTAGAGCCTGTGCGTCAGGCTCTGACGCGGCTCGGCCTTGCGATCGAGGGTCGGCGTCGACATGTCAGGCCTTCTTCCTGGCCACGACGGGCCGGCGGACGACCCCGGACGCGCCATCGTGCGCCGGACCTATGTGTCCGGCGTCCAGTCCGGACCCGGGCCTGCCGGTGCCGAAGAACGTCGTCTTGACGAGCAGAGCGAGCACTGGCTTCGTGAAGAAGAACACGATGATCAGGTCGAGGATCGTGGTCAGACCGAGCGTGAACGCGAAGCCCTTCACCCCTCCCAGTGCCAGGACGAACAGCACGACCGCGCTGAGCAACGACACGGTGTCGGCCACGACGATCGTCCGCCGGGCTTTCAGCCAGCCGGATTCCACGGACGTCTTGATACTTCGCCCGTCGCGCATCTCGTCGCGTATTCGCTCGAAGTAGATGACGAACGAGTCGGCTGTCACGCCGATCGCCACGATCGCGCCCGCGATGCCGGGAAGGCTGAGGGCGAAGCCCATCGAGGAGCCGAGCAGCACCATGAGGGCGTACGTGCCGGCTGCCGCCATCGACAGCGATGCCACGACCACGAGCGCCAGGGCCCGGTAATAGAGGATCGAGTACACCAGCACGAGGACGAGTCCAATGGCGCCCGCGATCAGGCCGGCACGGAGCTGGTCCGCACCCAGGGTCGCCGAGACGTTGTCGACGCTGGAGACGTCGAACGTGAGCGGCAGCGCGCCGTACTTCAGCACGTTGGCCAGGTCATTCGCCGACTTCTGCGTGAACGATCCGGTGATCTGTGCGTTGCCTCCGGGGATCTCCGCCGAGACCGACGGGGCGGAGATCACCTTGCCGTCGAGGACGATGGCGAACTGGTTCGTCGGGGTCGTCTGCGTGGCCAGGTACGTGGTCGCCGAGGCGAACAGGTCGGCGCCGAGGGTGTTGAAACTCAGCGTCACGACCCAGTTCAGCTGGTTCGAGGGAACGCCCGCCTGCGCCGCTGTCACGAGGTTGCCCTCGAGGAGCGTCGGGCCAAGCAGGTACTTCGCCTGCCCGGTCGTCGCGAGATCGCTGCGCAAGCAGGCGAACAGCGGCTGATCTGCGACGTCGGAGAACGCGTCGCCGCAGGAGTAGGCGCTGAAGTCCTGCGTGTCGGCGGCCGCCGGCACCCACGCAAGCTGTGAGGTCAGCAGGTCCTTGCGCGCGCTGTCGGCCGTCGGCAGGGGCGACGTCACCGCAGTGGGCCGGGCGCTGCTCAGTGCCGGCACCGCAGGGAGCGCGGTGGCCTGGTCGGTGGCTGGCGCGTTGGCCACCGAGTCAACCTGGTAGACGGCACGGAACTCGAGCTGCGCTGTCTGTCCGACGAGCTGTACGAGCTCGTCCTTCTGCATGTTGGGAACCGAGACCTGGATCTGGTTGCCACCGGTCGTCGTGACCTCGGACTCGCCGACGCCGAGGGAGTCGACGCGCTGCTGGATGATCGACTTCGCAAGCTCCAGGCTGGTCTGGTCGACCGATCCGGTCCCCGTGGAGTTCTTGGCGGTCAACGTGATGGTCGTGCCGCCCTCCAGATCGAGGCCGAGCCTCGGGGTCCAGGTGTGCGACAGCCCCATGAGCACGTACAACCCCGTCAGAATGACCAGGAACGAGATGAGCGTCCGCACCGGGTGCGTTCGCCGGATGCTGCTACTAGCCACGTGAACTGCCTTATCCCTGGTCCGCCAACTTGTCGGTCGGCTGGGCCGTCCCGGACTCGGGCTCGGCCGCGAACGACGTCGCGCCCGGGTCCGCCGGACCGATCTCCACGCTCTCGGGCTCTGCGACGTCCGCGTACTCGAACTCGTCCTCGTCGTCCTTCAGCGGACGGATGATGGCCTGCCGCACGAACGTGAGCTCGACGCCGGGTGAGACCTCGACGACTACCTGCTTCTCGCCCAGGTGCTTTAGCGTGCCGAAGATGCCGCCCGACATCATGACGCGCGAGCCCGTCTGGAGTGAGCTCTGCAGCGCCTGCGCGTCCTTCGCGCGTTTCTGCTGGGGCCGGATGATCAGGAAGTAGCCCACCACGATGAGCACAGCGATCATCGCCAGAGTTAACGGATCCATTTCATCCCTTGACTAAGAGTTTCTGCCCTGCCGACGCTGGGCCTTGCACAGCCTAGCGGCCGGTCCGTGCCTCGACCGAACCAGCGTCCGGCGTGGGCTCAACCTGTGTGCCCTCATAGGGCGCGTTCAGTCGAACAGACCGGGTGGAAGCACAGCGCCAGGGGGCGGTTCGATACCGAGATGGGCGTACGCGGATGGCGTGGCGACCCGTCCCCGAGGCGTCCGCATGAGGAAGCCCTGACGGACGAGGAACGGTTCGGCGACCTCCTCGACGGTCTCGGTCTCCTCCCCCACCGCGATCGCCAGCGTGCTCAGGCCCACAGGCCCGCCTCCGAACTTGCCGCAGATCGCCTCCAGGACGGCTCGGTCCAGCCGATCCAGGCCGAGCTCGTCCACCTCGTACAGGCGCAGTGCCTCGAGGGCCAGCGCGTCGGTCACGACACCGTCGCTCCTCACCTGCGCCACGTCCCGGACACGTCGCAGGAGGCGGTTGGCGATGCGGGGGGTGCCGCGTGACCGCGAGGCGATGAGCTCTGCGGCTGTGCCCTTGAGGGGTACGTCGAGGCGCTGGGCCGATCGGCGCACGATGTGCGTCAGCGAGCTCGCCTCGTAGAACTCCAGCTGGGCGGTGAACCCGAACCTGTCGCGGAGCGGTCCAGGCAGCAGACCGGCGCGGGTCGTGGCGCCGACGAGGGTGAACGGCGGGATCTCGAGCGGGATCGCCGTGGCGCCGGGTCCCTTGCCCA
>Ga0209538_1001026_pt1 | contig 15083 bp, 12 predicted proteins | sample BarGraNGADG00211_2_FD_184492 | JGI IMG/M metagenome (GOLD analysis project Ga0209538, IMG submission 184492) | Arctic peat soil microbial communities from Barrow, Alaska - Barrow Graham LP Ref core NGADG0004-211 (SPAdes) (version 2) | ecosystem: Environmental > Terrestrial > Soil > Wetlands >... | reverse complement strand
CTCCAGCACGCTTCTCTCGTCGGCGCTCGGGTGGATCGCCGTGGAGACGTAGGCCATGGGTCCTCCTCGCTGGGGTGGGGAGATCTCCCGGCAAGGATAGCACGTTATACTAACTTCTGCAAGGAGCTACTAGCAGGCTGCTGGAATAGTCGCCGGCTCACTCGTCCGGCGAGGGTCCGCAGCCTCGGCTTTGCTTCCTCGCGCTGCCCGTCTCTGATAGAATAATCCCTGCAAATCACGTATATGGAGGAAGCTGTGCGGGGAGACGAGCAGAGGCAGGCGGGGTTCATCGTCGTGACGACTCTCGAGGACGTCGTGCCGGACGATCATCCGCTGCGCGCGATCCGCGCCCTGGTCGACGCCGCCCTTGCCGAGATGAGCTCGGCGCTCGATGAGCTCTACGCCTCGGCTGGCCGGCCGTCGATCGCTCCCGAGTACCTGCTGCGCGCCCAGCTCGTGCAGATCCTCTACGCGATCCCCTCTGAGCGGCGCCTCGTCGAGCAGCTGCGCTACAACCTCCTGCTGCGCTGGTTCGTGGGCTTGCCGCTCGATGAGCCGGTCTTCCATGCCACGAGCTTCACCAAGAACCGCGAGCGCCTGCTCACGGACGCCGTGGCGCAGGCCTTCTTCGCCGCCGTTCGCGAGCAGGCCGAGGCGCACAAGCTGCTCTCCCGTGAGCACTTCAGCGTCGACGGTACCGTGCTCGAGGCCGCCGCCGCGCTCAAGAGCCTGCGGCCCCGGGGCGAGGACGCCGGCGAGGAGCCGCCGGCAAGCGGCGGCGGCCGCAACCCGAGCGTCGACTTCCACGGGCAGCGGCTCGGCAACGAGACGCACCGCTCCACCACCGACCCTGAGGCCAGCCTGGCGGGCAAGGGCAACGGCCGCGAGGCCAAGCTCTGCTACGCCGGGCACACCCTCACCGAGAACCGCCACGGGCTCATCGCCCAGTGCGAGCTCACACAGGCCACGGGGACCGCCGAGCGCGAGGCCGGCCTGCGGCTTCTGGCTCGCCGGCGCGGCCGCAGCGGCGGGCACATGAGCGTCGGCGCCAACAAGGGTTACGACACGAGGAGCTTCGTGGCAGGCGTACGCGAGCTGGGCGCGACCCCGCACGTGGCCCGCAAGAAGCGCTTCAGCGCCCTCGACGGGCGCACCACTCACCACGGGAGCTACGCCCTTAGCCAACGCCGCCGAAAGCTCGTCGAGGAACCCTTCGGCTGGATGAAGACGGTCGGCGGGCTGCGTAAGCTGCGCCACCGCGGCAAGGCGAAGGCGTCCGCCATCTTCACGTTCGCTTGCGCGGCCTACAACCTGGTGCGCTTGCGAACCCTGCTGGCGGAGCCGTCTCCGGCGTGAGGCAACAGGCCAAGAACGGGCCTTCCGGGCCCGCCCTGCGGGCTCGCGGGGCGTCGAACCCACCCGCTTCCCGCTCTCTGCGACTCCACTCGGCAACCGCGCTCCTCTCAAACCGGCCTTCTTCCGCAGCCTGCTAGAAGCGCTGCCGCCCCGAGGAGATCATTGCCGCGGTTCGGTATGACGGAGGGCCCTCCTCGGCCAGGGCAAGATGGTGTTCGTGCTCATCACGGCAATCGGGAACAAGGAAGCGAGCTACTGCCGCTGGCGCAAGGACTACGGAGCCTCAACGTCTCGCAGGCGAAGTGCTTTGAGCACTGGGAGGGCATGAACACACGCCTGCGCAGAGCGCTCTCCCGCTTGACGCTGGACGGAACGCTTCGTCAAGGACGGCGGCCGGGGCAGCTGCGGCTGGCACGCTTCTTCCTTGACCCGACCGACCGGCGTGCGTTGCGAGTGCTCAGCGGCCGACCGGCTGGCAAGATTCTGCTAAGGCCAACATGAGGTGGTTGGAGAGCAGATCATCGACCGTATTGATCACCCAGTAGGTGGCACCGTGCTCCCTCCAGGCGACCATGTGCAGCCGCGTGCCTTGGTAGAACAGTAGGTACGCACGTCCGGCGATGGTGCGCACTTGGTTCGGGTGGGCGATGGCGGGCGGATCGGTCCAGGCGAGGGCTTGCACGCCCCAGTACTCAGTCGTGTCCCACGGACCGCCGGTCACCGTGCCGACAGCGATCGCCGCCTTCACATGCCGCTTGTCGGGCGTCTCCACCGAGTAGGCGCGGAAGGGCACACCGGCAGTGTCGTAGCCGAGGCCCGGCGCCCAGATCGTGGGCGCCTCAAGCTTGAGAGGCGTCTTCCTGTCGAGCGCTCGCCAAGCGGACCAAGCATGGTAGGTGTGTCCCGCACTTGCTGAACTGTGCTTGGCCCTGTTCCCCTCCGTGGCACCGACGACGTGGAGGCGCGTGCCGAGAGACACATCGACCACGCCATCAGCCGAGGTCGAGCGCTTGGCGAGAACTACGCTCGCCGGCGCCAGAAGCCGAGCCAGCGAGCGCGCAGCAGGGGCCAGAGACCGGGGCGCACGGATCAAAGTGGTCGAGCGCGGATCGTCGCTCCCAGGGAGCGCCAAGGCAAGGTAACCGTGCCCTTGCAGACGAGCGGCGGCGCTTGCTGCGAGGAGTGAGAAGCCCTGCGAGTCGCTGACCCTCACCAGGAAGGACCTCTGCGCCCCGGAGGACCCGCTCGCGTGCGTCTTGGGATGCTTGAAGCGGCCCACAGCCGCGGTGATCTCGCGTCTGGTCGCGGCGACGTAGGAGACGCCGCCGATCGTCGGCGTGCTGCCCTCGACGTGCACCTGGTAGATATGCGAGGTGTCGAGCGAGAGCGCCATGTTCACGATCGGCAGCAGCTCCTTGAGCGAGTCGAGGTCGGTCGTCGACTGTTGCGTGATCGCCTTGACCATGGCGATCACCTTGGGCCAGTCACCGCTCCAGCGCTCGGCCTGGCGCTGCACCTCGCGCAGGAACAGCTGCTGGCGCACCATGCGCGTGAAGTCGCCCTGCTGGTCGTGGCGGAAACGCACGAAGTTGAGTGCCTGCTTGGCCTTGACGAGCTGGTAGCCGGGCTGCAGATTGATGGACTTCCAGTCTGAGCTTGCCGGGTTGTAGTAGCGGTGGTCGATGGGCAGGTAGACGCCGCCGAGCAGGTCGACGACCTGCCAGAAGCCGCTGAAGTCGATGCAGATGAAGTGGTTGATGGGCAGGCCGGTGAGGCTCTTGAAGGTCTTGATTGCCAGCTTGACGCCGCCGTAGGTGTAGGCGGCGTTCATCTTGTCGTAGCCCCTGCCGGGAATGTCCACGCGCAAGTCGCGCGGCAGCGAGAGCATGGAGATCCTCTTCGCTTGTGGGTCGAGGCGCACGAGGATCTGCGAGTCGGAGCGCCCCGGATCGCCGGGGCCGGCATGGTCGATGCCGAGCAGGAGGATGTTGACCGGCTTGTTGGGCAGGGGGTGCTGGAGGACGGTCTTGGTGCTGGCTACCGTCCTCTGCCGCTCGGCGTTCCCCTGCTGGCCCATCTGCCCCAGGGTGCCGTTGGCGTAGCCGAGAGCGAAGCCCGGTGTTGCCAAGGCCACCACCACCACGACCAGGCAGACGATCTTGACGGCCAGGTGGCAGCTAAACGCCATTGAGTACGTGATCAGGGCGAAGATGGCGAGCGCCGTCACGGGGACAACGAAGATCAGCCAGTGCGGCATTCTGCGCAGGTGATCGGCGACGCCCACCAGACTCGAGGCGTCGGCGAGAGCTTCGCGCCCGAACAGCCAACTGAGCGCCGCCGCCGTGGCGACTGTGGCGATGATGAGCGCGGGCTTGGTGCAGAGCACGAAGCCGCGCGTACGCGTATGGGCAGCACCGCTGAGGGAGTTCGCGGGCGCCGCTCTGTCGCGAGAGCGTCTTACGGGGCGTCTCCTGGCCGTTGCGTGCTCGTTTCCGGCCGGACGCGCGTAAAGCCCCGAGCACGTGCGTCGCTTTCACAGGCTGGGCAGACGCTCAGTGTTTCGCTGCCGCAGGCGAAGCTCGCCGGGCGCTCTCCGGGCAGCAGGCGGCGGCCGCAGAGCCCGCAAGTAGGGGGACCGTCGAAGGTACACGCACCCGCCGCCCTGGCGATCTCGCGTACGACGTCGTCGTGCGGCTCGAAGCAGCTGCTCTGAGGCACGCGTCGCGCTTGTTCGCTGTGTGGTGACCTGTGCGCCGCAGGGCCTGGATGAAAGAGGCGCGACCAGTGCCTCATCCTCGCCACCTGCCGGCAGCGGCGGCGGTCGCACTGCACTGGAGCCGCAGCCTGACCCGCCACCTGGAGCGGCCGCGGCTAGTTCCGGCGAGGTCACGTCGTGAGGCGGCGACTCGCAGCCGCCGCAGATCGCCGAAAGCATGCGCGATCATGCACCTCCCTCCGCCCACATGTACGACGCCCCGCTGGGCGCCTGCGCTGCCTGCCACCGCCTTGCGTTCCCTTCTCGCACACCGAGCCCGTGAGCTCTCGGCCGGGCGTCGGTCCTGCCCTTTCCAGCACCCTTCTATGACACCCGCTTGGGAATCGACTGGGAGTGACCTGAGAGTTGGCTTGGAACGCCCTTGCGCTCCCTACCTCCGCACCGAGCGATGCTGGGCCACGGTTGTGCGCGGCGCTGGCGGCCACCGAGTCGCAGCGGTCGGGCTGCGCTGCGAACGGGGCGCGGGCAGGGGACGACGCAGGCTGACCTCAGCGCGCTCTTCACAAGTCTTCATGATGTGTGCGGGGGCGGCTCGTCCGCACAGAGCAGGCACTCTGACGAGCAGGACGACGCGATGCCGGCGCAGGCGACGCCGAATGGCTGCGGGGGAGCGGCGAGATCCAGACGCGCTACTGCCTCGTCGCCGCAGACCAAGGGTTCGTCAGGATCGGCCTCTCGCCTCCCGACACAGACGCCGGTATCACTCACAGGCGGCTCGCAGAATCCGCTCAGCGGCCTCCAAGCCAAGGGCGGTACAAAGGTGATGTCCCGCCCCACTGCACCGGGAGGCGCAGATGCGCAAGTTCACATCCTCGCTGCTCACGTTCGCCACCGGCGCCGCGGTCGCCGTGCTCGTCGTGGCCCTGCTCACCGTGAGCGGCATCCTGCCTGTCAAGACCACAGTCACCGGGCAGTCGTCGTCCTCCGGCGCGACGACCACGCAGGCGGCCCTCACCACTGGGACGCTGACGGCCGAGCAGATCTACAAACAGGACTCGGCCGGGGTGGTCGAGGTGCTGTCGACGTTCGCCCAGTCGGCCTCACCATACGGCCCATCGTCCTCTTCGACGTCCCAGGCGCTCGGGTCCGGCTTCGTCGTCTCTGACCAGGGCTACATCCTCACCAACGCCCACGTCGTCTCCAACAACGGCCAGAAGGCTGACTCGGTGACGGTCGTCTTCAAAGGCACCGGCTCGACTACGACGCGGGTCAAGGCGCAGATCGCCGGCATCGATGAGACCAGCGACGTGGCCCTCCTCAAGGTCGATCCCGTTCAGGCGCCCAAGCTCGTCGTCCTGCCGCTGGGCGACTCCTCCAAGGTGGAGGCCGGCGAAGCCGTCGTCGCCATCGGCAACCCGCTCGGCTACGACTTCTCCGTCACCTCGGGCATCGTCTCCGCCACCAATCGCAACCTGCAGTCGCCCAACGGCTCGGTGATCCCGAACGGGATCCAGACAGACGCCGCCATCAACGAAGGCAACTCCGGCGGCCCGCTCATCGACTCCTCCGGCAAAGTGATCGGCATCAATGAGCAGATCGCCTCGCAGTCCGGCGGCAACCAGGGCCTCGGCTTCGCGGTGCCGATCGGCACCGCCGCCAAGGTCATGGCGCAGCTCAAGACGAGTGGCACCGTGAGCTACGCGTATCTCGGCGTCTCCGGCCAGACACTGAGCGCGGACATCTCCAAGGCCCTCGGCGTGAGCGTGGACCAGGGTGTGCTCGTGGCCGAAGTGGCAGGTGGCAGCCCGGCGGCCAAGGCCGGCATCAAGGGCGGCGGCCAGCAGACCGTGATCCAGGGTCAGACGTACGTGATCGGCGGCGACGTGATCGAAGCAATCGACGGCAAGGCCGTCACCAGCGCCGAGGACCTCGCCGCCGTCATCATGCAGCACAAGCCCGGCGACACCGTCAGCGTGACCGTGCTGCACGGCGGCTCCACGCAACAACTCAAGGCTACGCTCACGCAGCGCCCCAGCGGAACGTAGACCTCTGCCGGCGGCGCCCGTGAGAACCCCTCGAAGACCTCCCCTCCTCGCGGGCGCCGCCTCGACCTGATCCCCGCCCAAACGGGCAGCGGCGCCAGCGATGATCGCGGCAGGGTCGGGCTGGCCCGGCATCTCGGCGAGCGAGTTCGCCACGTCAATCACCACCCGTGGTTCCTTCTGAAGACGGGGGACCTGACCCCATTCTCTGAGTCCACCTCTCACGGGGGGGTATGAACCCGTTCTCGCGAGAATGTCGGCAAGGCGAAGGCGGCGGCATGACCCAGCTACGCCGTCGGCGTGGCCCGCTGGCTAGGAGTCACCAGTCCTCAGAATGATGAACTTGAGACGGCAGCGCAGTCACCCCCTCCCGCGAGCGCATCGTGCTTGTGGGGCAACGCCCATGAAGGCTGGAGATCGCCGGGATGGGGTCACACGACGGGGTAGTCCAAAGCAGGCCCTGTAGCGACTGAGCGCGCTGGAGTGTATGGAGACGCGTCACGCCGAGAGGACCTGCCCATGCGCAAGCTCTCTTCCCCGGCAGCCGAGGCGATGCCGCCGCCGCCGGCCGCGCCGAAGCCGCATGGGGGCATTTCTTCTCGCTCGCCCAAGGCAGGCCGCCGGCACCCACACAGTATCCGGCCCTCGCACTATCATAGGAAGTGGACCACTGAATGGGGGCGGGTCAATCGCAGAGGTACTCGAGAACTCACCAGGCCCACACCCGGACTGCGCAAACCGATTCTGTAGGTGTTCGCGCTGCCTGGACCTCTAGCGCGCAAGCTGCCCCATGCGCGCTGGCTGCTGCCGCGTAGTCTAGCTTACGTGATCGACGCTGCTCCGCTCCATTCGGTCGAGGCCGATTCGCGGGCGATCGGCAGGCGCACCGTGAAGGTCGCTCCGTCGCCAGGTTGGGACGCCGCGGCGACCGTGCCGCCGTGGTCCTCCACGATCGCCGCGACGATGGCGAGTCCGAGGCCGGCGCCTCCGGTGTCGCGCGTGCGCGACGGGTCGGCGCGGTAGAAGGGTTCGAAGACCTTGTCGGCCTCGCCAGCGGGGAGGCCCGGACCTTCGTCGGCCACGCAGAGGACGGCTTGCCCGTCCGCTGCAGCGAGGGTCACGCGCACCGGTGTACCCGCCGGCGTGTGTTCGCGCGCGTTGGCGAGGAGGTTGGCAAGTACCTGGCGCAGCTGGTGGTCATCGCCCATCACGGTTGTCGCGTCCGCCGCGTCCAGGCTGATCTCGCGGTCGGGGGAGGCCGCGCGCACGTCGGCGACGGCGTCGTTCAGGACACGCGTGAGGTCGACCGGCTCGCGCTCGGGCTGACGGCCCTCGCCGAGCCGGGCGAGCACGAGGAGCTCCTCGACCATGACGCCCATGCGCCTGCTCTCCTCCTCGATGCGGCGCATCGCCGTGTCGAGGTCCTCGGGGTCGTCCTTGGCGCCGCGGCGGAACACCTCGGCGTAGCCGCGGATGCTGGTCAGCGGCGTGCGCAGCTCGTGCGAGGCGTCGGCGAGGAAGCGCCGCAGCTTCTCTTCCGTGGCGGCGCGTTCCGCGAAGGCCACCTCGATCTGCTCGAGCATGGCGTTGAGGCTGAGGCCGAGCCGGCCCACTTCCGTGCGCGGCTCGGCCGGCGTCACCCGCTGCGTGAGGTCCCCGGCGGCGATCTCACCGGCGGTGTCGGCCATCGCCTCGAGCGGGCGCAGGTCGCGTTTGATGAGCAGCCAGGAGGCGGCCGCCAGCGCCGCCAGCACCAGGACCGAGACCAGGGCCTCGATGCCGAGCAGGCGATTGAGCGTCTGGGTGGTCTCCGTGATCGGCACGGCCACCTCGAGGATCAGCCCCCGAGAGGGGTATCTCTGCAAGAGCACCCGGAACCCGGTGCTCGACGAGCTGCTGGAGGGCGCGTTGAAGACGGTCGACGCGCTGTCGTCGGTCGGGGCGGTGGGGAGCGGCGAAGGCAGCTTGGGTACGGCCGTGCCCGACTGCCCGTAGGAGTACGTGACCTTGCTCAGCACGGTCCCCGAGGAGTCGAGCAGCGCGCCGTAGGTGCCGGGCGGCAGGCTGGGCCGTGGGCCGCCCGGCCCCTGCGTCACGCCGGGCAGCTGGCTGCCGCTGGACAGGGACAGAACCACCGGTTCTCGAGCCTCACGGAGTTGCTGGTCGACGCGGTCGAGGAGGAACGACCGCAGCGAGGTGAACGTCGCCACGCCGGCGACCAGCAGGCCGAGGGCGACGAGCCCGAGGAGGGCGAGCAGCAGTCGTGTACGCAGGGTCACCGGTTACTTTTTTGGCAGGCGGATACTGTAGCCCACGCCGCGCACGGTCTGGATGAGCGGCGGGCCCAGGCCATCGATCTTGCGCCGCAGATAGCTCACGTACGTCTCCACGATGTTGGCGTTGCCACCGAAGTCGTAGTTCCACACGTGGTCGAGGATCTGGTCCTTGGAGAGCACTCGCCGGGCGTTGAGCATGAGGTAGCGCAGGAGCTTGAACTCGGTGGCCGTGAGCTCTACGTCGTGACCAGCGCGCCGCACCTCGTGGGTATCCTCATCGAGCTCGAGGTCGGCGACGACCATACGCCCCCGCGCCGCCTCCGTGGGTTGCACGCGGCGCAAGATGGCGCGGATGCGCGCTACCAGTTCTTCGACGCTGAACGGCTTGGTCATGTAGTCATCGCCGCCCAGGGTGAGGCCGCGCACCTTGTCCTCGGTCGCGTCGCGCGCGGTGAGGAAGAGCACCGGAAGGCTCGAGATGCCGTTGCGCAGCCTGCGAGCCACCTCGAAGCCGTCGATGCCCGGCATCATGATGTCGAGGACGACGAGGTCGGGGGAGTACGTCTCCGCGGTGTCGAGCGCCTCACGGCCGCTGTGCGCCACCTGCACGGCGAAGTGCTCGTAGCGCAGCGCCATGGCGACCAGATCGGTGATGCTCTGCTCGTCGTCGACGACAAGGATACGTGCGGCATCGACGGGCTGCTCCTTCATTGCTTGCTCCTCCAGGTTGCCCTGATCCGCTCATGGACCGAGTCGACTCTAGGTCAATCGCCTGTGAGGACCCTGAGAGATACCTGGGGTGCTTCTGAGCACATCGTGGTTCGTGTCGACTCTCAGGCTCCTCTGAGGCTGCGTTCAAGAACGCCCCAGAGCGCACTTGTACAAGTGTAACGGACGCGGATAACTGGACACGAAACTGTCTTACGCGGCGACCTCCGTGCCGTGCTGAGCGTACCACGCCGCCCGGGTCGCCGAGGGGCTCATGAAGCCGTTCTTCTCGGGCAGCCAGTGCTCGTTGTAGAGGTCGACGAACGTCTCCACGGCGGCGCGCAGCTCGGCCACCGTGCGGTAGACGCGGCCGTGGATGATCTGCTCCTTGAGGGTGCGGAAGAAACGCTCCGCGACGCCGTTGGTCTGCGGCTGCTCGATGAAGGCGTAGCTCGCCGCGACGCCCCAGAAGCGCACCTGGTTGCGGAAGTGCTCGGAGACGTACTGCGTGCCGTTGTCCATGCGCAGGGAGAGCCCCCGGCCAGCGTCCGCCGTGAGGCCGCCGAAGTGCTTGGCGAGGCCCTGCGCCACCGGCTGCAGGGCGGCGAAGCGGTCGCCCCTATTGCAGACGTGGCGCCCGACTACCTCGCAGCTGTAGTGATCGACGGCGGTGAACACCCAGCACATGCCCTCCTCGGCGGTCTGCACGCGCGTGCCGTCGGTGCCCCACATGAGGTCGGGGGCGTCGGTGGTGATGCGGCCGTCGTGCTCGATGCCCTTGCCTTGCCGCGCTCGCCGCGGGGAGAGCAGGCCGTGCTCGCGCATCAGGCGCAGCACGCGCCGCCGCGAGGTGCGCACGCCGCTGATGCGCAGGCGCGCCCAGACCATGCGGTGGCCTTCGCCGGTGAACGGTGAGCAGGCGAGGTCGTCGGCGATCAGGGCATAGAGCTCCTCGTCGCAGACCGCGGGCGCCGGGCCCCTGCGCGCCGGCTCGATCCCTGGCGGCGCGGCGTAGAAGGTCGAGCGGGCCACGCCCCAGGCGGAGCACACGCGCCGCACGCCGTAGGGCCTGCCGCTGGCCATGGAGACCGCGGCGCTCAGCGCTTCGACCTCCGCCCGCCCAAAGGGCCGGGACGCTCGATCCTTGAGTGCAGCAGCTCGTTCTCCATGGAGAGCTCGCCGATGCGGCGCATGGCCGCGTCGAGCTGGCTCTGCAGGGGATCGCCCTCGCGTTCCTTGAGACCTGCGTCGAGGCCGGCGAGGGCCTTGTCTTTCCAGCGCTCGAGGCGATAGACCTCGACGCCGAGCTCACGGGAGAGCGCGTCGAGCGGCTCACCGCGCAGCAGGCGCAGCGCTACCTCACGTTTGCGGGCAAGGCTCCAGCGCTGTCCCGGAGCGAGTGGCCCCACGGGGACGAGGTGACTCTCTGACGAGGGGTTCTTCTCTGCCATGACGGACCTTTCTCTCGGACACTGATGCTACACAAACTCGTGTCCAAGAGATCCGGACCCGCCGCACGGCGCGGAGCGTCTCGGCGTACGTCGACACCGGCCCCACGCGGACGCTGCTCGGCCCGATGCGGACGGAGTCGGCCGCCGTGCTGCCCGGACTTGCGGCCGCGAGCGCCATGGTCAGCACCGCGCTGGGAGGTGAGACGACGGCGAGAACGACGATCACTCTGCGCACTGGGCACCTCATCTCGTGGCTGACCAGGACTCTGCCGGCAGTCTGGCACCGCCGTCTTGGCTGGGCCCTGGAATCTGCTGAGAGGTCGCTGAGTCTTGCCAAGGCGCGCCTTCTCAGGCTGCGCCCAGCAGATTGCCAGCCGGCGCTCAAAGTGCCCGGTTATGGTGGGCATGGTCGGCGGCGTGCTAGGACTCCCGCGGCGCGCCGCCGGCCGCCATCGACCACACCGACGAGAGGGACCCCATGAAGCGCATCGCAGCCATCGTCATCGCCGCCCTGGCGCTCCTGGGCATCCTCGCCGGAGGCCTCCTGGCAGCCGGGTGCGGCGGCGTCCCAGGCGACGCCGTGGCCACCGTCAGCGGCACGAGCATCACGAAGGCGCAGTTCCAGGAACTGATGGCCCAGGCCAAGGCGCAGGTCGAGAGCCAGGGCACAGCGTTCCCCGCCGAGGGCTCAGCGACCTACAAGAGCTACACGGCCATGATTGTGGACTACCTGGTGCAGGCGAAGGTGGTGGCGCAGAGCGCGAGCAAGTTCGGCGTCTCCGTCAGCGACAAGCAGGTCGCCGACCAGGTCGCTCAGATCCAGAAGACGTATGGCGGCGAGAAGAAGGTGCTCTCCCTCCTCAAACAGCAGGGGATGACGATGGCCCTGCTCAAGCAGTCGATCAAGAGCCAGAAGCTCAGCCAGCTAGTGTCGGCGAAGGTGGTCGCGAAGGCTGCCGTGAGCGCCGCCCAGATCAAGGCCTACTGGGAGGCCCACGCGGCCACGCTGCGCAAGAGCAAGAAGACGGCCACTTTCGCCAAGGCCAAGGCTACGATCCGCCAGACGCTCCTCTCCCAAGCCAAGTCGACGCTGTGGTCGGCATGGCTGGCCCAGCGGACAGGCGAACTGGGCGTGAAGTACGCCGCGGGCTACGACCCCGCTGCGCTGACTACCTCGCCGACGCCGTCGGCGTCGGGATCGGCGAGCGCGGGCGGCTGAAGGCGCCAACGCGGGCAGCCGGCAGCGACGGAGCGGGCGGCTGAGGGGATCGCGCCGGGGCGGAGACGATCAGCATCAGCACGCCGGTCGCCAGAAAGGTCACCGACCACTTGCCCTTTGGAACACTCCCTGAAGGAGCATAGAGGGCCATGTAACAAGACGAAGACAGAGCCTCACGCAGCCGCGCACGTCACGGTGATTGCGTGAGCCCATTGCGCCCGTTGTCTCGCCCCACGCGGCGGGCTGAACCACTGAGATCGGTCCGCCCTGGGGTCGCGCTTCTCGGACCCAAGGAGCGAGGACACAGATCATGGCCAAGAGGCTCACCACCGCGAGGAGGGCCTCGCTGAGGCCGAGGTCTCCCTTCGGCACGGCAAGGGGGACCCGAGCTCGTGAAAGACGAGGGGCGTCAGGGAGGCGAGCTTTGACCGCTGGCTGAGGGCGCGACGACTGACAGCTGACCTGATGCGCACTAGCGGTCGACGCGCGCCTCGCAGCAGGCGGGGTACGAGCCTGTCACAGGTTACGGAGACCTGTGACGCCGGGCCGGCTCGTCGCCGCCGATCGGCTGGCCGGGTCCACGCGCCCCCGGCGCTCACGCGAGAGGCGGCTCTCGCACTATCATAGGCAGTGGACCAACGAATGGGGGCAGGTCAATCACGAATCACATTAAAGTGGACTACGACGTGCCAAGAACGTCGGAGTTCATGATGCACGTCCTTGCGCGGGAGCTCGCGGCCGCCGGCGTGCATACGATGAACGTCGAGCAGGATTTGGGGATCCCGGGATTGCGTGAGCACAAGGAGCGGCAGCGACCCGTGGCGATGCTGAAGAAGTACACCGTGCGACCAGCCCTGTGAAAGGCGAGTTGAGATGATCGAGGCCGTCGAGAGCAGCTCGCTCGGGCGATCCTACGCCACCGTCCCGCAGATGCTTTCACAGCTTGCGGACCTGTACGGCGACGAGCCAGCGCTGAGCAGCAAGGTGGACGGCATCTTCACGGCGATCAGCTATCGTGAGCTGGACCGCAAGGCGCTCGCGCTTGCTGCGGCGATGGGTCACGTGCTTGGCGTGCAGAAGGGCGAGCTGGTCGCACTCGTCTGCAACAACAGGGCGGAGTGGATGATCTGCAGCCTGGCCATCCACTTCGCTGGCGCAGTCGACGTGCCCCGAGCGTCGGATACGCCGAGCGAGATCCTAGAGGCGATCCTGCGCCATGCCGAGCCGGCGGTCGTGATCCTCGAGAACCAGGCGCAGCTGGAGAAGGTGCGTACGTCCCTGCCGGCGCTGCGCGCGGTCGTGCTGGTTGATGCGCACCCACAGACGGCTGGGGCCTCGCCCACCGACGTTGGCTGCTCGGTCCACACGCTCGACGAGCTTCTTTTGGCGGGCGAGGGACTGCTTCCCGAGCATGGTGGGGACGTCGAGCAGCGCCGCGCCGCTGTGGCTCCTGGGGATCTGGCCACCGTCATCTACACGTCGGGGACAACCGGCACGCCCAAGGGGGTTGCGCTCACCCACGGCAACTACATGCTCAACATCAACGCGCTCCCGGCGATGCTGGGCATCGACCGCGAGCGCGTACTCTCCATCCTGCAGCCCTGGCACGCCTATGAGCGTCAGGTGCAGCTCATGTGCCTGAGTGCGGGCTGCTGCATCTACTACCGCGGCATCCTGGCGTTGCGCGGCGATCTTAAGGCCGTGCGCCCCACGCTCCTGGCCACGGTCCCTGAGTTGTGGGTGACCCTGTATAAGGGCGCGTGGCAGAAGATCGCCGCAGAGAAGCCGGCCAAGCAGCGCTTGGCTCGCTTCCTCATCGCGCACTCGCTCGCCTTTGCCAAGGCGAGGCGCGTGCTCGCAGGCCGTGAGCCACTGCTGGCCGAGGAGGCGAGTGCGACGCGATTCTGGCGGCGACTGACGGCCTTCGCCAGTACCGCCCTCAACTGGCCCGCCCATGCTCTCGCCGACCGCCTCGTCTACCGGGAGCTCCGTGCCAACCTCGGCGGCGAGCTGCGCTTCGCGATCGTCGGTGGCGGTCCGCTGCCGGACACCGTCGACGAGTTCTTTGACGCGGCCGGCCTTCCGCTCATCGAGGGCTACGGCATGACCGAGGCGATCGTGGTCATGGCCATCCGCGGGCAGCAGCCGCGGGTGCTCAGGACAGCGGGGCCCATGCTCGACGGCATGGACTACAAGATCGAGGGCGACGACGGGCGCCAGTGCGGCACTGGCGAGGTGGGGCGTCTGCGCGTGCGCGGCCCGAACGTCATGCGCGGCTACTACAGGGACGACGAGCTGACCGCGCAGGTGCTAGACGGCGAGGGCTGGCTGGCCACCGGCGACCTCGCCCGTCGCCATGCGGACGGCAGCATCCGTGTGCTCAGCCGCATTGACGACACGTTGGTGCTCAGCACCGGCAAGAACGTGAACGCCGTCTACGTCGAGAACGAGCTGCGCGCCTCGGAGGGGGTGGACAGAGCGGTCGTCGTCGGGGCTGGCAAGCCCTATGCGGCAGCGTTCATCGTGCCCACTCGTGCGCAACTCGAGAGGCTGGCAGTCACGTTGGCGATCGGGTACCATGACGTCAGCGAGCTGCTGGAGAGCCCCCGCATCATCGAGCATTACGAGGAGATCGCAAGGCGAATCACCGGCGACGCAAGCAAGTTCGCGCCTCACGAGCGCGTGCAGCGCGTACGCCTCTGGCTCGGTGAGCTCCGTGCCGGCCGCGAGATCTCTCAGACCCTCAAGCTGCGTCGGCGGGAGTTCTACTGCCTCTACGCGACCGAGATCGAGGCGCTGTACGCGGACTGACGCCCGCGCCCGGACTACGAGGTGAGCGACGCCGCCACGCGGTCCACAGCATCCCCCACGCACTTCATGTCCATCAGCGCTTCATCGGGGATGGCGATGCCGAAGGCCGCCTCTACGGCGGTGACGATACCGATCAGCTGCAGAGAGTCGGCGCCGATGTCTTCGACAAGGCGAGTCTTGTCGGTGATCTCTCCCTTGTACGGTGTCGCTTGGCGGATGATGTCGGCCAGCTTGGCGCGAATCTGGTCACGTGTCATAGGAACCCCGTGGTCGTGGTTTCGTCAGTATTCGACACCGCCGCCGCAAGCTCTTTCTCCCGCCAGGGGCAACGCGCTTAGGACCTATCCCTGTAGGAACTGACGGAGTCGCCTCGAATCCGCTGGTGAGAAGCGTGACGAACCACTCATCAGGAGGTTCTCATGGGACTTATCGAGCGCGACGACGGCTGGCGCATGCCAGACTGGTTGTGGCAGAAGGTCGAGCCGCTGCTGCCGCCTGCGCCGC
>Ga0209538_1001025_pt1 | contig 15085 bp, 10 predicted proteins | sample BarGraNGADG00211_2_FD_184492 | JGI IMG/M metagenome (GOLD analysis project Ga0209538, IMG submission 184492) | Arctic peat soil microbial communities from Barrow, Alaska - Barrow Graham LP Ref core NGADG0004-211 (SPAdes) (version 2) | ecosystem: Environmental > Terrestrial > Soil > Wetlands >... | reverse complement strand
CGTGTACGGGAGGAAGCCGGGCTCGTCGAGCCCCAGGAACTCGGCCTCGTCGCTGTTGGCGATCAGGTGGTCGGGGGACAGCTCCGCGAGCAGCGCCCGGATCCGATCCCGCCCGTACGTACGTAGCATGCCAACGCTGGACGCGTCGATGCTCGTGGTCACGCCGCGCTCACGGGCACGCCGCAGGGCACCGAGCGCGGTCGTCGCGATCGGCTCGGCGCAGAACCCGTACGCAGGTACGTGCAGCACCGCCAGCCCGTCGAGCCAGTCATCCGCGATCGGCTCGAGCAGGATCGACGCGCCCCGGTTCGGCACCATCGTGCGCTCACCGCCGGGCTCGACGATGATGACGATCGCGCCCGTACAGCCGCGCCGCTGGACCCGTACGTCCACCCCGTCCCGCTCCAGCCCCGCGACGAGCCCGTGACCGGTCGCATCGGGCCCGACGCAGCCGAGGTAGCGAGCCGGTACGTGTCCGAGCTGGGCCGCCGCGGACGCCACGTTCGCGGCACTGCCACCGCGGGTACGGACGATCTCGCCGGCCGCGTCCGTACCGATCGCCAACGGTTCGGAGAGCCAGACGACGATGTCCTCGACGAGGTCGCCCAGCGAGCCGAGCGCCCCGGTCACCAGGCTGCGGCGATTTCGCCGCCCAGCGCCACGTTGCCGAGGTAGATCTCGACGTTGGTCGCCTCGGAGGCGCCGTGCGTCGCGGTGTGGAAGTAGTCGAGCAGGAAGGGGGTCACGTCGTGGCCGTGCACCCCCTGGGCGTCGGCGGCTGCCAACGCGTCGGCGAGAACCCGAGCGTGCAGGTCGGCGTCGAGCTGATGCTCGGTCGGTACGGGACGGGCGACGAGCACGGCCGCATCGATCCCTAGCGCGTCGCGGGCGTGCGCGATCGCGGTCACCTCGGCCGGGCTATCCACCCGGAAGGGCGCCGGGAAGCCCGAGTCGGCGATGTAGAAGCCGGGGAACGCGTCGGTGCCGTACCCGAGAACGGCCACGTTGAGCGTCTCGAGGCGCTCCAGCGTCGCGCCCACGTCGAGGATCGACTTCACGCCGGCCGACACCATGACCACGGGGATCTGGGAGAGGGCGACGAGGTCGGCGGACTCGTCGTAGGTCTGCGACGCGCCCCGGTGCACACCGCCCAGGCCTCCGGTCGGGAACACCTTGATGCCCGCCCGGTGGGCGAGGAAGGCCGTCGCGGCCACCGTCGTACCGCCGCTCGCACCCCGCGCCATCGCCACCGGCAGATCCCGGATCGAGCACTTGATCGCCGCATCGTCGAGGCTGAGCTCGCGCAGCTCGTCGGCGCTGAGCCCCACTGTCACTCGACCACGTAGCACCCCGACGGTTGCCGGCGTCACACCATGGCCACGCAGCACCTCTTCGGCCGCCAGCGCGACGTCGAGGTTGCGCGGGCGCGGCAGTCCATGGGTGATGATCGTCGACTCCAAGGCCACGACCGGCCGGCCCTGTGCGAGTGCGTCGGCGACTTCCTGCGATACGTACCGATCCATGTGTTCTCCTTCGCCGCTCATCCTTCACCGGCGGGGCTCCAGGGGGCGCGGGGAATCCCTAGACTTTGCCCGATGCCTGTGCCCTCGCCGTACTCGACCAAGCTCGCCGCCATCCCGGTACGGGAGGCGGTGGTCGAGGTGCTCGGCTCGACGACCCGCTACTGGGAGTACGGCCCGACGGACCGGCCCGTCGACCTCGTCCTCATCCACGGCTTCCGCGGCGACCACCACGGACTGGAGCCGATCGTCTCGAACCTGTCCGGGCTGCGGATCGTCTCGCCGGACCTGCCCGGCTACGGCGCGTCGACCCCGCTGCCGACCACCCACACGATCGCGTCGTACGGGAGGTGGTTGCTCGCGTTCGTTGACGCGCTCGGGTTGGCGGGAACCCCGGTGCTCGGCCACTCGTTCGGCTCGATCGTGGTGTCGCACGCGGTCGCCGCCGGGCTGGCGCCGCGTCAGGTCGTCCTGCTCAACCCGATCGCCGCCGACGCCACGTCGGGGCCGGACAAGGTCATGGTCCCGATCGTCAAGCTGTACTTCCGGATCGGTCGTCTGCTGCCGTTGCGGGCCGCCGACTTCTGGCTAGGCATCCCGCTGGCGACCCGGATCATGAGCGTGAAGCTCGCCCGTACCCCTGACCGGACGCTGCGGTGCTGGATCCACGAGGAGCACGGCCGGTACTTCTCAAGCTTCAGCGACCCGACCACCCTGTCCGAGGGGTACGAGGCGTCAGTGTCGATGAACGTCATCGCCGCCGCCGACAGCCTCACTATGCCGACGCTGCTCGTCGTCGGCGCCCTGGACAACATCGCGCCGCTCGAAGGACAGCGACACCTCGCGGAGCTCCTGCCGGACGGCGAGCTGGTCATCCTCGAGGGCGTGGGCCACCTCATCCACTATGAGAAGCCGGCCGAGGCTGCTGCGGCGATCCGGCGATTCCTGGGGGCACACGCGTGAGGATCTTCGTCGACTGCCGCTACGTACGGATCGAGCGCCACGACGGCATCAGCCGGTACAGCGCGCGGGTCGTCGAGGCGCTCACACGACTCCATCCAGTGACGATGCTCATCCACGACGAGCGCCAGCTCGCGATGCTGCCGGACCTGCCATGGGAGAAGATCCCGTCGCCGACATCGCTGCTGGAACCCCTTGTGGCGTGGCACGTCAACCGCTTCCAGCCCGACGTCGTGTGGACGCCGATGCAGACGATGGGCGCGTTCGGTCGCCGGTACGGATTCGTGAACACCGTCCACGACCTCATCTACTACGTGAACCGCACGCCACCGCGTGACCTGCCCTGGATCATCCGGCTCGTCTGGCGGCTGTACCACCTCGCGTGGTGGCCGCAGCGGATCCTGCTCAACGCGGCCGACGAGGTCGTCACCGTCTCGTACACGACGAAGGCGCTGATCGACGCGCACCACCTCACGCGACGTCCGGTGTCGGTGGTGAGCAACGCCGCCGATCCGCCCGTCGGCGTCCAGCCGCGCAGCGAGCCGGCTGAGCGCAGCCTCGTCTACATGGGCTCGTACATGCCGTACAAGAACGTCGAGACCCTCGCCGCCGGGATGCATGAACTGCCCGGCTACACGCTGCACCTCCTGAGCAGGGCGTCCGAGGAGGTACGGGACCGGCTGGAGGCCCTCGCCCCGGCGGGCTCGCTGGTGCTCCACGGCGGGGTGAGCGACGAGGAGTACGCGTCCCTGCTGGACTCCGCCACGGCACTCGTCAACGCCTCGAAGAACGAGGGCTTCGGCATCCCGCTGGTCGAGTCGATGTCCCGTGGCATCCCGGTGATCGTCAGCGACATCCCCGTCTTCCGCGAGGTCGGCGGCGACGCTGCCCTGTACTTCGCGGCCGACGACCCGTCGGCGTTCGCGGCTGCGGCCCGTGCGCTCGAAGCTCCGGGGGAGTGGGCCGCCCGATCGGCGGCCTCCCGCGACCGTGCCGCCGACTACTCGTGGGACGCCTCCGCGGAGGCCCTCCTCACAGTGCTCGAGCGGGTCGCGGGCTCTCGAGGCGCTCACTAGCTCGACGCCGGGTGCCCGTTCACTTCTACGAGGTGGTGACCAACCCCGTCGTGGAGTCCCACGAGACCGTCCCGCCTTGGAACTTCTGGGTCTCGCCGGTGGCCGTCTTCGTGACAGCTCCCGTGGGGTACCCGAGAGGGCCGAACTCGAAGCCCTTGGAGGCCCAGTAAGCCCGGATCCCCCCGTAGGTCTCCCAGGCCCCGGTGGACGGCGTCCAACTGATCGCACCGCCCTGGAAGTTCTGGTAACAGTTCTCCTTGCCAGGGGTCCAGCTGCACACCTCGTCGGCGACCGGGGAACCGAGGGCGCTGGCTGTGGCGCCCAGAGCGATCCAGCGAGCGTTCATCTGACCGAGGATATGATGCGCGCCCTTGCCGGTGGACCATCCGATCGAGCCGCCCTGGAAGGTCTGGAAGGCGCGACCGGTAATGGTAACGGGAGCAGCAGTGGGGTAGCCGAGGGGCCCGTTCTCGAAGCCCAGCGCCCCCCAGCGGCTGCGGATGTCGCCATAGGTCTCCCACGCACCCGTTGCCGAGGTCCACGTGATGGCCCCACCCTGGAAGTTCTGATAGCAGCCAGCGGACTTGATGCCGCAGACGGCGTTGCCGGTCGGGTAGCCCATGACCCCGGAGGCGGAGCTCAACGCCGCCCAGCGCGTGCCGATGACACCCGTTATGGAGAATGTCCCGCTTGCCGAATGTGCGAGGGTACCGTGCTCGAACGCCTGTGATGTCCCGCTCTTCGCAGCCACGGGAGCGGCGGTGGGGTAGCCGAGGGCGCTGTTTTCGAATTCAAGCGCGGCCCAGCCAGTGCGAATGTCGCCGTAGGTCTCCCACGCGCCGATGGCGGAAGTCCAAGTGATGGCGCCCTTCTGGAAGTTCTGGTAACAGCCACCTGCCTTGATGCCGCAGACAGCGTTTCCGGTCGGGTAGCCGAGCACCCCGGACGCGGAGCTCAGGGCCGACCAGCGTGTCGCGATGTCATTGGTCACGGCGAAGGTGCCACTGGCGGAGTGCGCGATGGTGCCGTTCTGGAAGGCCTGGTAGGTCCCGCCATTCTCGGTCACAGGGGCAGCGGTGGGGTAGCCCACGACACTGCTCTCCCATCCGAGGGACGCCCACAGTGCCCGGATGTCGCCATAGGTCTCCCATGCGCCCGTCGCCTTGGACCAGTCGAGGGCACCGTTCTGGAACGTCTGGAAGCAGCCACCGTCCTTGACGCCGCAGACGGCTGACCCTGTCGGGGATCCCAGGACGCCCTTCGTCGCGCCGGTCGCAAGCCACCGCGTGTTCATATCGCCGGTAACGGCGAAGGCGCCGTTGCTGGCGGACCATCCGATCGAACCGTTCTGGAAGGTCTGATAGGCGCGTCCGGTGGTGAGAACCGGTGCTCCCGTCGGATATCCGAGGGTCCCAGCCTCGAGTCCAAGGGCGGTCCACAGGGTGCGGATGTCGCCGTACGTCTCCCATGCGCCGGTGGTCTTGGTCCAGCTGATGGCGCCACCCTGATAGTCCTGGTGGCAGCTGCTGGCAGTGGCATCGCAGACGGGTGCCGCGGTGGAGTGGCCGTGGCCACCCCGTCGCTGACGGTCAGGGTGAAGACGAAGGTGCCGACCACGGTTGCCGCGAACGTGGGCTTGGCAGTCCCCGGGTTGACGAGTGTCACGCCGGCGCCGGTCGTGAGCGCCCACTGGTAGGTGAGGGTGGTGCCGGCGTCGGCGTCCGAGGATGCCGAACCGTCGAGTGTGACGGTCGCCCCTGGGGACACCGTCTGATCCGGCCCGGCGTTCGCCGTGGGCGCGACGTTCGGTGTCAGCTCCACCACGACGGAGACCGTGTCCGAGGCTGTGGTAGACCCGTCACCGACAGTGAGACGGAAGGTGTACGTGCCGGCCTTGGCGGGAATGAAGGTGGGCTTGGCGGTGGCCGCACCAGTCAGGGTGACGGCCGCCGGCGTGGTGCCTTCCTGGGTCCAGGCGTACGTGAGCGGCGTGTTGTCCGGGTCGTTCGACGCGCTGCCGTCCAGGGTGACCGTCTTGCCGGTGAACCCAGCTACGTCCGAGCCGGCGTTGGCGATGGGCGCGGTGTTCGGCGTGACGGTGACGCTGACGGTGTCGGTGCTGCTGAGCTTGCCGTCGGAGACCGTCAGCTGGAACCCGTACACACCCGCGGTGAGCGGGACGAAAGTGGGCTTGGCGGTGGCCGCACCAGTCAGGGTGACGGCCGCCGGCGTGGTGCCCTGCTGGGTCCAGGCGTAGGTGAGGCTGTTGCCGTCGGGGTCGGTCGAGCCACTCCCGTCCAGCGTCGACTTCGCGCCAGTCAGCGCGGCGAGGTCGTTGCCGGCGTTGGCGATCGGGGCGCGGTTGACGGCGTCCCACCCCCACACCTGGATCTCCGCGAGTCCGATGTTGCTGGTGGCTGAGCTGGTCTGGGTGATGTTGAGCTGGATGCTCGTGACCGTCCGGGCCGCGAACGGGATCGTGGTGGCGGTCCCTGCGTTCACCAGCGAACCGGTATTGACCGTGGTGCCGTCGGAGAAGGCCAACGTGGCGCCGGTGATCGCGTCGCTGGTGTTGGGGCGGTCGAAGAGCACCACCCTGTCGACCAGGACGGGAGCCGCCCAGGTGAGCTTCAGCCAGCTCCCGGCCTTGCCGCCCAGGGTGGCCCACTCACGCGTGTAGTCGGTCGGGTACCCCGTGGCGAAGCCGTCGATGGCCTTGGCAGCGGTCTGGGTGGTCGTGGTGTTCTCGGAAGACGCGCTCGCTGTGGCCTTCAGGGCCAGATTCGTGGACACCGGGGGTGCCGTGTCGACCACGACCTTGACGGTGTCAGGCGCGGAGTACAGCTGCTCGTCGAAGACGACGAGGCTGAACTCGTAGGTGCCCGGGGCGGACGGGGTGAAGGTGGGCCGGGCGGCGGTGGCACCGGTCAGCGTCACGGCCTGAGGAGTGGTGCCGACCTGGGTCCAGGCGTACTTGACGGCGGTCCCGTTCGGGTCGCTGGACGCGCTCCCGTCCAGCATCACGGTCTGGCCGGAGTAGACCGAGATGTCAGCGCCGGCATTGGCCTGCGGTGCCAGATTCGCCGAGACAGTGACGATGACCCGGTCGGTCGAGGAGGCGGTGCCGTCGTCGACCTTCAGCTCGAACTCGTAGGTACCCGCCGTGGAGGGCAGGAACGAGGCCTTGGCGCTCGTCGCCGCATCGATGGTCGTCGCGGGACCGGAGACTTTCGTCCAGGCGTAGGTGAGCGCGTTGCCGTCCGGGTCAGACGAGCCGGAGCCGTCGAGCGAAGCCGCCGCCCCAGTGACCCCGGTGTGGTCCGCGCCGGCCGACGCGACCGGGGGGCGGTTGCCGACCGGGGCTGGGTCGCCCCACGCCTGGATCTCCGCGAGCCCGACGTTGTGGGTGGTCGCGCTCACGCCGGTGATGTTGAGCCGGACGCTCTTGACCGTCCGCGCAGCGAACGTGACGGTGGTCGCCGCACCAGAGTTCGTCAGGGTGCCTGCAGAGATCGTGCTGCTGTCGGAGAAGACCAGCGTGGCAGCGGTGACCTGGTCGTCGGAGTTGGGCCGGTCGTACAGCACAACCCGGTCGATCAGAACCGGCGCTGCCCAGGTGAGCTGGATCCAGCTGCCGGCCTTGCCGCCAATGGTCGCCCACTCCTTCGTGGAGTCAGTCGGGTACCCCGTGGCGACGCCGTCGACGGCCTTGGCCGCGGTCTGGCTGGTGGCCGTGTTCTGAGAAGATGCCGTCACGGTCGCGGTGCCGGCCAGATTGCTGGCGGCCATGGCGTTGGGGGCGCTCAGGCTGCCGAACCAGTCGCTGTAGTACCGCCAGAAGTTCCGGTTGCCGTATGCCGAGCACGAGTCGCCCAGCCCGTACAGGTTGGCGAGGGCCGCCGCATTGGGCGTGTACGGCGTGTAGATGTACAGCACGCGCGTCGCATTGTTTCGGATGTTCACGCTCTTCGTGCCACAAGCGGCGTTGGGGCTGTACAGGATGTTGTTCCAGCCGAGCTGGTAGGCGTACGAAGCCGGCTTGGCGATGTAGATCTTCATCTGCCGTGCGGCTGAGTAGACCTGGTTGGCGAATCCGTAGTACTTCGTGTCGCAGGCCGCGGTGTCCGGGCACCCCATGCCCATCGCAGACCGGTACTGCGTCGACGATGGCGCGGTGCTGGTGATGAGCCCCTGCTCCTTCTGCAGCATCACGATGAGCACCTTGGGGCTGATGCCGCAGGACAGACCCACCCGCGCGATGATCTCGGCCGAAGACATGGTCGCGGCGGGTAGACCGGCGCAGTACGCATCGGCTGCGAAGGCGTTGGTCGCCTGGGAGTAGTCCTTGAGGCACGGCATGCTCGTGCCGTTGCACGTCGACACCTTGCCGTTGAGGAAGGCCTGGATCTGGGCGATGCTCATCGAGCCGGAGTCGTAGAACTTCTCGTCCGAGATGATGAAGCCGGCCTGGAAGTCGCTCGCCGTGGCGGCGGCGGCCCTCGGAGATGACGCGGAGATGATGCTCAACCCGACGAGGGCGAGCGTGACGGAGACGAGGGCAGTGGCGACCACGCGAGCGGCGGCCTTCATGACGGCCCTGGTCGGCTGGGCGCTCATGGGCGGTGCACCGTGACGGTCTCGGAGGTGCCTTGGGAGGTGGCGGAGGAGTATGACAGGCTCAGAGTCCAGTCACCTGCCGGTACGGCGACGCTGATGCGCCCGCAGTTCATCGCCGACGCGGAGGGGGCCGCCTCGATCGTCCCCGAGGCGGTGCTGCTCCCGCTGGGGGCCGTGAGCGTGCAGGTTCCGGTGTCCTCGGTGACTCCGGTGACCAGACCCGACGCGTACACCCCATCGCTGGAGAACCCGTAGTTGACGACCGTCACGGTCACCTTGGCCAAGGTCGTGCTCGCCCCGGTGGCAGCCCTCGTCGCTGCCGTCGGGGACGGTGAAGAGCTCGAGGACGGGGACTGAGACGGCGTCGACGATATCGTCGAGGAGCGGGACGACGAGGGAGCTGCGGTTGCCGCGGACGAACTCGCGGGGGTCGGGCTGACCCGGGCGCAGGAGGCGACAAGAAGAAGGCTGAATGCCGCTGCGACAAGCATAGGAATGCTTGTCGCCTCCCTCCGACGGCGTGCGAGATCTGTCTGAGCCACGCGACGACGATGCCACGAAGGACGAGAAAACGCCGCGCACCTGAACCTCACCCTGAGAGTCTCCGGAGGCACCCTTCTGGGAGAAGTGGAAGGTGCCGTCGGCGCCCAGTCCGTACCGGCAAACATCGCCTTGTGGGTCACGTCGAGCCCGACCATCGTGACCTCGACACTCCCACCCCTAGCCGGGGACTCTCTGAGAGACCCACAGACAATTCCTCGCCACGGCGCTGTAACCAACTACTTTCCGCGGAGGTTCTCTGGGTGTAACCCTTCGATTGGGGAGTTGGAGCGGTCATGAAGCGGGAACTGGTCGGGGACGTCTCGGAGTTCGAGCGACGCCGGGTTGAAGAGCTGCTGGCTCGTACGCCGAGGTGGTCGGAGCGCTGGCCCGCTCTCTACCCGGTCTCCGTGTGGGTGCATCGTGCCCGCCGTCGCCTCCAGTGGTGGCTTCGCCCCAGCCGTTGGGCCACCCACCGTGCGGGTGAGCCCCTTCCCGTGCGCATCAGCGAGCACTCGTCGCTGCTGCGGCGCCAGTTGGGCACCGACGAGGTCGATCTGCAGGAGAACAAGGTCGTCAACCTCCGTCTCGCCAGCGCCCACGTCGACGGCCTCCTCATCCGGCCCGGCGAGACGCTCTCGTTCAACCGCACGGTCGGGAACTGCACGGCACGCAAGGGGTACGTGTCGGGGATGCGGCTGCAAAACGGCGATGCAATCTCCGGTATCGGCGGCGGCATCTGCCAGCTCGGCAACCTCATCCACTGGCTTGCTCTGCACAGCGACCTCACCGTGGTGGAGCGGTCGGAGCACTCGTTCGATCCCTTCCCCGACAAGGGACGCGTCCTGCCGTGGGGCACCGGCGTGACCATCGTCTACAACTACGTCGACCTCGTGCTCCGCAACGACACAGACACCACGTTCCAGCTCTCCATGACCGTCGGCGACACGTACCTCGAGGGCGAGCTCCGCGCTGATCGTCCGCAGCCACGCAGCTACAAGGTGTACGCGGCGCGCGAGCGCTTCTTCCACGCACACGGCGAGTACTTCCGGACCAACCAGCTGCGCCGGCGGGTGATCGACAAGGCGCCCGGCAACCAGATCGGCGACGAGCTCGTACGCGAGAACTGCGCGCTGGTGAAGTACCTGCCGACCTCCGCCGACATCATCGAGCTGGCCGCCTGACGCGGTCGCTCAGCGCAGGCGCGCGTCCAGTTCGGCGATGCGGCCGACGAGCAGATCGATGAACGCGGGGACGTCGACGTCCAGCGCAACATGGGCGTTCGGGGGATGGCCCCAGACGCCCTTGAGGTCGGCGACAGTCATGCCGCGGGTGAGGTTTCCCGCCGTCTCGACGCCGACCCAGCAGTGCTGTGTACGGATGAGGTCCGGGGCGACGACCGCCGCGACGGCGAGCGAGTCATGCTGCGCGGTGGCGTCGGAGCCGTTCTGGGACAGGTAGAAGGTGCCGTAGAAGTCGACCATCCCGGTAATCGCCTTCGCCACGGGGCCCGCGTCCACGCCACGCAGCGGCGCCCAGTCCGTACCGGCAAACATCGCCTTGTGCGTCACGTCGAGGCCGACCATCGTGACCTCGACGCCGGCCGCGAAGACGCGCGCCGCGGCCTCTGGGTCGAACCAGATGTTGAACTCGCCGGTCGGCGTGTGGTTGCCGGTGATGTGGACGCCGCCGCCCATGATGACCAGCCGGTCGAGCCTCGCGTACAGGTCGGGCCGGGTCGCGGCGAACAGCGCCACGTTGGTGAGCGGCCCGATCGCGATCAGCGTGATCGGCTCGGGGTGGCTCTCGACGAGCTCGGTGAGCAGCGCGAGAGCGCCGCGCGGGTCAGCCGTACGGTCCGGTAGCGGCAGCTGCACACCGCCGAGCCCGCCCTGTCCGTGGATCGACGGGTCGCCGAGGTCGGCCTCGAACGCCAGCGCGCGGGCAGCGCCGGCAGCGACCGGTACGTCGTCGCGGCCGAACAGGTGCAGGAGCCGCAGGGCATTGCCGGTCGTGTTCTCGATGCCGGTGTTGCCGCCAACGGTCGTCACGCCGAGCAGGTCGATCTCCGGGCTGGAGCACGCCAGCGCGATGGCGATGGCGTCGTCGATCCCCGGGTCCGTGTCGATGATGACCGGGATGGCCACGCGTACTCCTTAGGCGGTCTTGAGCGCCGCGGCCTTGCGCCGCCTCGCGAAGAGGTCCATCGACGCGAGGGTGAGCGCGACGATGGTGATGATGTACGGCGCCATCTTGGCCAGGTTCGAGTTGATGCCGGCCACGCCGAGACGATCAGCCATCGCGTCCGCCAACCCGAAGATCACAGCGGCCACGAGCGTCGGTACCGGCTTGGCGCGTCCGAACGTCAGCGCCGCCACGGCGATGAAGCCACGGCCGCTGGACATGTTCTGGTTGAACGAGCCCAGGTTCGCCATCGACAGCTGAGCTCCGGCGAGCCCCGTGAGGGTTCCGCACAACAGGATCGAGATGAGCTTGACCCTCGTCGCGTCGATGCCGGCGGCGATCGCGGCAGGCAGGTCCTGACCGACCGCGCGCAAGTGCACGCCGTACCGCGTGCGGTAGAGCAGGAACCCGTACAGCGGCACGCACAGCAGCGCCACGTAGACCAGCGGCGTCTGCTGACCCAGGATCGGGATCGTGAACTTCGGCAGCGAGGAATGGACGCCCTGCGGGGTACCACCCGGATTCCCGTACAGCAGCTGGAGCGCGAACACCGACGCGCCGGCCGCGAGCATGTTGACGCCGATGCCGACGACGATGAAGTCGGCCTTCAGCCACAGGGTGAACACGGCGTAGATGACGCTCAACAGCAACGACGATGCCACGGCGGCGATGACGCCCACGAGCGCGTTGTTGGCCGCGGCGCCGACGGCGATCGCCGAGAAGGCGCCGATGAGCATCATGCCTTCGAGGCCGATGTTGAGGATGTCGCCCTGCTGGGTGATCGCGCCGCCGATCGAGGCGAACAGGATCGGCGTGAGATAGGTCAGCGTGGCCGCGATGAGCGCGACGCTGAAGACCGTGTGAAGGACGTCGTTCACTTCACGCTCCCTTCGACGGTGACGGATTCGTCCTGTACGGCCGCGACACTCTTGACGACCTTCTTGCGCCGCGACCAGTTCCAGGCGAACGTCGCGGTGATCATGAGGACGATGAGGCCGAGGATGACGTCGACCAGCGGCTTCGGGACGTTGGCGTTGGCCTGCATCGAACTCGACCCGGCGATCATGTCGGCGTAGAAGACCGCCGCGAGGATCGCGACCCACGGGTTGAGCCGGGCGAGCAGCGCGACGGTGATCGCGATGAACCCGTACCCGGGAGAGAACGTCTGCACGAACCGTGCGGTCGAGTTCGGCCCGATCACGTACAGCGCGCCGGACAGGCCCGCGACGGCGCCTGACAGTGCCATGACCTGCATGCTCATCGTCTTGGGGTTGACGCCGGTGTACTCGGCGAAGCGGTTCATCTCGCCGAGCTCGCGGACCTTGAGCCCCCAGACCGACCGGGTGAGGACCAGACCAAGGACGACGACGACGGCCAGGCCGATGATGATGTCGGGGGTGAGGCTGTACTGGGCATTGATCACCGGCAGCATCGCGTTCGACCCGAGCTTCTTCGATCCCACGGAGCCGTACGTCTTGTCGATGAACGGCCCTGTCACGAGGTACTGAGTCAGTAGCGTCGCGATCGAGCTCATCATCAGCGTGGTGACGATGATGTTGACGTTCCAGAAGGCCAGCAGCGCTCCAGGGATCCATCCCCACATACCGCCGACCGCGAACCCGACCACCAGCACGATGAGGATGATGAGGAAGCTGGGCAGCGACGAGTCCTTCAGCGCGATACCGGTGAGGGCTCCCGCGAGGGCGCCGACGTACAGCTGGCCTTCGCCGCCGATGTTGAAGAAGCCGGCCCGGAAGCTCACGATCACGGCAGCGGACAGGATCAGCAGCTGCACGGTGTGGGCGAGGAGCGCCCCGAGGCCGTACGGGGTGGTTAGCGGCGACAGGAACAGCTCGGAGTACGCAGCGCCGGGATCCTTGCCGAGCACCGCGATGATGATCGCGCCGATCACCAAGGCGGCGACGACGGCCAGGATCGGCTGGGCCGCGTTGGTGAAGATCGTCTTGAGGATGGTGCTGCCGGTCGACCGGCTGGGCAGTGCCTCCTCGGTCTTCGTCACCTCAGTGGTCGCTGCAGGGGCCTTCTTCTGGAGGGCGTCCGGGATGCCGTCGCCGTCGAGATCGGTGGAGACCAGCCCGGCCTTCTCGGCGTGGAGCGCGTTGGCCGCAGCGATCGCCTCGTCGTCGACGGCCTGGCCGCCCATCGCGAGGCCGACGGCGATCTCGGACATGGTGTCCTGGGTGAACTCGTCGACGATGTGGCCGCGATGGATGACGAGCAGCCGGTCGGACAGGCTCATCACCTCGTTGAGGTCTGCGGAGACAAGCAGTACGGCAGCGCCGCGGTCACGAGCACCGACCAGGGCACCGTGGACGAACTCCATGGCGCCGACGTCGACGCCGCGCGTCGGCTGCGAGACGACCAGCAGGGGCGGGTCGGATTCGAACTCGCGCGCGATGACGACCTTCTGCATGTTGCCACCGGACAGCGACCCGACGAGGGTCGTCGGTACGGCGCCGCGGATGTCGAACGTCTTGATGAGGCGTGACGCGAACTGGCTGAGCCCGCTGAGGCTGAGCCAGCCGGCGCGTGCGACAGGAGGCGACAGGTGCGTGGCGCCGACGTTGTCCGCCACGGACATGCGTGGGGCGGTGCCCACATGGTGACGATCGTCGGGGATGTACGCCATACCGGCGGCTCGCCGTGCCGCGATCGACGCCTTGGTGATGTCGATGCCCTTGAGCGTGACGGTACCGAACGAGGGCTTGTCGAGACCTGCGATCGCTTCGAGCAGCTCTGACTGGCCGTTGCCGTCGACTCCGGCGATACCGACGATCTCGCCGGCGCGTACGGAGAGGCCGATGTGGTCGAGCGCAGTGACGCCACGATCGTCGACCACGGTGAGGTCGGCGACCTCAAGCACGATGTCGCCTGGGTTGGCCGGCGTGTGCTCGATCCGGAGCAGCACCTCGCGGCCCACCATCATCGTGGCGATCCGCTCCTTGGTGAGGCCCGCGGCCGGAACGGTGTCGATGACGCGGCCGTCGCGGATCACCGTGACCACGTCGGCGATCGCGAGCACCTCGTCGAGCTTGTGGGAGATGAAGATCACCGCGACGCGGGCCTTCGCCAGCTCACGGATGACGACGAACATGTCGTCGGTCTCCGACGGCGTCAGCACCGCCGTCGGCTCGTCGAGGACCAAGAGCCTCGTCTCGTGGGAGAGGGCTTTCAGGACCTCGACGCGTTGGAGCTCGCCGACGCTGAGCTCGGAGGTGATCTCGGTGGGGTCAACCTCGAGGCCGAAGCGGGCGGACAGCCGGGTGACCTCGGCCTCCATGGCCGCGGTGTCCAGCTGGCCGTTCTTGGTGATCTCGCGCCCCAGGAAGACGTTGGCCGCGACGGTGAGGGAGCCCACGAGCTTGAAGTGCTGGAAGACCATGCCGATGCCGAGTGCGGCCGCCTGCTGAGGCGTGGTGATGAAGACCTCTTTGCCGTCGAACATGATCGTGCCGGAGTCCGGCACGCCGGTGCCGTTGATCATCGACATCAGCGTCGTCTTGCCGGCGCCGTTCTCGCCGACCAGCGCATGGACGCGGCCGGGAAGGACGTCCAGATCGACGTTGTCATTGGCGACCAGCGAACCGAACGTCTTGGTGACGTGGCGCAGCTGGAGCAGCGGCGTAGCCATGAGGCTCCCTCGATGGGCTCAGGACAGATGGAGGGGGCCGGGCCGATGCCCGGCCCCCACATCATGCACGGATGGTCAGCTGAGCGTGGTCGGAACGGTGATCTTGCCGTCCGAGACCTGCTGGGCGTAGTCGGTGATCTTCGCCTGCATGTCAGCCGGAACGATGTTGCCGTTGTCGGCGAAGGTGAGGCCAACGCCGCCGTTCTTCAGACCGTACGAGGTCGTCTGGCCGTAGGCCAGCGTGCCCGCGTCAGCAGCGAGGACAGCAGTGTGGATGCCGTCGCCCACGTTCTTCAGCATCGAGGCCAGGATGAAGCCCTGGTAGAGCTTGTTCTGGTTCGAGTCGACGCCGATCGCGTAGCGGCCGGTGTCCTTGGCAGCCTTCAGTACGCCTGCACCTGCGCCACCGGCGACCTGGTAGACGACGTCAGCCTTGTCCTGCTCGTACATCGACTTGGCGATCGAGTAGCCCTTGTCGGAGTCGGTGAAGTTGCCGACGTAGCCGACCTTGACCTGGATGGTCGGGTCGACGGTCT
>Ga0209538_1001024_pt1 | contig 15096 bp, 14 predicted proteins | sample BarGraNGADG00211_2_FD_184492 | JGI IMG/M metagenome (GOLD analysis project Ga0209538, IMG submission 184492) | Arctic peat soil microbial communities from Barrow, Alaska - Barrow Graham LP Ref core NGADG0004-211 (SPAdes) (version 2) | ecosystem: Environmental > Terrestrial > Soil > Wetlands >... | reverse complement strand
TTCTCCTGCACATCCAGCCCGGTGAGCCGGAGCAGGCGCCGCGAGTGGTGCCCGGCGTCGACGACCTTCGGCTTGATCCGGACCGTGGTTCCGTCGGCGTCGGCCGACATGTCGAGCTCCGCGACGTCGAAGCCCAGAGCGTTCAGCTTCTCGATCCGCGCCGCGACCCGCCACCGTTCGCCCGCGCCGAACGACTCCTCCTCGGTGAGCGCCGCCCACAGGTCCTGGTAGCGCGTGGCCAGCAGGTCGCCGATCGCCACGGTGTCCGTGTCTTCGTCGAGCAGCTCCCCGGCGACGAGATCCATCAGTTCGCCGATGATGTTCGTGCGCGCGATCTCGAGGTCGTACGCGCGCTGGCCTCTGGTGAGGCTGTCATGCAGCTCGCCCGTCTCGGCATCGACGAGATACGCGGCGAACATCTCGGCGTCGCGCCGGAACAGGGTGTTGGAGAGCGAGACGTCGCCCCAGTAGAAGCCGAGCAGGTGCAGCTGGACGAGCAGCACGGCGAGAGCGTCGATCAGCCGAGTGGCGGTGTCGGGCTGCAGGACCTGGCTGAACAGGGCGCGGTACGGCAGGGCGAACTGCAGGTGCTTGGTGATCAGGACTGCCTCGAGCGGATCCCCCTCGGGCGTGGTACGCCCGGTGATGACGCCAACCGGTTCCACGCTCGGCACGTCCATCCGGTCCAGCGCGCGGAGCAGCTCGTACTCACGGAGCGCGACCGTTTCGCCGATCTCCTTGATCGCGATCACCCGTCCCGAGAGCTTGACGAACCGCACGATGTGCCGCGAGATGCCGCGGGGCAGCGCCGCGATCGTCTCGTCCGGCCACTCTTCGAGCGGGATCTGCCACGGCAGGTCGAGGAGCGCCGGGTCGGGCGCCGCGGCGACGATCTGCAAGGACTTGGCCACGCGGGGACTCCCCTGGATCGGTGTGGGGCGAACGCTACCGGTGCGCGGCGGACGGAGCCGCTCGCGAGCCGTTCCGGTGCGGTCCACAGGCCGAGGACCGTGGACGCGCCGCGGGGCGGGTCGGCTTGCGCCGGACCCGCCCCGCGGTCGTGCGGTGAACCGTGTGCTCAGGTCAGGCGGTCGCCCGTTGATGCGGAGAAGTGGTGCTGCTCACCCGGGCGGATGGTGACCCAGATCTGGTCACCCTTATTGGGGACAGTGCGCGGGTCGATCCGCACGATGAGTTGCGCGTCGCCGGCACCAGAGTGCATGTTCTGGGCCTCGTTGTGCGCGCCGGCAAGCGAGCCGTACACGTACGCGTCGGAGCCGAGCTCCTCGACGACGCTCACGACGATCGGGAACGCACCCTCGGTCGCGCTCGACGTGACGTCGAGAGACTCGGGACGGAAGCCGATGCTCACGTGACGCTTGTCGGCGTCGGTGATGGCGCTCAGCGTCTCGCGACTCAGCGGAAGGCTGGTCGCACCGAGGATGGCAGCGCCGTTCTCCACCCGGAAGGTGCCGATGTTCATCGCCGGTGAGCCGATGAAGCCGCCGACGAAGATGTTCGCCGGTGTGTCGTACATGTCGCGCGGGGTGCCGACCTGCTGGAGGACGCCGTCCTTGAGTACCGCGATGCGGTCACCCATGGTGAGGGCCTCGGTCTGGTCGTGCGTGACGTACACCGTCGTGACGCCGAGGCGGCGCTGCAACGAGGCGATCTGGGTGCGGGTCTGGACGCGAAGCTTGGCGTCGAGGTTCGACAGCGGCTCGTCCATCAGGAAGACCTGGGGCTGGCGCACGATCGCGCGGCCCATCGCGACGCGCTGACGCTGACCACCGGAGAGCGCCTTCGGCTTGCGCTCCAGGTACTCGACCAGGTCGAGGATGCGGGCTGCCTCCTCCACGCGCTTGCGGATGTTGGCCTTCGGGACGCCCGCGATCTTGAGCGCGAAGCCCATGTTGTCGGCCACCGACATGTGCGGGTACAGGGCGTAGTTCTGGAAGACCATCGCGATGTCGCGGTCCTTGGGCTGCACGTTGGTGACGTCGCGGTCACCGATGAACACCCGACCGGAGTTGATGTCTTCGAGGCCGGCGAGCATGCGCAGCGAGGTCGACTTGCCGCAGCCGGAGGGGCCGACGAGGACGAGGAACTCGCCATCGCCGACGTGGAGGTCGAGCCCGTCGACAGCGGGGCGCTCGGTGCCCGGATAGGTCCGGGTTGCGTGGTCGTACGTGACGGTTGCCATGATGAGGTAATTCCCTTCACCGGCAGGAACGTGCCGGACGATCCGTTGTGAAAGGTGCCCCGCGTGTCCGCGCTGACACGGTCCTTCTGCCGGCGCGAGCCGGGTGAGGTGAACCGCCCTCTATCCTGCCACAAGTTCGGCAAGGTACTGAAGGGTCTGACAGAGCGCTTCGGGGTCCGGGACCCGGTAGCGCGCCTTGGTGCTCCCGGTGCCGACCTTGATCGCGATGTCAGCCGGTCCGAGCGCCTCGAAGGCGACCTCGTCAGTGACGTCGTCGCCGGCGAACAGGACGGTCGTCGCCCCGACGTCGTGACGGAGGAGGGTGAGCGCTTCGGCCTTGGTGGTGGGGACGACGGTCAGTTCGACGATGTCCTTGCCGCGCATCACTCCGGTCCCCAAGGACGCCGCGAGCTGCCGGATCTCTGCGATCGCCAGCGCGGCGTCGACCACTGATGCCCGTCGGGTGTGCAGCACGTGCGCGGTCGGCTTGTGCTCGACCCAGACGCCCTCGCGGGCGCGGGCGATCACGCCGAGCGCCGCGCCGACCTTGTCCAGGAGGGCCTGCTGTACGGCGTCGAGCGTCACGGCGACCGACTCGACGCCGTCGGCGGTCACGACGCCGTGTTCGGCGCCGTGGCTCCCGACCAGGTGGGTGCCCACCGGGACCTCGGCCCGCAGGTGCAGGTCCGCGAGCGCGCGCCCCGAGACGAGTGCGATCTCTACGCCGTCGCGGGTGGCGAGCGTGCGAAGTGCGGCTACCCCGGTGCGCAGGATCCTGGATCGGTCGGGGTCGTCCCGGAGCGGGCTGAGCGTCCCGTCGAAGTCGAGGGCGACCAGGAGGACCGGCCGCTTCATCCGAGCGGCGAGACCGGCCAGTGCGCTGTCCAGCGCGGTCGCGGCGGGTGAGGTGCTCATGGGTGCTCCGTCCGGGTCGGAGAGGCAGAAAGGACGGCCAAGAAGGTCTTGGCCCACTTCGCTACGTCGTTGTCCAGCACCCGACGGCGCAACTTCTTCATTCGCCGGCGGGCCTCACGCCGGTCGAGGGTGGCGGCCTGCATGAAGGCGTCCTTCATGCCGTCGATGTCGTGCGGGTTGACCAGGAAGGCGCCGGCCAGCTCGTCGGCGGCGCCGGTGAATTCGCTCAGCACCAGAGCGCCACGCTCGTCGGACCGCGCCGCGACGTACTCCTTCGCCACCAGGTTCATGCCGTCCCTCAGTGCGGTCACCAGCATCACGTCCGCGGCCAGGTACAGAGCCGCCATCTCGTCCTGCGGGTAGTTGTGGTGCATGTAGTGGATCGCGGTCTGCCCGAGCCCACCGAACTCACCGTTGATCCGTCCGACGGTGGTCTCGACGTCTTCCCGAAGGCTCTGGTAGGTGCCGACGTTCTCCCGGCTCGGGCTGGCGACCTGGACCAGGGTGCACTCGGGCACGGTGAGACGACCCTCGGCGAGGAGCTCGCCGTACGCCTTGAGCCGATGCCGGATGCCCTTGGTGTAGTCCAGTCGATCGACGCCGAGAAGGACCACCTGCGGGTCGCCGAGCTCTTGCCGGATCTCTCGCGCCCGCAGCTGCACCGCCGGCGTCCGGGCCAGAGCGTCGAAGGAGGCCGAGTCGATGGAGATCGGGAACGCCGCGGCCCGGACGTGCCGGCTGACCCGGCCGTGCCCGTTCGTGAGCGTGATGATCGATCCCCGCGTCGTCGCGCCGAGCATGCGCCGCACCGCGCGGACGAAGTTCGAGGCATCGCCGGCCCGCTGGAAGCCGATCAGGTCCGCGCCGAGGAGGCCCTGGATCACCTGCCGGCGCCACGGTAGCTGCGAGAAGATCTCGAGCGACGGAAATGGGATGTGGTTGAAGAACCCGATCCGGACGTCGGGACGGAGCTCACGCAGCATCGCCGGGACGAGCTGGAGCTGGTAGTCGTGCACCCAGACCGTGGCACCCGGAGCGGCCTGCTCGGCAGCGGCCTCGGCGAACCGCAGATTGACCCGCCGGTACGCGTCCCACCACGCTCGGTGGTACTCGGGCCGCGCGATCACGTCGTGATACAGCGGCCAGAGGGTGGCGTTCGAGAACCCCTCGTAGTGGGCTTCGACCTCCGCGGCGCTGAGCGCGACCGGTACCAACCACATGTTGTCGACCTCGAACGGGGGGACGTCGAGGTCGGGCGCTCCCGACCATCCGACCCAGGCGCCGTCGACGTTCCGCATCACCGACTCGAGCGCTGTGACGAGGCCCCCGGGGGCGCGCTGCCAGTCGATCGAGCCGTGCGCGTCGACGTGGGGGTCCACCGGCAGTCGATTTGCGACCATGACGAGGTCGTACCTGCCAGCATGCACCGAGATCAGCCCCCTTGAAGTCGCGCCAAGGCTATCGGTCGGGGCGATGCCTCGCGCGATTGACCCGACGCGTGATCCGGTTGGGCACTAACGTGCTGATATGGAACGCATCGGACTCAACACCGGGGACGAGCTCGGCGGCTACCGGATCGTGGCGCCACTCGGCTCGGGCGGCATGGGGACCGTGTACCGGGCCCAGGACGCCGCGGGGAACCCGGTTGCGATCAAGTTGCTGCGACCTCTGCCGGGCGGTGACACGGACGCGCGAGCACGGCTGGCCCGTGAGGTCGCTGCACTGCAGCGGTTGCGGCATCCGGGAGTCGTGCGGGTGTGGGACGCGGAGCTCGACTCGAGTGAGGCCTTCGTCGTCACGGAGCTCGTCGACGGGCCGGATCTCGAGCAGTTCGTGCGTGACCACGGGCCGCTCGATCGAAAGCTCCTCGCCCAGCTCGCCGCCGCGCTCTACGACGCGCTGGCGGCCGTGCATGCGGCCGACGTCGTGCACCGCGACGTGAAGCCGGCGAACGTGCTGATGACGAGCCAGGGTCCGGTGCTCATCGACTTCGGGATCGCTCAGGCGGGGGATGACGCCCGCCTCACTCAGATCGGCCTGGTCGCCGGCACTCCCGGGTATCTCGCGCCCGAGCTGCTCGACGGAGCGGATCCGTCCGCGGCGAGCGACTGGTGGGGCTGGGCCGCCGTCCTCGCCTTTGCCGGGACCGGCCGGCCGCCGTTCGGCTCAGGCTCAACGCCCGCGGTCCTCGCCCGGGTCCGCTCGGGTCTGGTGCAGCTCGGGGGACTGCCTCGAGCCAGCGCCGTGGCCCTCCGCGCGGCACTTGCCGCCGACCCGGCCTACCGCGCTGCCCCGCAAGAGCTGCTCGGCGCCTTGCGGGTGCAGGCGGAGTCGCGCGACGAGCCCGTCGAGCTGGAGACGGGCGTCGACAACGGGGCGACGGACGAGGTGCTGGGTGAGCCGACGGCGGTGCTGGGTGAGCCGACGGCGGTGACCGCCGAGCCGACCAAGCTGCTCCCCGGCGGCGCCGAGGCGCCCGGCACTCCCGCGGGCGAGACCGAACCGGGGTTCGACCGTGAGTCCCCGGCGGTCGAGCCGCCGACGGGCGAGGAGGAGCTCGCCGACGAGGCGTACGAGCCACCCGTGCCACGGCACCGGTTCGGCTCTTTGCTCGCGCTGCTGCTCGCCGTCTGCGCCGGGGCTGCGCTGCGTCCCGGCTGGGCGGCCATGGCGGTGGTCGCGGGTCTGCTCGTGTTCCGAACCGTCGGATCCAACGTCACGGCGCTGCACGAACGGCGTTCCGCGCGTGGCGGAGAGCGGTCGGCCGATCGCTTCCGGGCCGTGCTCGCGTCGCCCTGGCACTTCCTGCGAGCGATCGTGGAGCTCTTGCCGTCGATCATCGTGGGAGCGAGCGTCGCGATCGTCGTCGGGGGTGTCGGATGGTGGGCGCTGGCGACGAACCACGTGGTGATCCCAGCCGTGCAGAGCGCGAACGGCACTGCGCAGGGCGGGGCGAACGAGCCGTGGGTCTACTCGGTGCTGGTCGCCCTCGCGCTGGCCGCCGGCGTGCTCGCGTCGTGGTTCGGCCCGGCGAGCGCTCGGACCCGCCTCGGCGCCCGTTGGACTCTCGGCGCGATCGCACCGGGACGTGCGGGAGCCCTCGTCTTCGTGCTCGTGTGCCTGGCTCTCGCCGCGGTCGCCGCGGTTCTCGTGCTGTGGGGGCACCAGCTGGTGTGGTGGCCGATCCCCGGGGCTCCGATGATTCACTGACCGGGCCGGCTGCGACGCCGAGATTAGCGCCGCATTGTGCCCCGCCCGGCCCGGCCCGCGACGTAGGCTGACGCCATGCCGGAGGAGATGACGATCAGTGCGGAGCGGCGCTCGGGTAGTGCGTCCCTCGCCTCCAGGTTCGGGCCGGCCCAGCCCGTGGTCACCACGGTGGTACGGGTGGCGCTCGGCTGCGTGCTGCTGTACTCGGGATACGCGAAGCTGATCGACCTGCCGGCCAGCGTGCGCGCGACCCGGGCGTACCAGCTGCTGCCGGAGAGCCTCGTCCCGCTCGTCGGGAACGGTCTGCCGATGTTCGAGCTGATCCTCGGCGTGCTTCTGATCGCGGGCTTGCTGACTCGCGCCGCGGCCGGGCTCACCCTGCTGCTCATGCTGGCCTTCGAGGTCGGCATCGCCTCGGCCTGGGCGCGAGGGCTGGCGATCGACTGCGGTTGCTTCGGCGGCGGCGGCAACATCGATCCGAGCAAGACGACGTACGTCATCGAGATCCTTCGCGACCTCGGCTTCATCCTGCTCGCCGCATTCATCGTTCGGTGGCCGAGGTCCCGGTTCTCGCTCGACCGCGCCGTCGGCCTCGACCCGCAGCCGCGCTGAACGTCCCGTCCACCCGAGATCCGCGATAGAGGAGCACGTCACGATGCCGACGAACGACCCGAAGCCGACCAAGGCCGACCGCCGCGATGCCGCACGCGCCAAGGCGCAGGCCCTCCGTGCGGAGCAGCTCAAGCGCGAGCAGCGTCGGCGCGTGTACCTCGTGTCCGCTGCGGTGGCCATCCTTGCCGTGATCGCGATCGTGGTGGTGGCGATAATCGGGACGTCCGGCGAGAAGAGCCTGGCGACTGTCGCTACACCGGCCGGTGCGACCGCGAACGCGGGTATCCCGATCGGCCCCGACGGCGTCGCCGGCAAGGCGATCCCGGCCGGCGCGGTCGTCGTGGACCTCTACACGGACTTCATGTGCCCGGTCTGCGGTGCGTTCGAACAGCAGAACGGCGCGGACCTGGACGCGCTGACCAAGGCCGGGACCGCGACGATCGTGTACCACCCGATCGCGATCCTTGACGGGTCGTCGAACGGGACCAACTACTCGACGCGGGCCGCACAGGCTGCCGCGGTCGTGGCCGACCAGGATCCGGCGCACTACCTCGCGTTCGACGAGGCGCTGTTCGCGAACCAGCCGGCAGAGAACACCAGTGGCCTGACGAACGGGCAGATCGAGCAGATCGCGCAGGGCGTCGGCGTTCCGAGCTCGGTCACGGCGACGTTCGCCGACGGGAAGTTCGTCGACTGGGTGAAGGCCGCGACCTTGCAGGCGTCGAAGGACGGCGTCAGTGGCACTCCTACCGTCAAGATCAACGGGAAGGTCTTCGGCGGGAACTGGCAGACTGCCGGTGAGCTCAAGGCCGCCATCGTTGCCGCGGGTGGATCGGCAAGCGGGGCTGCCAGTTCGACTCCGTCAGCCAGTTCGACGCCGAGCCCGTCGGCGAGCTGACCTGCTCCCGTTCGACTCTCGCGCCATTCGAGTGGAGTGTTCTGGCACGCGCGCACGGCGCGCCGGTGCCAGAACACTCCACTCGGCGTATCTCCGGTCTCCGCGCGGCGGGTATCGTGGTGCGCCGCTGTGCGCACCGGCGCGCAGCCGACGCTGGCATGGCGCAACTGGTAGCGCACCCGACTTGTAATCGGGCGGTTGCGGGTTCGAGTCCCGCTGCCAGCTCGTCGAAGCCCGACCTGTGGTGAACAGTGGCGCCCTCGCGGTCGCTTCGGCGCAGGCGTGCACCTCGACCACGATCGCCGTCACCCGCACCCAGCGGTAGTACTGGTTGTTCTTCGCGCTCGGATGGGAGGGCGTCATGTCGTCACATCAGACCAAGAATCGCGCTGCCGTTGTCCTTCTCGCGGTAGTTCTCGGGCTCGCGGGCGTTCGCGGCGCGGCAGCAGCCGGCGTCAACGTGCTGGGTCAGTCCCTCGGGGCCGGCTCGGGCGGGGTCGGGCAGTGCTCGTCGCAGGGCATCGATGTCAGCTACGGCGTGGGGTACGCCGAGAAGGTTGGCGGCTTCGCCGTCACGTCGGTCACGCTCAGCGGGATCAGTGCCGCGTGCATCGGCCGGCACGTCGCCGTGGCGCTCACGGGCTCCGACGGAAGGCCGATGGCATCGGTCAGCACCCAGGTGGCCGGAGCCGAGACCACTCTGAACGTTCCGGAGACCTCGACCGTTGCAGCCGAACAGCTCGGCGGCGTGTCGGTCGTCATCACCGACTGACGATCAGGCGTCCGGCAACGCCCAGTCGAGTGCAGTCGCGCCCTGTCCGAGCAGCAGGGCGTTGACGCGCGAGAACGGGCGTGAGCCGAAGAACCCGCTACTTGCCGACAGCGGGCTGGGATGCGCGCTCTCGATCAGCGGCGTCGCACCCAGGAGCGGCGCGGCGGTCTGGGCGTCGCGGCCCCACAGGACCGCGACCAACGGGCCGCCGCGCCGGGCGAGTGCCTCGATCGCGCACTCCGTGACCGCTTCCCAGCCGCGACCGCGGTGCGATCCGGGCTGTCCGGGCCGAACGGTCAGCACCCTGTTGAGCATCATGACGCCGCACTCGGCCCACGTGGTCAGGTCGCCGCTGCGAGGCGGCGGGACCCCGAGGTCGTCCTCGAGCTCACGGAAGATGTTCTGCAGCGACCGGGGGAGAGGTCGCACGTCGGGCCGGACCGAGAACGACAAGCCCATCGGGTGCCCCGGGGTGGGGTACGGATCCTGGCCGACGACGAGGACACGCACGTCCGCCATCGGCTCGCGGAAGGCCCGGAAGACGGCGTCGCCGGCCGGCAGATAGCCGCGTCCGGCGGCCACCTCGCCCCGCAGGAACTCCCCGAGTGCCCGGATCTGCGGCTCGACCGGAGCGAGGGCGGCGGCCCAGTCCGCTGCCATCAGCTGGTCGAGAGGGCGCGCGGTCACGGGCCCGAGAGTATCCATCGCGCGGTCGGCGTGCAGCACCGAGGGGGCCCGAGCCGCCCGTCCAGCGTGCGCGATGCGCCAGCGGAGCGTTCTGGCACACTTGCTCCGCGAGTCTGCGTCGCGACGCTCCGACCGGCTAATGACACCCATGTGATTCGGGCCTAGAGTATGTGTCGGAACCGGTGCGCTGAGCAGCAGGAGGACGTATGGACGCGACGACGAGCGCGCTTCGCGTCACGGGGAGCCCGGACCTCACGGGGAGCCCGGACGTCGCAACGCTCTCCGAACGCGACGAGCAGGTGCTCGCCTTCGAACGGCAGTGGTGGAAGTACGCGGGCGCCAAGGAGCAGGCGATTCGCGAGCTCTTCGACATGTCGGCCACGCGCTACTACCAGGTGCTCAACGCATTGATCGATTCTCCGGCGGCGCTCGCCCACGACCCGATGCTGGTGAAGCGCTTGCGCCGGATGCGCAGCACCCGTCAGCGCGCGCGAAGCGCACGTCGGTTGGGACTTGAGGGCTCATACCCCGCTCCGACCGGCTAGCGTATCCGGCGTGACGAAGCCGAACTACCCGTACCCGGAAGACGAGTTCGACCAGGCCGCGCTGCATGCGGGGCCACGTGGCGTGCATCGGCAGCCCCGCGCCGGCTTGCGGCGCTGGTGGCCCTTCCTGGCCGTCCTGGTGCTCGCGCCGGCCCTGGCCCTTGCCTTCGTGACGTTCCTCTCGCACTCGGGCACGTCGTCGAAGATCCCAGGGTTCTCATCGCTGACGGAGGACAGCACCGCCAGCGGGGCGCCGTCCCAGACGAGCTCGCCGACGGCTTCGGCCACAGCTTCGGCCACGACGACGCCGACGCCGACCGCGGCGGGGCCTGCTCTCGGTACCAAGATCCAGGTGCTCAACGGCGCCGGCGTCAGTGGCGTCGCCGGGAAGGCTTCGGCGAAGCTCACGGCGGCCGGGTTCACCAGCGTGACGTCGGGAAACTACGGCGGCGCCGCCTTGAGCGTGTCGACCGTGTTCTATGCAACCCCAGCCTATGCCGTCACCGCCAAGGCGGTCGGCACGGCCCTCGGGATCGCTCAGGTCAAGGAGTCGGCCACCCAGGCGAGCGGAGCGATCGTCGTCGTGCTCAAGAGTGACTACAAGCCCTAGGCCTGGTCCTGCCCGGAGTTGATTCCAGTCACCCCCACACCGAGGGGGTGTTCTCGAGCGTCCATCGGACCTCGTCATCTTGCACTCTCGGGGTGAGAGTGCTAACCATGACCTAGCACTCTCATGCCGAGAGTGACAACGAACTTCGGCAGTCCTCGTGAGGTTCGAGCTACGTCGGGACATGACCGACGAACGCCGGGCCGTCCGTCGCGGGCACGGGACGCCGACCAACCGCTACCTGCGGAGGACTGAACCCGAATGGCCAAGCTCATTGTCTTCAACGAGGAGGCCCGTCGCGGCATGGAACGGGGCATGAATGCCCTGGCCGATGCCGTCAAGGTCACCCTCGGCCCGAAGGGCCGAAACGTTGTTCTCGAGAAGAAGTGGGGTGCGCCCACCATCACCAACGATGGTGTGAGCATCGCCAAGGAGATCGAGCTCGAGGACCCGATCGAGAAGATCGGCGCCGAGCTCGTCAAGGAGGTCGCCAAGAAGACCGACGACGTCGCCGGCGACGGCACCACCACCGCCACCGTCCTGGCCCAGGCGCTCGTGCGCGAGGGTCTGCGGAACGTTGCGGCCGGCGCCAACCCGATCGCCCTCAAGCGCGGGATCGAGAAGGCCGTCGAGGCCGTCACCGCGCAGCTCCTGATCAACGCCAAGGAGGTCGAGACCAAGGAGGAGATCGCCGCGACCGCGGGAATCTCCGCCGGGGACCCGGCCATCGGCAACCTGATCGCCGAGGCTCTCGACAAGGTCGGCAAGGAAGGCGTCATCACGGTCGAGGAATCGAGCGCACTCGGCCTCGAGCTCGAGCTGACCGAGGGCATGCGCTTCGACAAGGGCTTCCTCTCGGCCTACTTCGTGACCGATGCGGAGCGTCAGGAGGCCGTCCTCGAGGACGCGTACGTCCTGCTCGTCGAGTCAAAGGTCTCGAACGTCAAGGACCTGCTCCCGTTGCTTGAGAAGGTCATCCAGGCCGGCAAGCCGCTGGTGATCGTCGCTGAGGACGTCGAGGGCGAGGCCCTGGCCACGCTCGTCGTGAACAAGATCCGCGGCACCTTCAAGTCCGTCGCCGTCAAGGCGCCGGGCTTCGGCGACCGTCGCAAGGCGATGCTCCAGGACATGGCCATCCTCACCGGTGGTCAGGTCATCTCCGAGACCGTCGGCCTCAAGCTCGAGAATGCCGGTCTGGAGCTGCTCGGTCAGGCTCGCAAGGTTGTCGTCACCAAGGACGAGACCACGATCGTCGAGGGCGGGGGTGACGCCGACCAGATTTCCGGCCGCGTCAGCCAGATCCGTGCCGAGATCGAGAACAGCGACTCCGACTACGACCGGGAGAAGCTGCAGGAGCGCCTTGCCAAGCTCGCGGGCGGCGTTGCCGTCATCAAGGCGGGTGCGGCCACCGAGGTGGAGCTCAAGGAGCGCAAGCACCGCATCGAGGACGCTGTTCGCAACGCGAAGGCGGCCGTCGAGGAAGGCATCGTCGCCGGTGGCGGCGTGGCCCTCATCCAGGCGGGCAAGACCGCGTTCGAGACCCTCGAGCTCGAGGGTGACGAGCTGACCGGCGCGAACATCGTGAAGGCTGCGCTGGACGCTCCGCTCAAGCAGATCGCCATCAACGCCGGCCTCGAGGGCGGCGTCGTGGCGGAGAAGGTCCGCTCGCTCCCGTCGGGTCACGGCCTCAACGCCGCGACCGGCGTGTACGAGGACCTGCTCGCTGCGGGTGTGAACGACCCGGTGAAGGTGACCCGCTCGGCGCTGCAGAACGCAGCCTCGATCGCGGCGCTCTTCCTCACCACCGAGGTCGTCATCGCCGACAAGCCGGAGAAGCACGCACCGGCTCAGGGCGGCGACGGCGGCATGGGCGGGATGGACTTCTGATCCACGCCTGAGCGGCTCCCCGGCAACGGCGCTGCCACTCGTTCGACCTGGGGTCGGGACCCGAATCGACAGATTCGGGTCCCGACCCTTCGTCATCCGCCGGACTCCGTCGACTCCTCGAGGTGCGGGGGCACGGCGGAGCTGTTGGCACGGGCGGCGTCGGCCGCGGTCTTGGCCTCGGTATCGGTACGGCGCTCGCGGCCGGTGACACGCAGGCCCGAAGCCCGCAGCCGACTGACCAGCTCATGTGCCGTCACTGGGACCGCGCCGAGCTCGACCAACCGAGCATGGAGCTCCGCCGGCACGTCGTAGTGGTCGCGGTCGAAGCCGCGGTCGGGGATTCCAGCAGCACGCGCCAGAGCGTGCAACTCCTCGAGTGACGTGTCGCTGACCAGGTGTCCCCAGAATCGCCCGTGCCGCGGCCACAGCGCTGGGTCAACGAGCACGGTCACGACGCGCGTCCTTTCGCCCGGGTCCGGTCACACCGTGGACCGTGGCGCACGCGGTAGATCGCGCAGCCGCGGTGGATCGTGTAGTCGCGGTAGAGCCAGGCATCGCGGGACGGCCGGCGTGGCTCACCGAGGCGGCTACTTCGGCGCCGGGATCACCCGGACCGACGCGGAGTACATCCCCATCCCGCACCGGTAGTTGAGGGTGCCGGTGCTCGACGCCGTGAACTCGAAGGTCGAAGTCTTGCCGGGCTCGAGAACCGTGTTGGCCGGCACGCCCATCTCGGGTGCGACCAGCCAGGCCGCGCAGGTGAGTGCCGTGGACCGGATCTCCCAGCGGACCGGGATACCTGCGTACACCACGGACTCCTGCGGCGTGTACCCGTCCGCTCCCTGGGTCACCGCGAGGACCTGGACGCCGTCGCGAACCGTGACGTTCTTGCTGATGGCGGAGGGCGCCGATGCTCCTGCGCTGCCGAGCCCGGGCACGAGAACCCGAAGCGCACCGCTCACGTTGATGATCGCGAAGGCGAGAACGGCTACGCCGGCCAGCCGGAACAGGCGCTCTCGGGACCGCTGGCGCGCGGCCAGAGTGACACCGCCGATGCTGAGCAGCCCCGGAGTGGTGCCGAGCGCGAAGGCGCCCATGATCGCACCGGCACGAAGGGGGCTCCCGGTCGAAAGGGCGTACAGCTGAACTGCCTGCGTGAACCCGCACGGCAAGAAGAACGAGACTGCGCCCAGGCCGGCCGTCCTGAGGTCCCGGCCCGATCGGCTCTCCACCGCCGGCTGCGCATGATCAGCGTCGTCGGCGGACGCCGTTCGCCGGGTCCGAGCGGTCAACCATGCCGGAAGCGTGGGGGCCAGTCCGGCGAGCTTCGGTGACACGGCCGTGAGCTGGAGACCGACGAGCGTCATCACCGCGGCCGCGACCAGCATGGCAACGGCGAGCGCCGTCCCACTGAGGGTGAGGACGGTGCCGACCAGGCCGGTCAACGCCCCGAGCAGCGCGAAGCCGACGACCCGACCGGCGTTGAAGACGATGTGCGGGCGGAAGCGACCCGCGCGGCTCGAGTCGTCCTGCAGGACCTGATGGCGGGCCGAGACCGCGAGGACGAGACCACCGACCATGGCCATGCACGTGCTGAAGCCTGCGGCGACTCCGAGGAGTGCGGCGAGGAGCATCCCGCCGGCTGCCGAGGGAGTGCCGATCGATCCCGCCAGGCGGGTGAGCCCGGTGAGCCGCGCAACTTCGATGAGGGCCGCGACGGCGACGACGCTGAGCGCGACATCCCGCCACAGCTGGGGGTCGCGGCTGAGCCACGCGCGCCGCCCGCCGAGCCGATATCCGACCTTGGTCAGAGCCTGAGCGAGCCGCGCCCGGTCGATCTCGGTCGCGGACGTGATCCGCACCGTGCCACTGCGGGCACTCGCGACGACCGAGGTCACGCCAGGCAGCTTCGCGACGGTCTTCTGGATCCGGAGCTCGCACGCACGGCACGTCATGCCCTCGACGTGCTCGGTGGAGCGGTACGGCGCCATGGCTTGAGGTTACCTGTCGTTGAATGTGCGCGTACCCGGTTCACGTGCCCGGCGGTCAGCGCAGGAACAGCCTCGAAGCCTGGCTCTCGGCCTCGGCATAGTGCTGCGCGGCAGCGTCAAGAGCCCGGGTGATCTGGTCGAGCGCCTCATCGACCCGCTGCTGGGTGCTCTGCCACTCGCCGAGGACGCCTCCGAAGGCAGCCGCCGCTCCCCCTCGCCAACTCGTCTCGAGGTCCCGAAGGTGCCGCATCATGCCGGCTACCTCGGTGCGGATCGCGTTCGCCGAGCCGCGAGCGGCTGCGCTCGCCTGCGCAACCCTCGCACTATCGACCTCGAACCTTGTCATGCCGACCTCCCGGGCTCTCGGCGCGCTCGTCGCGCTCGATGGGAACGGTAGGTCGCGACCGCGACTGGATGCGGTTCGGCCTCGACGTGAGCCCAGAGCAACCCCACGGCGGGATGCCTGTGGACGGAGGGCGCGGGTCCTGCTCCCGGGCGGCCCCTGCGTCAGGCGCGAGGTTGGGGGCCGGACGAGTCGTCGGGCGAACCGTCCGGCGAACCAGCGGGCCAACCGTCGTCGTCGGCGGCTTCGGTTGCGGCGGTTGCGGTGGCGGCGGTTGCGGCCTCGGCGGTTGCGGCGGCCTCGGCTTCGGCCCTGGTCCGCTCGATCTCGGCAAGCTCCTTGACCGATCGGTGCAGCTCCGCCCCGACGTTCTGCCGCGCCGCTTCCTCCCAGTTTGCACCGTGCGGGCTGCCGAACATCGTGGTC
>Ga0209538_1001023_pt1 | contig 15106 bp, 11 predicted proteins | sample BarGraNGADG00211_2_FD_184492 | JGI IMG/M metagenome (GOLD analysis project Ga0209538, IMG submission 184492) | Arctic peat soil microbial communities from Barrow, Alaska - Barrow Graham LP Ref core NGADG0004-211 (SPAdes) (version 2) | ecosystem: Environmental > Terrestrial > Soil > Wetlands >... | reverse complement strand
ACGCTGATCCTGACTGCCATGGACCAGGTGTCCGAGGGAATCGTCATCCTCGACGAAGACGAACGGCTGCAGTACGCGAACCAGGGGGTGGAGCACATCCTGGGCGTCCCGGCTGCGAGCATCCTGGGGAAGACACTCGCTGAGCTTCCTGCCAGGCCGGGCTCTGAGGAACTCCATCGACGTGCTGCCGCAGCGATGCTTTCGGGACAGCCCTGGACAGGAACGCTGACCATGACCCGTTCCGACGGGACGCCACTGACCCTGCGTGTTACTGTGCACGCTATTCGCCAGCCCGAAGGCCAGACCCGGGGGTACTGTGTCGTCATTCATGATGCCACCGAAGAGGTCCACCGAGAAGAGGGACTGCGTCAGAGCCAGAAAATGGAGGCGATTGGATTACTGGCGGGCGGCATCGCCCACGACTTCAACAACCTGCTGACCGCCATCATGGGCTATGCGGACCTGTTGACGTACTCCCTGCCCCCAGGCTCCTCCGAGGCACAGGCTGCGGCCACCATCAACCAGGCGGCTTTGAAGGCGGCCGACCTCACTCGCCGCCTGCTGGGCTTCGCACGCAAGGGGAAGATCCAGGACGTCCCCGTCGACCTGCGTATGGTCATCCATGAAGTGCACAACCTGCTGGAACGGACCATCCCCCATAACATCGTGATCACTGAAGAGCTGAACGCAGCCCAGGCATCGGTCATAGGCGATTCCACCCAGTTGCAGCAGGTCCTGTTGAACCTCGCCATCAACGCGAGAGACGCCATGCCCGCGGGGGGTACGCTGTCGTTCAGGACGCGGAACGTGCACCTGGACGCCTCGTTCTGCCTGCTCCATCCAGAGACTCGCGAAGGGTGGTACCTGCAGATTGATGTCGAAGATACGGGATGCGGCATTCCTGCCGAGAACATGCCACACATGTTCGAGCCGTTCTTCACGACCAAGGGCGTAGGCAAGGGGACCGGGATGGGACTGGCCATGGTCTACGGCATCGTCCGCAATCACGGTGGCACCATATATGTATACTCTGAAGAAGGCCGGGGGACGGTGTTCCGCATGTACCTGCCGTTCACGGAGACTGCAGGAGCACGGCCAGGCGATAGCCAGCAGCAACTTATTCCTGGCCATGGACGCATCCTCGTCGTCGACGACGAGGATGTCGTCCGGAAGGTTTCAGCCGACATCCTCAGGCAACTCGGCTACGACGTTGACGAATGCACTTCCGGTGACGCCGCAGTGGCTTTGTTTGCAACGCTGCCACTGGAGCGGCGCCCTGACCTGATCGTCATCGACCTGAACATGCCTGGTATGGATGGCATCCAGACCCTGAAGGCACTCAGGATCATCGACAGTGGGACACGCGCTGTGCTATCCACCGGTTTCGGCCTGGATGGGCGTCTGCCGGAAGCGACTGCTGCCGGCTTCACCGGCTGGGTCCAGAAGCCGTTTCACCCATACGAGCTGTCAGTCGCCGTCGCACGGGCGCTGAAGACGCAGCACTAGTCAGCCGGCAGTTTCCTTTCTACGGTCTGCCGCTCGGCGTCGAGGTCGAACACGAACTGCCGCAAGCTTGACTGGAAGAAGTCTCTGATGTGATCCCACGTGACAGGAGTCCCGACGTAGACGGGGTCCTCCTCGACGTCGGCGCGCTCGAACCAGACAAGCCCCTTGCCGATGACGAGCGGCTCGAGGACGGTCATTTCATACCGCTCGAGAGCATTGCGTGCAACCTTGCGGAAGGGGACGGTCTGGAGCACGGTATACAAGTCCACGAAGTCACTGCGCATTCCGCCCTGACTGACTGCCAGCAGCTTCATGGCTGCAATATCCATGACACCGGCCACGTCACAGCCATTCAGCCTTGTCGTGGGCTCCCCGAAGCGTGCCGAGGTCTGCATCAGCAAGAGCCGGGCGCCGTCTGCCTGCACGATCATCGCGTCGTCCCCCATCGTCACGGACTCCACGACGCCGGCAAGTCCGCGCAGTTCTTCGAGGATGTCGGACGGTCTGAACACCTGCTGAGTGTAAAACTCCAGGTCGCCGGAGATCCGGTGCCCCAGGTGCAGCGCCAACCCCGTCCCCCCTGCCAGGACCCCTCCATGCATGCCCAGGGTCGGCCCCACCCGGCTCATCGTCAACCGCGCCTTCTCCTCCACGCACTCAGGATGCATTGGGCTCCTCGAACCACATGATCCAGAAGTTGCGTGCCCTCTCTGATAAACCCTTCTCGGAGAGGAGAACATCGACGATGGCACTCACGGGATAGACGTGGACCAGCCACGACAGGTCCTCCAGATCACCTTGTTCCAGCAGACACGCGATGATGGCAGCAGCGTCCCTCTGCAGGGAGAGAGCGCTGGGATCCACACCGGCAAACAGCCGCATGGTATGCAAGGGCATCGTCGTAGCCCGTTGCGCCGCGTTGACTCTCCGCCGTACCTCGGGCCGGGTAAGCGGACCGATGTAGGACTGGACCATGCGCGCCCCATCACGGTGCGCCATGTACGCGTACTCCTTGTTCCCCGTCTTGCGGATGGTGATGCTCATATGGTGCCTCCTGCGAGCATCATATATATCTTGCTATACAAGTCAATCGGATATTTATACATCATGTTGTACAATTTCGTGCTTTGAAGCATGAAAACAAGGGGCCCGCCATCACTGGCGGGCCCGCGGAAATCGGAATTTGGAAGGAACTATTCGTTCCAGGTAAGCGTGACCGTCCTGAGCTTCGCGTTCCAGACAATCTGAAAACCGAGGTTCTCAGCCACAAAACGCAGGGGAAGCATGCTACGGCCGGACACGATGACCGGGACGACCTTGCTGTTCTTGGGATCGATGGCGAGGCTCTTGCCGTTCACGAGCGCCATAGCCTTGCCAATGGTAAAGACGATGGTCGTGCCACGCACCTCGATGGTCACCTGACGTGTCTTGGCATTCCAGGCGATGGCCCCGCCCAGCTGCTCCACGAGAGCACGCATTGGAACAAACGTGCGGTCCTGGAAGATTACAGCCGAAGCATCCAGTGCGACGCCGGCACCATCCACCATCATGGTCTTGCCCCCAATGGTGAAGACGATGGTGTGCACGGAGACAGGACGCGGCGGAAGAGGAACATAGGTGGCGGTGATCGTCTTGCCGGCCGTCACGTTCGTATCAGTTCTTGCGGCGGTAAGGATCCCGTCACTCCATGAGACGAAGTGGTAGCCTGCATTGGGGACGGCGGTCACGAGCGTACCGCTGGCGCCATAGCCCACGGACTGCGAAAGTGTGCCTGTGATCGATCCGTGGGTGCCTGCCGTGTAGGTCAGGGTGAAGGTGTCGATGGCCGAGCTGAAGATAGCGGTGACATTGACGTCCGCCGTCACGTTCGTATCGGTCCTTGCGGCGGTGAGGATCCCGTCTCTCCATGAGACGAAGTGGTAGCCTGCATTGGGGACGGCGGTCACGAGCGTACCGCTGGCGCCATAGCCCACGGTCTGGGGCGAAGTACCGGTGATCGTGCCGTTCGCACCTGCCGTGTAGGCCAGGGTATAGGATGCACGGGATGCACGCACGATTTCAGCCGTATTCCTGACCCGTAGCCTGTGCCCCGACGCATCCTGCGAAGCGAGACCGATAGCACTCACCCAGTCGCCGACAGTGATTGCCGGGTCCCAGGCGCCAAGCATTGCAGCGTTGTCAGTACCGTCGCCAACGTACCCGTTGACATAAACCTTTGCCACTCCGGTACCATCGTTGATGTATACGGAGTTGTCACCGCCGGTGGTAACGATGGACGTGACGACGCCCTCCACCTTGACGAGCCAGCCTTCACTCGTCTCGAGCATGGAAGCGCCGGTACTCATCGACAGTGGAGAGACCAGCGCCGGTGTGCTGTCTATCATAAGAATGTCATCCGACTCGCTCAGGACATGAATCTGCGAGTCTCCCTCGTATTGGCCCACAATGCCGGTCACCCTGACGAGCGTGCCGAGTGGTATGGCGCTGGTGGAAATACCGAATACGTCCAGGCCGCCAGTAGCATCCTGCACGTAGATGACGTCAAAGAAGGCCGTGTTCGGACCGACTGCCTTGGACTGCGCAGTGACTCGCCCCTCGACCGTCACCCTGTTTCCAAACAAGTCGGGGGATCCGTCAGTATTGGCGTCGACTCGTGTCTCGGCAATAGTCTTCAACAGCGCCCAGTTGAGGATGTTGTTGATGATCTGCTTGTTGGAATATGCGTTGTCGGCTGACGCCGTCTCGAAATCGGAGAAGAAGGCAGTGCCACCCACGACGACTTTCCCGCCGCCCGGCAGAATTTCGGCGGCAAGCCCATACACGTTGCCCATGGCCACAGGCGTAGCGTCACCGGCGAGGTCTGAATCGAGGCTCGCGGTCGTCGGGTGACCCTTGACGAGCCAATCCACGTTGGCATCTGAGCCACCAGCCTTCAGGATGACGGAACATCCACTGTAGAAACTGTAGGTCCGACCGACAGGGATGCCGTCCGTCAGGTGGTACTTCGATCCCGTGTAGTCGTCAAAGTAAAGCCGGTAGTTCTGACCTCCGTTTGAAGTGTCGTCGATGACCTCGTCGTCATTCAGACGCAGGTTGGAACCGATCGCCTCGAGTACGACATTGCCCTGATACGCGCTGTGAGCGGTGAGTTCACTTTTCACGCTCGTCTCATCGTAGTCGGCCCGTGACGTGAGGATGAGGGATCCGCCGGCGTCGACGAAATCCTTGATAACCTGGATCTCTGCCGCACTGTAGTTCTTGGGGGGCAGAGGCTTGCTCTGAGGATCATTCAGAATAAGGATCTTCGCATACTGCAGGTCGGCCGCTGTGAGTTCATGACCGACAACGGTGATGACCGGCATCATCTTCTGCGCTTTGATCATAGCCGTGAGCGTCTTCATGTTGCCGGCGTAGTACCCCGTGGTGTAGGCGTTGTAGTGCCCGCCGTCTATAACGACCTGGGTCACCTCGTCAGGGTTCGCCGCCGTGAACGTCGTGCTCGCAAAGGAGGTCTTCACCTCCGCGCCGACCGTTGCAGTCAGGCGGGCATAGATGGTCCATGTACCCGCCGTTGTTGGTGTCCATGTGATCTTGGCTGTCGTCGTGCCCGACGCTGGGATGGAGAGGGCAGTAACCTCGCCCAGCTTGTTCTCGGGAACGATCGTGTCCTTGAAGAACTCCATCGTGGCGTTCGTGACCCCGACAGAATCATTGTTGTATGCAGTCGCCGTGAAATCGACAGGAGTGCCCACGATTTGGGGATCCTGCGAAGCCTCGACTTTCGACACGCCTACCTTGACCACATCGCCGGTCCAGACAGGAGCGGTGACAGCCACGTCGGTGTCCGCCTGATCAATGCGAACGTAGTAGAAGCTGTAGGGATCTGTCGGCATCGTGTAATTCCATGTCCCTTGATTGGTGTTAGGGTTTGTCGACGCGACAACTACTCCACCATTGGCAATGATAGACACTTTCGTGATGATGTCGGTGGTTTCAGCGTCGCTGAACGTGATGCTGAAGTTCAGCGTCGAGGGATTGTTCAGCGAAGAACCCATGACCGCGTCGTTCAGGTGGTAGGTGACCCGCAGGTCCTTGTCCTCCGTGGCATACACATGTTTCTGCCGTATCGCCTCGAAAATCGCGTCCCTTGTCAGTTCCGGCGCAAGAACCACCGTGCGGGCATCATTGGCAGACATCCAGTTGCCCTTATGGTTGTCCTGGTTGTTCGAGGGAGCAACGTGCCAGCCCTTGTCGAGTGCCATCTGGTAATACTGATAGCTCGGGAAGTAGCCGGCCTGGTGAACGACACCCTCGCCGTTGCCCACTTCGACCAGGTTCACGACGGCATCCGCCTCGGCCGTCCAGTGCGCAAAGTCGTCGAATGTACCAAACGTCGTGCCTGGATGGTTGAGCTGTGAAATGGACTGAGGATACTGGGCAAGCTGCGCATAGTACGCCGTGAGATTCATGGCTGTGTGCGTCCTCGTGTCGTAGCCCACGGTGTTGAACGTGTTGATGTGCCCCGGTCCGCCGCTCCAGGTCATCTCGAACCCGGCTATCCCGACGAATGTCCCCGGCGCGTTGTTTGCGTCGGCCGCTGCCTTCAGAGTGGCCCACTCGGTGCTGGGCCCGACGATACCCAGATTGGCGGCCACAGTCGCTGAATCGCCATCAAACCAGTTGGAATGGTCCGTAATCGCCATGAAATCAGCTCCGGCCGCCTTGGCCGAATCATAGGCCTGTTGCGGTGTTCCGGTACCGTCCGACAGGTTGGTGTGACTGTGCATGCCACCGAAGTAGATGTTGTAGTTCCCGACCGTGAACGTCCAGACGGCCTGGGTGCTCACCGGAGTGGCAGCAAGATTCGCTACATCAAGCTGAACAGAGTGGAGGCTCTTCGTGAGGTCGATGACCGGAGCGTAGTTGACGCTGCTGGCCGTGACGACCGCCTGTGCAGTCACATCGATGCCGTCTACCAGAAGCTTCACCGACGTGACGTTGATGGCTGACCCGGTATCGCCATACTCTGCACTGATGTGCGGACGGACGTTGGCAATGAACGCCTGGTCAGCCGGCACCAGGTTGGTTATGATCGGAGCAGTGTTGAGGATGTGCGGGGTAGCATGGACCTCGTTGCCAGACGGCACGCTGGTCTGTCCGACTTCGTTGACGGCTGTGATGCGGTAGAAGTACGGCGTGCCGTTCACGACCGTCGTGTCTGAGAATGACAGACCCGTGATGGGCGTCCCATTGATGGGAGTAACAATATCCTCTCCACCTGCCGAGGTGCCGCGCCAAACGTTGTAGCTGACGACCGAGAGATGCTGTGGATCGCCGACCGACGCACTCCAGGTCAGGTCGACCTGGTGGTCTCCTTCGACGGCTGCAAGGGTCGTGACAGCATTGGGCGTGTCAAACGTCCATCCCTCGACTGCGCTGGATGCAGCGCCATCGCCGATCGAGTTGTGAGCCGTCACGGTATACCAGTAGTGAGCGCCTGCTCCGAGTCCATCGTTCACATAAGATGTAGTGGTGACAAGAGAGCCGTTCAATATCGTCATGCCACTCATGGACGCGTCCGCAGCACGGTACACGTTGTACCCGACGGTCCCTGCGCCGCCATCGTTTGCAGGAGCCAACCAGGCGAGAGAGATCTGCCCAAGCCCGTCTGTTGCCGCTAAGCCCGTTGGAGACCCGGGAACGGAGGTACCTGTCCCCATCGTATGAGTTCCGAGATGCGAAAAATCATCTTTTGCATACGCATCCCACTGCACAGCAGGGTCAAAGACATCGGTGCCGATGGGATCGCCCTTCACAACCGAGGGCTTCCGCACTAACGTGTAATCCATAGTCGTAACGGGAATTGTTCCCCAATACGTGCCAGGATCGACGCCGATCTGTCCGACCACATCCACGTGAGAGCTATCCGCAACACGGTCCAGCGAAACGGCATCGTCACCGTTGAAGTTCATGACCGCAGAACTCAGGACATTGGCTATGCCCAATATCACAGCATTTGCGGTTGCATGTGCGATGACATAGGTGCCACCTGCGGCAAGAGTACCCGTCAGCAAGAGTGTCTGGCTTGGACTTCCAGCGCCATTCGTGTACAGGCACACCTTGTACTGAGCTAGGTCAATCGCCAGACCTGTTCCGTTGTAGAGTTCTATTGCCTTGTTGTAACTGGAACCCTCTAAGTACTCCGAGATGATGAAGCCATCATCTGTAGCTGCCCCAGCAGCAGGTATCGGCACGACAGCCCCAGAAAACACTGACACGCCAAGGCCGCTCACCAATAATGAAAGGACCAGCAGTACCGACAAAAAGATCCGAGTCTTCCTCATCACAATCTCCTCCCCAATCGTTTGCTGAACACGTTGATGGCCCCCTTACGAATTTCGCATGTGAAGGACCTACATGCAAAAAAAGACTGGAGCACACTATCTTAGAGGAAACGACAACACATGTCAAATCAAGCAACCCGTGTGCAGCAGAACGCTCTTTCTCGAGAACAACCCCGCCCCGGGGGTTGGCCGGGGCGGGGTTCGGTCCTTCCCGCGAAGGAACGTCATCCCCCGAGCATTTCTTTCCAATGCCCCCGAGCATTTCTTTTCAATACGAGGGGTGCTTCTGAGGGGTGCTCTCGGCGAAAGCGGGAATCCATCCTTTGTCCTAGCCAATGTACCACCCTGAGCTAATGAGCAGCGTATCACAAAGGCAAGCCTGATCAAGAAATGGCAAATGGCTTTGTCATTTTTATCATAAATATGCCAAGTGGACTTGTCATAATTATGGCATTGCCCTATACTCGATTCCAGGATCGGGAGGTAGGTATGGATACGAGTGTCTTCTCCATAAGGAACCCTTGGCGTTCTGGGCTCCTGCCCAAGGAACCAGACCGGATTCCACGGCATGAACTGCAGATTGCACTATCATGGATGGATAGCAGGCACGTCATCACCATCGTCGGGCCACGACAGGCAGGAAAATCGACCCTGATGAACATGCTCATCCGTCATCTGCTCAGTAGTGGCAAAGTGCCGGCCGCCAATATCTTCTACTTCACCACGGACGATGCCGAGACGGTCACCCTTCTTGCCAACATCGGCGACTTACTGGCGTTCATACGGGGTAACTCAACAGGTAATGGACGGCTTTATCTCTTTATCGACGAGATCCAGCGGCTGGAGAGTCCGGGGCTCTTCCTGAAAACACTATACGACTTGGACTTTAACCTCAAGATTGTTGCTTCGGGATCATCTTCACTCGAGATCCGCAGTGCGTCAAAAGAGCACCTGGTCGGGAGGGGCCGCGAATTGGTTCTGTACCCTCTGTCATTTGGCGATATTGCAGCAAGCAGGATCCCGGGGCTGCAGGCAAGTTCCGCCGACATTGCCCAGATTCAACGCCTGTATGGTACTGACCTCTTGCGCACGTTTGAGGAGTGTGCCGTGTGGGGGACTTATCCTGCCGTTGTCACTGCCCCAACCATGGCACAACGACACGACGAGCTGCAGCAACTATACCAGAGCTACGTGCTCCGGGACGTGTCGCAGTTCTTTCACATCCAGCACGTCGGAGTCTTCAACAATTTGACCACCTTGCTGGCAGGCAGCGTCGGCAGTCAGGTACAATGGGAAACGTTAGCCAGAACCACGAAATCAAGCGCTCAGACGATCCATAGCTATGTCGATCTTCTGGAGGGAACCTTTGTCTGCCGTCAGGTTCTGCCATATACGGGCAACGTCGTGGGATCCATCCGCAGAATGCCAAAAATCTACTTCATAGACTGCGGACTGCGCAACAGTGTCCTCTCCGACTTTTCGGCGCTGTCATCGCGCTCCGATCGCGGGCATCTCGTCGAACAGGTCGTGTTTCAGGAGCTTTGCAAGATCCTTGAGCCAACAGACAGACTCTACTACTGGCGCATGTACGCTGGCTCACACGAGGTCGATTTTGTCGTCGTCCGAGGGGAGTCGCTTGTTCCCATTGAGATAAAAGACTCAAGCATGAGGAACCCTGAGGTTCCCGATGGTATCGGTGATTTCTCCAAGGCCTTTAAGCCCCGGGGTGCCATCGTGATGAACCGTGATTTCGCTGGGGAAGCGATGAGCAGGACCACCACGGTCACGTTCCTTCCCACTGCCGCAATCCTCGCCCGGCCAGATCTTTTCAGGGAGCTGCTTACGAATGCACTCCACTAACCCCACATCCGTCATTCCCCCCGAGCACTTTTTTCCCATGCCCCCGAGCATTTCTTTTCAATACGAGGGGCGCTTCTGAGGGGTGCTTTCCCCCGAGTATGTTAGTCCAATACTCGGGGGGGCGACGAGAAAAGGACCCTCTTCCCTCCGCTATTCCCGCAGTGTTCCATCATTCCGGCAGCCTGCCCTCGACCAGCAGGATGGCGTGCCTGAGGTCGCCCATGCCCTGCTTGAAGCGCTTGACAGCCGTCGTGACCGAGCAGTGGCGTTCTCTGGCGATGACTGGCCACGTGCGTTCGCGCCAGAAGCGGTCACGGATGATGGCAGCCTTCCGACTGTCGATCATGGCGAGGCCAAGGGTGACCCGTCCTGCGATGTCCGAACTCGTCCGGCGTGCTGTGAGGTCGCTCATTGTTCCTCCTGGGCTGACAAAAAGGCTTCACCGGTACCAGCAGTGAACCACGGCGACGTCCCCGCCGTGCCGAGGTGCGTGGGTGTACGGCCCTCGTGGTCGCACCAGTGCAGCATGGTCCGCCGCGCGACGGTGTTGCCGATGCGCAGCTGCTCGTCCAGCGGGCGGCCCTGGTACCGGCCACAGCAGGACCACAGGGCATAGCCGGCAATCTGAATCAGGTCGTCGGCGTCGAGTCCCCACGTCCGGGCGTAGCGGCGCGCCATGCCGACGATGGCAGGGCGCAGACCATCATACAGTGGTACAAACCAGGCATCCTTTCGTTTCACGCAATTCCTCCCCATGTGGATTATTTTACACAATCTGTGAACAACGCAAGTCATGTCACTATTTTCCTCTGTGTACTTTTCACGCTGTCGTGTATAATATGGTAGACACCACCAAGGCAGGATGCTGCAGGACAGTTCCAGTGCGGTGTCGCGTGGCGGGAGCCCCGGCGCAGGGCATGGCTTGCCACGACTGAAGAGCATGTGGTTCCTCATTCAATGTGAAAGGAGCAGATGATGGGATTCAAGGAGAATGTCCAGGCACTACTTGCACAACGCGGCTGGAGTCAGCGAGAGCTGGCAGCAGCTGCCGGCATCTCCCCCGGCGCCGTCGGGGACATCCTCGAGGGGGAATCGTCCAACCTGCGGACCGCCACGAAGGTGGCCGCAGCATTTGGCGTCGAGGTGGCCGATCTCATGCGGGAGGAGCAACCCATGGAACCCGAGGACGAACTGGACGTGGCGCTGCGTCACCAGGGAGACCTGTCCCCCTCCGACATCCAGGCTGTAAACGCCTTCATCTCCTATATCCGGGGCACCCGGCCGGGACGGGACAAGCGTGGCCGCTAGAGCGTTCCTCTCACCGCGCCTGATGGCATACGCCCAGCACGTGCGTGAGCACTTTCCCCGAATCATCGCGGGGACAACTGTCACAGACCTGGACGCTCTGGCCGATGATGTGTGCACCTCCCTCGACGACTTCCCTCTGACGACGGGGGTGCTGGGCTGTACGGTGTTTGAGCATGGTGAGGCTTACACCGCCATCCGGGAGGGCTTGCGGCGCGACGAGCCGGCGCGTTACCGGTTCACGCTGGCGCACGAGCTCAGTGAGATCCTCCTGCGACGCTATCTCGATGCCCTGCCCGACCAGTGCCGACGCGAGCATGTCTGTGACGCCTTCGCGGCCGAACTCCTGCTCCCGCATGCAGCGGTCCTTGCCAGTGTCGCAGTGCTCATCGAGGCGCATGCTGGCGGCCCGGGACCGTCCGACGCAACGGTCGACCAGCTGGCACGGCGCGTGGCATCCACCTATGACGTGTCACTGACAGTGGCGCGCATTTCGATTGCCGAGTGCTCTTTGGGATACGCTGCTCAATAGACGCGGATGGTACATTCGCTACCCTTCGGGCGAAGTTCCGTCATTCGCGTGAAGGCCGGAATCCATCGCTTCATCTCGCCGATGTACCACCCTAGGGCATTTACCAGCTGACCCCATATAGCTGGACAGTGCCCGGTCCCGCGGCTATACTAGTGATGTTATCCCAGGGTTATCTCGAGAAGGGGAGGCACCACGGTGTCCGAGAACGACCAGAACACGAACACTAAAACATCACGCCGATCGTCCCTGACCCACCTCCTGCACACGCAGTCGGTAGCCCAGGCGGCGGTACTCATTGCCGTGATTTCATTCCTCAGTAAGTTCGTCGGTTTCGCCCGCGAGGTGGTCATCGCGCGCCAGTTCGGCGCCACCGGCCAGACAGACGCCTTCCTCGTCGGCATGATGGTGCCCAGCCTGGTGCTCGGCCTCTTTGCAGGAGGACTCGGTACACTCATCGTGCCCTGGTACCTGGGCCACAAGAGGAAGGACCCGGAGGGCGCCCGCCTGCTGGTCGACCAGATAGCACTCGTATGGGGAATCGTCTTCGCGCTCGTGTGCGTCGGCGTGTGGGTCTTCGCCCCTCAGCTGGTGCACATCTTTGCCAGCGGCTTCGAGGGCGCCCGCTACACGCTGGCCGTCCAGGTGACACGCCTCCTCGTCCCCATGGGCTTCATGCTCATCATGACCGGATTGTTCACCGGCCTCCTGCAGGCAGAGAGCAGCTTCCTGGTAGCGTTGCTCTGGACAACGGTAGGCAACATCGCCTTGGTCGCCTGCCTGCTTGCGTTCTCGTCCCACATGGGCATTCAGGCCTGGACACTCGGCCAGACAGCACTGGCTGTCATAGGTTTCGTCCCGTTGGTCATCCTGCTCACCAGCAAAAGGTACGGCTTCCTGAAGCGTTTCGACGTCCGGCATATGGATTGGCCCGCCATCCTGCAGTTTGCCGCCCTACTCATGCCGCTGGCACTTGCGGGTGGCGTGAGTACCCTCAATGTCATGGTGGACCGCTGGGTCGCCTCACGCCTGCCGGAGGGGGCAATCGCTGCCCTGAACTTCTCCGGTCGCGTCTGGACCATCCCCATCACCCTGCTTGCCGCACCCATCGCCATAGCCGTCTTCCCCGCGTTCTCGTCCATGGCCGTGGACGGCTCAGCCCTGCATGCCATGGATGACAAGGTACGGCGCACCGTAGCCTTTCTCGCCTACATCGTCATCCCGTCGTCCGTCGGCATCGTCGTCCTGGCAACACCCATCACCCGTCTGCTGTTCCAGCGGGGAGCCTTCGACACCACCGCGACCGCCATCACGGCCTCCTGCGTCCAGATGTATGCGCTGGGTCTCGTGTTCCAGGCGATACTGCCCATCCTGGGTAAGGTGTTCTATGCGTTCAAGAACACGGTGACGCCTCTGTTCATCGGTCTGGGCGTCGTGGCAGCCAACATGGCCGGCAACATCATCCTCAGCAGGTACCTGGGGGCAGCCGGCATCGCGCTGGCAACGTCCATCACCGTCGCGCTGGGCACAGCCATCTGCGCCCTCGTCCTGCGCCGCTACTTCCGCACGGAGGACCGCCCCATGACGACCTACCCGCTCTGGTCCGAGATGCTCAGGACTCTGCTGGCGACCATCCCCGTCGGGCTCATCGCCTGGCTGGGCCTCAGGTGGATCAGCCCGGCCACGGCGTTCATCCCTCTGGCCGTCCGCACCATGGCCGTCTGCATCGTCGCTGCCCTTGCCTACGCAGTGTGCAGTATCGCCCTGCATCTCGACGGGTGGCAGACCATCCAGAGCCGGTTCACCGGACTGACACATCGACTGCGAGGCAGGTAACAGCCCGTCATTCCCGCGAAGGCGGGAATCCATCCTTTGCCCTTCTCGATGTACCACCCTAGTCTATTTACCAGCTGACCCCAATTGTGTCATGGAATCCATAATAAGGATGTCATAGGAGGATAACATGGCAAAAGGACTCGACTACTCGTTTGGACGGCCCAATCTGGACACGGTCAAACAACAGGGTTATAGCTTTGTCGCGCGCTATCTCGCAGTCGATGGTGGAAGCAAGCTCATAACCAAAACTGAGGCTGACCAGATACGCGCTCATGGACTCGGTCTGGTGCTTGTTTACGAGCAATATGCGGGGAGGACAAAAGAAGGGCGTGCCGCCGGCAAAGCTGATGGGCAGACAGCACTCACGCAGGCTCGCTCAGTCGGCTTTCCCGACACCAGGCCTGTCTACTTTGCAGTAGACTACGAAACCACAGGGGCAGGTCAGGCAGCTATTGATGAGTACCTGCGCGGTGCCGCCGACAATATTGGTGCCAATCGTGTCGGGGTTTACGGCAGTTATGCTGTTGTAGAACGATGTTTCACGAATGGTTCAGCGCGGTTCTTCTGGCAAACGTATGCGTGGTCGGCCGGGAAGGTTTCAACTCATAGCCACATTCTCCAATATAGTAACGGCCAGACGGTTGGTGACGCATCCGTGGATTTGAACGAATCGAAGCAGGCCGACTTCGGGGCTTGGGGAATTCCTGCCCCCGTCCCTGCTCCAGCCCTGGTACCTGCGCCCGTGGTTCAGCCCGCAGCCAAGCTTTCTGTGGCACAGCAATGGGCGATCGACCAAGGCATCATGAGCCCTCCCGTAGATTGGGACGGGCAAGTGGATTACAACATTTTGGCTTGGGCGCTTATGAAGGCCCGCGGGAAGATATAGGAGCCTTTGGGGGGCCGTCATTCCCGATGAACTCCGTCATTCCCGATGAACTCCGTCATTCTCGATGAACTCCGTCATTCCCGATGAACTCCGTCATTCCCGCGTAGGCGGGAATCCATCCTTTATCCTTGTCTGGGAAACGTTGATGACCAAGTCAAGCCAACCCAACGTGCATGTACCACAAGGAGTGCAATTACCAGCTGACCCCATAGCTGATGAGACAACACGCCGTGGCTACAATTCGTTAATGATGCTACACTAGTACGCGAAAACAGTGGTGTCGCCGTTTCGACAGCTGACGCCGAACGTGAGGAGGAAGATGATGCCGAACAAGCGGAGACATGACCTGATAGAACAAGACAAGAATTCCTCGCCGATTGCCGGCGCTCGTGGTGGCGAGATCATCCTGTACAACGCTCCCGATGGTACGGTAAAGCTGGACGTACAGCTTGAGCGTGACACAATCTGGTTGAGCCAGCAGCAGATGGCACTGCTGTTCGACACGGAACGCAGCGTCATCACCAAGCACTTGAGCAATATCTTCCATTCTGGCGAGCTTGATCGTGATTCAGTATGTGCAAATTTTGCACATACTGCCGCCGATGGAAAAACCTACCAGGTGGAGTACTTCAATCTGGACGTCGTGATCTCTGTCGGCTATCGTGTCAACTCAAAACGTGGCACGCAGTTCCGCATCTGGGCTACCAATGTACTGCGCGAGCACCTCCTGAAAGGCTATACCGTCAACGAGCGACGCCTGCAGGAGCTCAATCAGGCTGTCCGCCTGGTTGCTGATGTTGCCAATCGGCGAGAACTGACAGGAGATGAGGCAACAGCACT